>Ga0306923_10000445_pt1 | contig 32186 bp, 23 predicted proteins | sample sta12Can44000108_FD_203841 | JGI IMG/M metagenome (GOLD analysis project Ga0306923, IMG submission 203841) | Lab enrichment of tropical soil microbial communities from Luquillo Experimental Forest, Puerto Rico - statanox.12C.anox.44.000.108 (v2)... | ecosystem: Environmental > Terrestrial >... | reverse complement strand
GCGAAGGTGAAATCCTGGCTTTCCTTGATGATGGTGGAATAGCCCGTGCGCAGCATGTTGACGGTCAGCTCGCGGGCAATCTGCAGCGTCGACTGGTAGATGACTTCAAGATCGATGGCGTTCAATCAGAACCTCGAATCTTCCTTGCCCATTCTCACCATCGATGGAGATGCGATGTCTGTGTCAAGGATTGCAAAGATTTTCCTTGCCCGGCATCGGCTCCCGCCTCAAGAGCATAAAAAGAACATTTAGGCATCCAAAGAATGAGCAGTGAAGCATTGCTTCGCAGCGCTTCCTCGGTCGATGTAGAGGCCGGTTTGAAAGCCGCCTGCCGCACTGTGTGATCGCGTAGCCAATTTTCGCAGAAGGAACCCGGCGAAGCCCAATGTTGGCGAATCGAACCCGAGCGTGAGCCAAGCACGAGCTGCAACTAGAAATTGAGGACTTAGCAACATTCACTCAAGCGCATCCGATTTTGCAAAACGAACCCAAAGTTCCAGCCGGCTATCTCAGATTCCACCGGAACACACCCGACCTCGGCGAGAACGGCGGCTGTATCGCTGGCTTTCATGCCGCATCGGGTCCGATAGGCTTCCATCGCGTTCCTCGGTCAGGCCCCTCCAGCAGCCCAAGGCGAAAGCCGCAAAGCTCGTGCAGGGCAAGGGCTGCCATGGCACAGTGGGGAAGGTTCGCTCCACGACCCGTGAGGCAGCATGAACGAACGCTTTGATCTCGCCGGGCGAGCCGTCATCGTGACCGGCGGGGGCAAGGGGATCGGCAAGGTCTATGTCGAAGAATTCGCCAGGGCGGGCGCCAGCGTGCTGGCAGCCGATATCGACGGCGCCGCCGCCAGGTCCGTTGCCGAAACGTTGAGCGCACAAGGCCTGCAGGTCGCCGGCCTCGCAACCGACATCGCCAGCGAAGAATCGACCAGGGCGATGGCGCAGGCCGCGGTCGAGCGCTTGGGCGGCATCGATGTGCTCATCAACAACGCCTCGCTGATGAGCGTGCTGCCGCGCAGGTCCTGGCTGGAAATCCCGGTCGAGGAGTGGGACCAGGTCATGGCGGTGAACCTGCGCGGCATGTTTCTCTCCTGCCGCGCCGTGTTCCCGGCCATGCGCGAGCGCAAGCGCGGCAAGATCGTGAACATCTCCTCCTCCCGCGTCTGGGAGGGAACACCCAACCGGCTGCACTACACCACCTCGAAAGCCGGCGTGATCGGGCTCACTCGCGCGCTCGCCCGCGAGGTCGCGGAATTCGGCATCACCGTCAATGCGATCACGCCGGGCATGACGCAGAGCGAGACCCAGATACAATCATCGTCCGCGAATTATCTCGCCACGCGCGTTGCCGGTCGCGCCATCGAGCGCGTGCAGGTGCCGGCCGACCTGGTCGGAGCAGTCATGTTTCTCTCGACCGCCGCCAGCGACTTCATGACCGGGCAGACCATCAACGTCGATGGCGGCAAGGCGATGTATTGAATTGAGAACTGCAAGCCGGGAGAAATTGAATGAAGCTTGCGAGCTATGCCGTCGATGGCCGTAAGGCCTTCGGGGCGGTGATCGGGGACGCGGTCGTCACGCTCAATGAGCGTCTCGGCGACCGCTATCCCGGCTTGCGCCAAGCGCTCGCCGCTTGTGCACTTGCGGATCTGAAAAAGGTGGCGGAGGCGGCGATGCCCGATCACAGGCTGGCCGATGTGAAGCTGCTGCCGCCCATCCCGGATCCGGAGAAGATCCTCTGTGCCGGCATCAACTACCGCTCCCATGCCGCCGAGACCGGACGCGATCTGCCGAAGCAACCCAGCATGTTCATCCGTCTCGCCAATACGCTCACCGGTCACGAAGGGGAGCTGATCCGGCCGTCGGTGTCGCAGAGCTTCGATTTCGAGGGCGAGCTCGCGCTTGTCATCGGGCGCGCGGGGCGGCACATCCCGGTCGAGCAGGCGCTCGACCACGTCGCCGGATATACGTGCTTCGTCGACGGCAGCGTGCGCGATTATCAGAAAATCTCCGTGAGCTCGGGCAAGAATTTTCCCGGCACCGGTCCGCTTGGCCCCTGGATCGTCACCACGGATGAAATCCCGGACCCCAAGCGCCTGACGCTGGTGACGCGGCTCAACGGCCAGGAGGTGCAGAGATCCGGCACCGATCTCCTGATCTATTCCGTGCCGCAGATCATAGCCTTCTGCTCCGATTTCACACCGCTTGCTCCCGGCGACATCATCGCGACCGGAACACCGGAAGGCGTCGGCCACCGCCGCACCCCGCCGCTGTGGATGAAGGCGGGCGATGTGCTGGAAGTCGAGATTTCCGGAATAGGGACTCTGCGCAACCGGGTGGTGGATGAACGCGCGTAGCGCGTCAACGGGTCTTGCGCGAGCCTGCATCGAGCCGGGCCGGGCTTTCCGGCGCCGTGTCGCTGCGCTGAGCGGCAAGCGTCTCCCGGCCGCTGAGCTCCCAGTCGCCGGTGGCGGCGCGGCGCGCAAACGTTTCCCAGCGGTCGCTCCAGTCGCCGAGCCCATAGCCATGCCAGGGCGACTGCACGTTGAGCGGATAGAGATCGAGCTCCTCCCACAGAGCGCGCGCGTGCTCCATGTATTCGCGCGTCGGCAGCGCCAGCGGCGCCATCGGATACTTCCGGGTCGCGTCGATGAGCATGCCGGAATCCGACGTCTTCGGTCCATATTGCGCGCCCTGCACGCCGCCGCGATGCGGAACAAGATGCACGTCCTCGATGGGATTGGTGCGGTAGGCGAGCGACCACAGCACGGCGTCCATGCTCGCGGGATCGATATCCTCGCTCACCGCGATGACGATCTTTCCGCAATTGGATTGCAGCGTCGCTGCGGCGTGCAGCGCGCGCCAGACTTCGCTGCGCGCCGTTGCGTCGGCAAGCTGCACGAAGATGACAGGACGCAGGTTGGTCAGCCGCTCATGCATCACCACCCGGCGCACGCCCTTGATTCCCAGGGCTTGTCGCAGGTGATTGAGAAACAGCGGCTCATAGGCGACCTTCTTGATGACGCTCGATTCGCTCGGCGTCACCTGACTTATGATGGAAGCAAAGACCGGGCTGCGCTTGTGGGTGACGGCGGTCACCCGCATCGGCATGTTGTAGGCTTCGAGCGCGACATAGCCGTTGCTCTCGCCGAAGGGCGCCTCCGGCTCGAGCTTCTCCGGATCGATGAAGCCCTCGATCACGATTTCCGATTCGGCCGGCACGTCGAGCGCCACGGTGCATGCCTGCGCGACCTCGATCGGGGCGCCGGCGAGCGCGCCCGCGACTCCGAGTTCATCCATGTCGATGGCAAGCTTCTGCGGGCCGGTGAACATGACGATGGGCGCGCAGCCGATCACGATGGCAATCGGCATCGGCTCGCGCCGCTTGCGATATTTGAGCCAGTGCAGGTAGCCGCCGGCACCGCTTGCCTCGCGCGCCACCATCCGCACGACCAGTCGATCGGGCGCTTTCAAGGCCGCCCGATAGGTACCCATGTTCCTGATGCCGGTCTCAGGGTCCCGCGTGATGCAGAGCGTCGCGGTGAGATAGGGCGCGGAGTCGAAGCCCGGGGTCGAGATTGGCACCGGCAACCGCAACAGCCCGCCTGCTGCCGCAAGCTCGGCGCCCGTAAGCACCACCTCCTGACAACGCGGTGCTTTGACCGCGATGGGCGCCAGCGGATGCGCGATCGCCTGCATCCAGGCTGCTCCGATCTCTTCGACCGGCCGGCCCATGCCCACCGCGTAGATTTGGGGCGAAGCCGCGAGCGCGCCGACAACGACAGGAATGTCATAGCGCCGGCCCTTGGCATCGCGCACATCCGTGAACAGAAATGCGCGCCGTTTGTCCTCGGGCACGCCGCCCAGGAACTGCCAGCGCACCAGCGGATGCAGCTCGGTATCCTTGTTGATGGGCCGGTCCACGCGCAGGAGAAGCCCATTGGCTTCGAGATCGGCCAGATGGTCCTGGAAATCGAGATGCGGGCGGCGGCGCGCGTGCGGGTCATTGCGGGCCGAACCGGTCGGTTGATCGAGCATCTGCTGCGGCTTCCGCCTGGATTTTGCCACCCTAGCACGATCAAGGCAGCATGCCACCGGCTACTCGATCTGGCGGGCAGGATGCATTACCCTGCCGCGCGATTCTTCCTGAAGTCTCGACCTTCGTGAGCATTGCCCCCATGCCCGCAAAAACCGTCGATATTCACGCGCATATTCTGACCGAGGAGACGATCCGGTTGCTGCAGAGAGAGGCGCCCAAGATCGCGCCGAAGCTCTCGCGGGTCGACGATCAATTCGGCACCCTCGACGTCGCCGGCGGCGTCTATCGGAACTTTCCGCGCGGCGGGTGGGACCTGGAGCGTCGGCTGGCGGACATGGCAGCCTCCAAGGTCGACCTCCAGGTGCTCTCGGTTTGCCCGCAGACTTTCATCTATGGGCAGCCTCCGGCGCTCGCGGGCGTGTTCGCGCGCATTCAAAACGAGCAGCTCGCCAAGCTCGTGAATGCGCGACCCGACCGCTTTCTCGGTATTGCTACGCTGCCGATGCAGGCACCGAAGCAGGCCGCGGAGGAGCTGCGCCATGCCGTCAGCGTGCTCGGTCTGCGCGGAGCGCAGATCGGATCCAACGTGGCGGGGAAGAACCTCGACGACCCCGCGCTCGAGCAGGTCTGGGCGACTGCCGCGGAGCTCGACGCTTTCATTCTGGTTCACCCCATCAACGTGGCGGGAGCCGATCGGCTTTCCTCCTATTACCTGACCAACCTGATCGGCAACCCGCTTGATACCACCATTGCCGCCGCCTGCCTCGCCTTCAGCGGGGTGCTGGAACGCTATCCCAAGCTGAAATTCTGCCTCGCCCACGGCGGCGGTTTCGTGCCGTACCAGGCCGGGCGTTTCGTGCACGGCTGGCAGGTCCGCACGGAACCGAAGAAGAAGCTTTCGAAACCGCCGACGGATTCTCTCAGACGGTTCTACTTCGATACCATCGTGCATTCGAAGGATGCCCTCGAGTTCCTGGTCGGCGTCGCAGGCGCCGAGCGGGTGCTGCTTGGCAGCGACTACCCCTTCGACATGGGCATGCCGGATGGGGTCTTGCAGGTCCGCAGCCTCTCCATTGCGCCGACGGAGCAGGCGTCTATTCTCGGCGAGCGGGCGCAGACATTGCTCGGCACGGTCGCCGGCAGCGCTTCCGCGCGCGCATTCGCCTGACCAATGCTGCAAGACAATCGCAGGGAGATCGGCAAGATGTCGCAACACTCCGCCTCCGCGCGAACGCCCGGAGCCAAGCGCGCCGGCGACGGCGAATATCTGTTCGATCTCGCCAAGGTGAACCACATTCTTGGAGGCCCCGATTATTCGACCGCCAACGGCGCTTGTGTCGAAGGCGATCGCATGATCGTCGGGCTGATGCGGATGCCTGCCGGCACCGGCGCCGAGCCGCACTCGCACCCTAACGAGCAGTGGATCTACATTCTGGAAGGCACATTCCGGGCGAAGATCGGCGGCAAGGAGGTGGAGGCGCGGCCGGGCTCGGTCCTTTACGTCCCGTCGAACGTCGTTCACTCCGGCAAGGCGACGCCCGACGCCGACGTTGTATTCTTCACCTGCAAGGACGCGTCGCACGGCCTGCACGGAATCAAGGCGTGAGCGCGCTTGCGCGAGGAGTGGGGCGTCTCGGGCGCGGGGAAAGATTGATGCGACCGCTCTGCCTCACCGTCGCCCTGCTGTCGTTCGCATGGGGCAGTACAGCCGGCCTCATGCAGGCGGCCGGGCAGGACCAATATCCGACCAAGCCGGTCAAGATCATCGTGCCCTACGCGCCCGGAGGCGCGACTGACATCGTGGCACGCATCCTCGGCGAGCAGTTGCGCAAAATCCTCGGCCAGTCAGTGATCGTAGAGAACAAGCCGGGCGCCAATGGCATCGTTGCCGTCAAGGAGATGGTGAGCTCCAGACCCGACGGCTACACGCTGATGCTGGGCAACGTGACCACCAATGCAATCACGCCCGTGCTCGCGCCCGCGAAGCTCCCCGACTACGACAAGAACGTGGTGCCGGTTTCCAACATTGTCGACATTCCGGGAATCCTGGTTGCGACAACGACAGATTTCAGCGTGAAGACGGTGCCCGAGCTTGTCGATTACGCAAGAGGCAACCCGGGCAAGCTGCGCTACGGCACCGTCGGCGCCGGCAGCTATCCCCATTACGATATGGCGTTCTTCGCCAAAAAGGCCGGCAACCTCGATATGATAGCCATCCACAACAAGGCGGGCGCCTCCGGTGTCATCAATGACATGATCACGGGCGACACGCAGGTATCGTTCCTGAATGCTGCCTCCAGTGCCGCCCAGATCAGGGCCGGAAAGTTGCGGCCGCTGGCGGTCGTCGATCATCAGCGGCTGCCGGAATACCCCGATATCGCGACAATGCAGGAGCTCGGCTATTCCGGCGTCGGCACCATTGCCTGGCAAGGGCTGTTTGCTCCCGGCGGCACGCCGAAGGAAGTGCTCGATACCTTGTTCAGCGCCAATGCGCAGGCGCTTGTGGCGCCGGCCGTCATCGATGCCTTCCACAAGCAGAACTTCAACATCGTGCCGAGTAAGTCGCTCGACGACGCCAAGGCCTGGCTGACCGGCGAGCTCAAGTCCTGGAAAGAGATCGCCTCGACGGTGAAGATCGAGACCGCGGAATAGGATGGCTTTCAGCCGGAACAGTGGGGCCCCGCGCGCTGCGCTCCGGCAGATGGTTGCGCGCAAGAACATGCTCGCGGGCCTGCTGTTCTGCGCCGTCGCTCTCGCCGGCCTGTTCCTCTCACGTGACTTACCGATCGGAACTGCGCTCCGCATGGGCACGGGCTATGTGCCGCGGCTGCTGTGTTGGGTTCTGCTTGCGCTCGGAGCTCTCGTCGGGGTGCAGGGACTGCTCGAGGCCGATGCCGGGCGGCCGCTGCCAGGGCCCGGCACATCGGCGTGGCGACCGGTCATTTTCGTCACCGCAAGCCTGGTGATCTTCGGCCTCACCATCGAGCGGCTCGGGCTCGTTCTCTCGATCCTGCTGCTGATCGGCGTAGGCGCGGCTGCCGCGCGCGGGTTGCGTCCGCTCGAGATGCTGGCGGCGGCAGCACTGCTCATCGCTCTCGCCTGGGGCATCTTCATTCTCGGGCTCGGGCTGACGATTCCGGTCTGGCCGGGTTGGTAGATGGAGCTATTCAACAATCTGGCGCTCGGGCTGAGCGTCGCGTTGACGCCGGCAAATCTCGTCTTCGCACTGGTCGGTGCACTCATCGGGACCCTGATCGGCGTACTCCCCGGCATCGGTCCGATTGCGACTATCGCAATGCTGCTGCCGCTGACGTTTCACCTCGAGCCGACCTCGGGATTGATCATGCTGGCCGGCATCTTTTATGGGGCCCAGTATGGCGGCTCGACCACCGCGATTCTGGTGAACCTGCCGGGCGAGACATCCTCGGTGGTAACCTGCATCGATGGTCATCAGATGGCGCGGCAGGGTCGCGCCGGCGCCGCGCTCGCGGTTGCCGCACTCGGCTCGTTTTTCGCGGGCTGCGTCTCGACGCTGCTGATCGCGACCTTTGCTCCGCCGCTTGCCGTGGTCGGGCAGTCGTTCGGCGCGCCGGAGTATTTCTCGCTCATGGTGCTCGGTCTCATTGCCGCGGTGGTGCTGGCGCACGGGTCCGTGCTCAAGGCGGTGGCGATGATCATCCTCGGTCTGCTGGTCGGTCTCGTCGGTACCGACGGCAATACCGGTGCAACGCGTTTCACGTTCGGCATCACCGAGCTGACCGACGGGATTGACGTGGCGACCCTGGCGATTGGGATATTCGGTCTGGGCGAGATCATCACCAACCTGTCGCAGCCGGAGGAAACGCGGGCGCTGGTCGCAAGCAAGATCACCCGTCTGTGGCCCACGCGCGAGGATTTCCGGCGCGTCTGGCCCGCCGTGTTGCGTGGGACGGCGCTCGGCTCGATCCTCGGCGTGCTGCCGGGAGGCGGCGCCACGTTGAGCTCGTTCGCCGCCTATGCGCTCGAGAAGAAATCGTCGGCACATGCGGCGCAGTTCGGTCACGGCGCGGTCGAGGGAGTAGCCGCCCCGGAATCTGCCAACAATGCCGGCGCGCAAACCTCGTTCATTCCCATGTTGACCCTGGGCATTCCGGGCAATGCCGTCATGGCGCTGATGATCGGCGCGCTGACCATTCACGGCATTCAGCCCGGCCCCCAGATCATGACCGAGCGCCCCGGCATGTTCTGGGGCATGATCGCCAGCATGTGGATCGGCAACGTGATGCTGGTGATCATCAACCTTCCGCTCATCGGCATCTGGGTGCAGCTTCTGAAAGTGCCGTACCGGTTTCTTTATCTTGCAATCCTTTTGTTCTGTGCGATCGGCGTCTACACCGTGAGCAACAGCGCCACCGCGGTATTGCTGGCGGCATTTTTCGGAGTGGCCGGATTCGTCTTTGCGCGCCTGGAGTGCGAGCCGGCGCCGATGATCCTCGGCTTCGTCCTCGGCCCGCTCATGGAGGAGAACCTGCGCCGGGCCATGCGCATTTCCAGCGGAGACCCGATGATTTTCCTCAAGCGGCCGATCAGCCTGGGCTTGTTGATCGGCGCGCTCGCGCTGTGCGTGCTGGTTGCGCTGCCGGCGATCCGCAGCAAGCGGGAAGAGGCGTTCCAGGAGAACTGATCTTGCCGCGAATTGGTTTAAAGCCGGATTGCCTTCATGCCTTGGCGAGCGCGGGCGGTGCCTGATCCGCGCCATGCTGGACTGCGTCGGGCGCGGCGATGCCGGGAACGACTTCGACGGGTATTCCCGCCGCGCGAGCGGCCGCGATTGTTTCAAGCGTCTGTGCGAGGATCGTGGGGTCTCCGTGCATGAGATGCACGACGCGCCTGCCTGCAAGAGCGAGCTTGATCATCAGCGTGTCGCCGCCGCTGTCGACCAGCAGCTTGCGCGCCTCGCGCCGCGCAAAATCAACGATTGCAGGCGATACGCGATCGTCCATGACGATCACATCGGCGCTCTGCAAGGCGCGAACTGCGCGCAGCGTCAGGAGTTCCGCATCGCCGGGGCCCCCTCCCACCAGCGCGATGCTTCCCCGCTCGGCCGTGGCTTCTGCCCGGGCGCGACCCACGAGAGCGTCGAAATCGCCTTGCCGCGGTTCGCGATCGCAATGCGTGACGGCATGAGAGGCGAACAGCCGCCAGAAGGCACGCCGGGCCGCAGTCGACAATCCGGAATTCTGCACTGCGGCGCGCCAGCGCCGGGCTGCGGTGGCCCAGTCAGCAAAGCCCCGCGGTAGCATCGCTTCGAGCCTGCCCCGGATCGCCTGGCCGAAGACAGGCGCTGCGCCGTCGGTCGAGATGCCGATGACCAGCGGCGAGCGATTGACAATCGCCCCGAAAGCAAAATCGCTGCAGGCCGGCCGGTCTATCACGTTGACCGGCACGCCGGTCGAGCGCGCAGCGCGCACGAACCGTTGCGTCTCCTCCTCGTCATCGAATTCGCCGACCGCCAGCGCGGCGCCAACCAGATCGGCAACCCGCCAGGCTCGATGCATGAGCGCGATCGTGCCGCGCGGCGGCCGCGCGGCGAGCCCGCACAGCAGTTCGCTCGGATGCGGGGAGCACACATCGACGCAGGCGCCGGCCGCAGAGAGAAGCTCCACCTTCCACGCAGCCGCCGCCCCGTCGCCGGCGACCAGGACGCGGCGGCGCTCGAGCGCCAGAAATACCGGCAGCCGGGCGAGCGGCTGCATCTGCGGTGGCAGCATTCGCGGTGGACTGTATAGAGCGGCGCGATCGGGCATCAATACACGTCCTGTTGAAAGCGATCCGCTTTTTTGAGGTTGGCGACGAAAGCGATCGCCTCGTCGGTCGTGCGCGCGCCATGCGCGGCCACGATCTCGACCAACGCCCCCTCGACGTCCCGTGCCATGCGTTTGGCATCGCCGCACACATAAATGTGGGCGCCTTCGGCGATCCACTGCCAGAGTTCGCGGCCGACCTGGCGCATGCGGTCCTGCACGTAGAATTTTTCGCTTCCGTCGCGCGACCAAGCGAGCGAGAGCCTGGTCAGAATTCCGGCAGCCTTCAGTCCGGAAAGCTCGTCCTCATAAAAGAAGTCGTAGCTGCTGTGCTGATGGCCGAAGAACAGCCAGTTGCGGCCCGCCGCGCTGCTCGCCATGCGCTCATGCAGGAATGCGCGGAAGGGAGCGATTCCGGTGCCGGGACCGATCATGATGATTGGCACGGACGGATCGGCGGGAAGGCTGAAGTGCTGCGCCTTCTGGACATAGACCTTGAGCTTGTCTCCGGGCCGGATGCGCTCGCCGAGAAAGGTCGAGGCGACGCCGAGGCGGGTTCGGCCGTTGATCGGGTAGCGGACTGCGTCCACGCACAGGGCTATGCGCTTGGGATCCACGTGGGGCGAGGACGCAATGGAGTAGAGCCGCGGCTGCAGCGGGTCGAGCGCCTCGATGAACGCTTCCGGATCGGGACGGATGCCGGCGAATTTCTCCAGGGCGGCCAGCGCGTCAAGCGTGGACCCATCACCGTCCGGATCCTCGCCGGCCGCCAGTGCCTTCGCCTTCTGCCGCCGCTCGCCGCCGGTGAGATAGGAGAACAGGGTAAAAAGCGCGTCGGGGGCGCTATGGAGCGACACGCTTTCGATCAGGACGTCGCGCAGCCTGCGGCCGCCCACCGGAAAATCCGCGCTGGCCCGAAGCGCCGCAATCACGGCATCCACCAGTGCAGGCTCGTTCAGCGGGAAGATGCCGAACGCATCACCGACCCTGTAATCCATTTCCGCGGCACTGAGATCGAATTCAATATGCCACGTTTCCTTTCCGGATCCGGGTTTGTTGAGGCGCGTGCGAGAAAGAAAAACCGCTTCAGTCGCGCTCTCGCGCGAGCTGCCGGGCGCGGCCGGCGCAGCCGTAGCACCTGCAAGCGAAGGGGTCTTTGCCGGGGTCGCCGCGGTCGTGCTGCCAAGCTCCTGGTGCAGGACCTTGAGAGTGCGGGTGGTTTCCTTTCCACCGGGTACGCACAGGTTGAGCCGCGCTTCCTTTCGCAACACGATGGCGTCGGAATAATCTTGGCAGTTGTACCCGCATTGTCCGCAGTCCTGCTGTCCCATCGCCGCCATCATCCGCCGCCGCAACGGGCGACCTTCGGCGAGCTTCATTCGATCGGGCAACGACATGGCCGGATCGTGCCAGGGCGCCTCGTTATCGTCGGGCGAAGCTTCTGCGAACGATGTGATGCCGGAAAACAATGCGGCACCTTGTTCCGGCGAAACGACGGTGATGCCACCCGCGTCGAGCCCGAGATAACCGGCGAAAAAACCGTTGAGCCAGGCGCGCTGCTCCGGTGAGAACGGCGCCGTCTCGGGCAAGAGTGGAGGAATTGGCGGCGGCTGATTTTGCGTCATTGCAGGGCCGTCGGATTCTCCCATCCGGGCGGAGTAATGGTTGCGGTGGCTCGCCAGCGGCAGCCAGCCTGCCGACAGGCATACAAAGGTCGTGCCATCCCCGTCCTGACGGAAATTTAGGCGGATTAATCAGTTGGTTAGGCCAAATCCGCGGAGCCGCTGGTCTTTTGGACCAAGCCGTATTGCGGGTCCAAAGGGCCGAAACTCTCTTCGATTGTGCGCCGCACACAAAATAACCATTTCCTGGCACTTTGTGCGGCAGTGCCCGATCGGCCGGCTTTGGCGCGCTTCCCTCAAAGGTGGCGCCGAATGAACGCGCCGGCGCTGGCCAGTGCCCGGCGTCCCGGCTCGAGATGGGCATTCCACAGATGCCAAGCGTGAATCATGTGCGGCCAGATTTCCAGCGTCACCGGGACCGCGGCCGCACCTGCAGCCGCCGCAAGGCGCGTCGAGTCGTCAAGCAGCGTCTCCGCCGAACCCACCTGGACGAGCATCGGCGGAAGGCCTTTCAGGTCCGCATAGAGGACGGAAATCCGCGGGTCCGTCCTCGCCATTCCGACGGGAACATAGGCGTCTGCCAGTTCAACAAGGTAGCTCCGGTGAATGATGGGATCGGCGGCGTCGTTGGTCACGAGCGTTGTTCCTGACAAGGTCAGATCTGTCCAGGGCGATACCAGCCACATGCAGCCGGGCAGCTCTTCCTTGCCTTCGCGCAACCGATTGACCAGCGCCACGGTGAGCCCGCCGCCGGCGCTGTCGCCGCCGATTGCGATATGTGCCGCGGTAATTCCGTGATCGCCCAGAAAGCGCCAAGCCGTCAGCGCGTCATCAAGCGCTGCCGGGAAGGGATGTTCGGGTGCCAGCCGGTACCCTATTGCAAGCGTGCGCACGCCTGCGGCGCGTCCCGCCTCGGTCACCATCCTGCGGTGACTCACGATGGAGCCGGAGCAGTAGCCGCCGCCATGCAAATACAAGAGAGCTCTGGAAACATCGCTGCCGCGAACGATCGACCATTCGCCGGGCACACCGTCCACATCGACGGCTTCGAATTCCGCGTCGTCAGCTGCGGGCCAGTAGGAGCCGATCTCGTCGAGGCGCCGTCGCCGTTCCGTCCAGCCGAGCGGTCGCGGTCTGGAGCTGAGCAACGCTCGAATGGCGTCAATCTCGCTCTGGCCCAAGGCTTATCTCTCCGCGGAGAGCGGTGCCCGAAATTATGCCGGGAACGCGCCGCCTGCGCGGGCCCTTTCGCGACCGACGCCGAATGTCCCTTCGCTGAAGGGAGCCTGCTCGCGATCCGACTGGATGAACAATTTTTGCAGCGCTTGTCTTTGCACCGGTTTCTTGATGATCGGCACCGAGCCAAACCGCTTGTCGATGCTCTCGACACCATAACCGGTGATGAAGACGAAAGGGATGCCGCGAGCAACGAGGACGTCGGCCACCGGATAAACGAACTCTCCGCCGAGATTGATGTCGACCACTCCGGCATCGATCTCGTCGTGCACGGCCGCGATCATCGCCTCCGATAATCGGCTGAAGGGTCCGACCACCGCGTACCCAAGGTCGCTCAGGATATCCCGCATCATCATGGCGACTAGGATTTCATCTTCGACCAGGAGAATGCGGTTGCCGGTCTTGAGCTTGATCGGGAGCGCAGGCCTGTCGTCGGCGAGCACTCGGGTGCCGGTATGTCGCGCCATCGGCCCAATCCTGTCGCCACAAGGCACCGCGAGGGTGCAATGCAGGCCTTCGGAGCGCCACTCGAAGCGCGCCTCACCATCGAGCTGGCGCTCGATGCTGGCGCTGATCACCCGGATGCCGAAACCCGGGCATGCCGGTGGCGCGGTGGTCGGTCCGCCGCTCTCGATCCAGCGCAGGATCAGCCGGTCCGCCCGCAATTCCCAGGTGAGCCGCACGCGGCCCGACATCACCGACAGCGCGCCATATTTGGCGGCATTGGTGGAGAGTTCGTGTAAGGCGAGCGCCAGCGTCTGCGCGGCCCGAGGTTCGATCGATACATCCGGTCCCGCTGTCGTGAGCTTTTGGGGATCCCCCGTGCGATAGGCCGCAAGCTCGTCGTCCACCAGGCGGGCGAGATCGGCACCCTGCCAGCGGCTCTGTGCGAGCAGTGTGTGCGCCCGCGCAAGGGCCGCAATCCTGCCTTCGATGGCCGCGATGTAGGACTTGACGGTATCGGCTCGCGTGAGCCGGATAATCGATTGCACCAACGCAAGCGCGTTGCGCGCGCGATGATCGACCTCACGCGCCAGCAGTGCCTGGTGCTCTTCCGCCTGCTTGCGCTCGGTGATGTCCACGGTCACGCCGCTGATGCGTACGATATGGTCCGTCGTATCGACGCTGGCCACCGCGGTGCCGATGCACCAGCGCAGCTCGCCATTCGGGCGGCACACGCGAAATTCGGCTTGATAGGAGGGCGCGCTCGGCATCGCCGGCTTGATCGCGTTCTGCAGGTGCTTCCAATCATCCGGGTGAATGAGCTTTCGAACGTTGTCGACTGTGACATCGAAGCTCTCCGGATCGACACCGAAGATCCGATACTGTCCGTCATCCCAGTCAAAACGGCCGCTCACCGGATCCCACTCCCACGATCCCATCTGGCCGGCTGCCAGCGCCAGGCTGCGGCGCTGCTCGCTTTGCAGCAAGCGAGCGCTGGAGGACTCCAGCTCCGCGGTTCGCTCGGCCACTCGCCGCTCGAGCTGCGCATTGAGGTCTTCAAGCTGCCGGGTCTTGCGGTAGAGCTCGGCGAAGATCCGAACCTTGGCGCGCAGCACTTCGGGAATGACCGGCACCGGCACATAGTCGACCGCTCCCATTTCGTAGGCGCGCAGGCGATCGACATCGGTAAGATGGATGGCGGAAATGAAGATGATTGCGGTTTTCTGGAAGCGCGGGTGCTCGCGGATCATTGCGGCCAGCTGAAAGCCGTCGAGTTCCGGCATGCAAACGTCCACCAGGATCACTGCAATCTCCTGCTTGAGGAGTTGCTCGAGCGCCTCCTTGGCCGACGCCGCCATGATGAGTCTTTCCCCCAGCCCGGAAAGAATCGTCTCGTAGGTCAACAGCTTGGCTGGCTGATCATCGACCAGCAGGATGTTGACCTTGTGATCCGAGGGCATCGGTTTTGTCTCTCTGCTGGCGGTCTGCTGATGCGCAACTGCGGGGGATAGGGTGAAGCCTCGTCGGCGTCGTGAGAAGGCGTGCCACGGGCATTTGTCAGCGATGCAGCCACATGCGCAACGCCGACAACAGCTGCTCCGTGTTGACGGGTTTTGCGAGATAGTCGGATGCTCCCGCCTCCAGACATTTCTCGCGGTCCCCCTTCATCGCCTTGGCGGTCAGGGCAATGATCGGCAGGCGGCGGAACCTGGGCTTTTCCCTGATCACCTGCATGGTCTGGTAGCCGTCCATCTCCGGCATCATGATGTCCATGAGGACGATGGCCAGATCGGGCGTCGATTCCACCAGCTCGATGGCCTCGCTGCCGGTGGTGGCGGTGAGCACGCGCATGGCGCGCCGTTCCAGCACGCTCGACAGCGCGAAGATATTGCGGGCGTCATCGTCGACCAGCAGGACGGTACGGCCGACCAGGTCTTCGTCGGAGCTGTTGAGCCGTTCAAGCATGCGTTGCTTCTCCGGCGGCAGGTCGGTGATGACGCGATGCAGGAAGAGCGCCGTCTCGTCGAGCAGACGCTCCGGCGATTCCACTCCCTTGACCACGATGCTGCGCGCCATGGTGTGCAGCGTCGCGTCTTCCTCGGCGGAAAGCTCGCGGCCGGTGAATACGACCACCGGAACGTCCGAGAGCCTGGCATCCGCGCGCAGCTCTTCCAGCACTTCGAAACCCGACATGTCCGGCAGCCGCAGATCGAGAACGACGCAGTCGCATGGATCCTGCCGCAGCAGCGAGAGCGCTTCGGCGCCGGTTCCGGTCGTCACGATCTCGATATCGCTTGAGTCCAGCAGCTCGGCGATGCTCATCTGCTCGGCCTTGTCGTCCTCCACCACCAGAAGGCGCTTGCGCCGCGGCTTGGCGTATTCCTTGATGCGAGCGAGCGCGGCCTGCACGCCTTCGGTGGACGTCGGCTTGGTCACGAACGAGAACGCGCCGCGGGCAAGGCCGTGCTGGCGATCCTCGTCGAGCGTGATGATCTGAACCGGAATATGCCGGGTGAGAGGATTCTGCTTGAGCTGGCTCAGAACCGTCCAGCCCAGCATGTCGGGCAGGAACACGTCGAGCGACACCGCCGTGGGCTGGTACTGCTTGGCGAGGTCGAGGGCATCGGTCCCCCGCATCGCCACCAGCACCTTGAAGCCCTTGTCGCGCGCCAGCTCGACCATGATGCGCGCGTAGTGCGGGTCGTCCTCGACAATGAGCAGGATCGAATCGCCGGGCTGGATGGCGAGACGGTCATCCAGAATCTGCTCGAGCGGACGCTCCGGCAGAATGCCGGCATGGATGATGGGCGCATGCGTTGCTGTCGCGGCGGTGGACGGCACCGATTTGGGTGCTGACGAGGGTCCCACATATTTGAGCGGCAGGAACAGCGTGAAGGTGCTGCCCACGCCGGGCGAGCTGCGCAGATGGATCTCGCCGCCGAGCAGGTTTGACAATTCACGGCTGATCGCGAGACCGAGCCCGGTCCCGCCGTATTTGCGGCTGGTGCTGGCATCGGCCTGCTGGAACGCCTCGAAAATGATTTTCTGCTTCTCGAACGGGATGCCGATGCCGGTATCGGAGACCTCGAAGCCGACGACCGCTGGCGCCTGCTTGAGCACGGGGTGCTCGGCGCTCCAGCCGCTCTGAGCGGCAAGGATGTTGAGCCGCACCCCGCCCTGCGCCGTGAACTTGAAGGCGTTCGACAGCAGGTTCTTGAGCACCTGCTGCAACCGCTTGGAATCGGTCGTTATGCTGCGCCCGAGATTGGGATCGAGATTGACTTCGAACGACAATTGGCGGGTTTCCGCCTCGTGCCGGAAGGGGCGGGCAACCATATCGACCAGGTTGGCGAATGCGATCTCTTCGGCGTCGACCGTGACGGTTCCCGATTCGATCTTGGAGAGGTCGAGAATGTCGCTGATCAGGTTCAGGAGGTCGGTTCCGGCGCCGTGGATGGTGCGCGCAAACTCGACCTGCTTGACGGTAAGGTTGCCGTCCGGATTGTCGGTGAGCTGCTGGCCCAGGATCAGGATGCTGTTGAGCGGCGTTCGCAGCTCATGCGACATGTTGGCGAGAAACTCCGACTTGTACTTCGAAGTGAGCGCCAGCTCGGTGGCCTTCTCCTCTAGCGCCCGCCGCGCCTGCTCGATCTCCTGATTCTTGCGCTCGACCTCGACGTTGCGCTCTGCCAGCTGCTGCGCCTTCTGCTCGAGCTGCTCGTTGGTCTGTTGCAGCTCCCGCTGCTGCGCCTGCAGCTCGCCGGCGAGCTGCTGCGACTGCTTGAGGAGCCCCTCGGTCTGCATCGTCGCCTCGATGCTGTTGACCACGATGCCGATGTTGGTGGTGAGCTGCTCCAGGAACATCATCTGCAGCGTGGTGAATTCGCTCAGCGATGCCAGCTCGATAACCGCCTTGACCTGGCTTTCGAACAGCACCGGCAGCACCACCACATTGCGCGGAACCGCCTTGAACAGCGCCGAGCCGATTGGAACGGCGTGCTGCGGCATTTCGCTGATCAGGATTCTGCGCTTGTCGGCCGCGCATTGCCCGATCAGACCTTCCCCGAGCGGAAGCTGCTGGGGATGCCCGTTGATGCCGTCGTCGGCATAGGCGGCGAGCAGCTGCAGGCCTGGAGCCTCCTCGCTTCTGGCCTGATAGATGACCCCGAGCTGCGCATTGACGAGGGGGGTGAGTTCGGACAGCAGCAGGCGGCCGACGGTCGCAAGATCGCGCTGCCCTTGCAGCATGTTTGTGAATTTGGCGAGGTTGGTCTTCAGCCAGTCCTGCTCGGTATTGCGGTCGGTGGTGAGCCGCAGATTGTCGATCATGGTGTTGATATTGTCCTTGAGTTCGGCCACCTCGCCGCGCGCATCCACCTGAATCGACCGCGTGAGGTCGCCCTTGGTCACCGCGGTGGCGACCTCGGCGATGGCGCGCACCTGCGTCGTGAGATTGGCGGCCAGCAGGTTGACGTTCCCGGTCAGGTGCTTCCACGTGCCGGCCGCGCCCGGCACGTTGGCCTGGCCACCGAGGCGCCCCTCCACGCCCACTTCGCGTGCCACGCTGCTGACCTGATCCGCAAACGTCGCGAGCGTGTCGGTCATGTTGTTGATGGTCTCGGCCAGCGCCGCCACCTCGCCCTTGGATTTCACCGTCAGATTCTGCTTGAGGTCGCCGTTGGCGACGGCGGTCACCACTTTCACGATGCCGCGCACCTGCTCGGTGAGGTTGGCGGCCATGACGTTCACGGTATCGGTGAGGTCCTTCCAGGTGCCGGCCACGCCCGGCACCGTGGCCTGACCGCCGAGCTTGCCTTCGGTGCCGACCTCGCGCGCGACGCGCGTCACCTCCGAAGCAAAAGCATTGAGCTGGTCGACCATGGTGTTGATGGTGTTCTTGAGCTCCAGGATCTCGCCCTTCACGTCGACGGTGATCTTGCGGGAAAGGTCGCCGCGCGCGACCGCCGTGGTCACCTCGGCGATGTTGCGGACCTGGGTGGTGAGGTTGGCGGCGAGCAGGTTGACGTTGTCGGTGAGGTCCTTCCAGGTGCCGGCCACGCCCGGCACCACCGCTTGGCCGCCGAGGCGCCCGTCGGTGCCGACCTCGCGCGCCACGCGCGTCACCTCGGCCGCGAACGAGCGAAGCTGCTCCACCATGGTGTTGAGCGTTTCCTTGAGCAGCAGGATTTCGCCGCGCACGTCGACCGTGATCTTCTTGGAAAGGTCGCCGCTGGCGATGGCGGTCGCGACCTCCGCGATGTTGCGGACCTGAGCGGTGAGGTTCGAGGCCATGAAGTTGACGTTGTCGGTGAGGTCCTTCCAGGTTCCGGCAACGCCCGGCACCTGCGCCTGCCCGCCGAGCTTACCTTCGGTGCCGACCTCGCGCGCCACGCGGGTGACCTCCGATGCGAAGGAGTTGAGCTGATCCACCATCGTATTGATGGTGTTCTTGAGCTCCAGAATCTCGCCTTTCACGTCGACCGTAATCTTGCGCGAGAGGTCGCCGCGCGCAACCGCCGTGGTCACCTCGGCAATATTGCGGACCTGGGCGGTCAGGTTTCCCGCCATCGAGTTGACGCTGTCGGTGAGGTCCTTCCAGGTGCCCGCCACGCCGGGAACGTTGGCCTGTCCGCCGAGCCGGCCCTCGGTGCCGACCTCGCGCGCCACGCGCGTCACCTCGCCGGCGAACCGGTTGAGCTGGTCCACCATGGTGTTGAGCGTTTCCTTGAGCTGAAGGATCTCGCCGCGCACGTCGACGGTAATCTTGCGCGAGAGGTCGCCGCCGGCAATGGCGGTCGCCACCTCGGCGATGTTGCGGACCTGGGCGGTCAGGTTACCCGCCATCGAGTTCACGCTGTCGGTAAGATCCTTCCAGGTCCCGGCAACGCCCGGCACCTCGGCCTGCCCGCCGAGCTTGCCCTCGGTGCCGACCTCGCGCGCCACGCGGGTGACTTCCGCGGCGAAGGCATTGAGCTGATCGACCATCGTGTTGAGGGTTTCCTTGAGCTGAAGGATCTCGCCGCTCACATTGACGGTGATCTTCTTGGAAAGGTCGCCCTGCGCCACAGCGGTGGCGACCTCGGCGATGTTGCGCACCTGGCCGGTGAGGTTCGAGGCCATCGAGTTGACGCTGTCGGTGAGGTCCTTCCAGGTGCCGGCCACGCCGCGCACCATGGCCTGCCCGCCGAGCTTGCCTTCCGTGCCGACCTCGCGCGCCACACGCGTCACTTCGCCGGCAAACGCGTTGAGCTGGTCCACCATGGTATTGATGGTGTCCTTGAGCTCCAGGATCTCGCCGCGCACGTCAACGGTGATCTTCTTGGAAAGGTCGCCGCTTGCGATGGCGGTCGACACCTCGGCGATGTTTCGGACCTGCGCCGTGAGGTTCGAGGCCATCGAGTTGACGCTGTCGGTGAGGTCCTTCCAGGTTCCGGCGACGCCGAGCACGTTGGCCTGTCCGCCCAGGCGCCCTTCAGTGCCGACCTCGCGTGCCACACGCGTCACCTCGCCGGCAAACGCGTTGAGCTGGTCCACCATAGTATTGATGGTCTCCTTGAGCTGCAGGATCTCACCGCTCACGTTCACTGTGATCTTCTTCGACAGGTCCCCGCCGGCGATGGCGGTCGCGACATCGGCGATGTTGCGAACCTGCCCGGTCAGGTTCGACGCCATGAAGTTGACGCTGTCGGTGAGATCCTTCCACGTGCCGGCGACGCCCGGCACCTGCGCCTGGCCGCCAAGCTTGCCCTCGGTGCCGACTTCGCGCGCCACGCGGGTGACTTCCGAGGCAAACGAATTGAGCTGATCCACCATCGTGTTGAAGGTGTCCTTGAGCTCCAGGATCTCGCCGCGCACCTCGACCGTGATCTTGCGCGAAAGGTCGCCGCGGGCGACCGCGGTCGTCACCTGCGCGATGTTGCGCACCTGGTCGGTGAGGTTGCCGCACATGGCGTTCACCGAATCCGTCAAATCCTTCCAGGTGCCTGCGACGCCGGGCACGATCGCCTGGCCGCCGAGCTTGCCTTCGGTGCCGACTTCGCGCGCCACGCGCGTCACTTCCGAGGCGAAGGAACGCAGCTGGTCCACCATCGTGTTGATGGCTTCCTTGAGCTGCAGGATCTCGCCGCGCACATCGACGGTGATCTTTTTTGAAAGGTCTCCGTTGGCGACAGCGATGGTCACTTCGGCGATGTTGCGCACTTGCGCAGTCAGATTGGATGCCATCGAGTTGACATTCTCGGTCAGGTCCTTCCAGACGCCGGTCACCTCGCGGACCTGCGCCTGCCCGCCGAGCTTGCCCTCGGTTCCAACCTCGCGCGCCACGCGCGTCACCTCGGAGGTGAACACGCTGAGCTGCTTGATCATGGTGTTCACGATGTTCGCCGAGCGCAGGAACTCGCCCTCCAGAGGGCGGCCGTCGACGTCAAGGCGCACCGTCTGGAGCAGATCGCCCTGCGCGACGGCGGAGATGGCACGGGTGACTTCCGTGGTTGGCCACAGCAGATCGTCGATCAACGTGTTGACCGACGTTTCCATCTCGCCCCAGGCGCCGTTCGACAGCCCGAATTTCACGCGCTGGCGCGTCTTGCCCTCGCGGCCTACGACGTGACCCACGCGCTCGAGCTGCTTGGCCATGCGCTCATTGGCGGCGACGATCTCGTTGAAGGTATCGGCGATCTTCCCGAGCAGCCCGACCTGGCTGCCCGCCATGCGGACGGAGAAATCACCCACTCGCATGGCCTGGAGCGCACTGAGCAGGTCGTAAAGATCGGCAGCCGAGCCGCCGTTCAGCCGCTCCGCGGCCAGATCCGATGAAGGGGAACCCGGAGGGGTGCCGTTGGTCTTGAGGTCGCCGACCGTCTCGTTGCTCGGTTGCATTGATGATTTCCTCCGGAACGAATGAGCTGAGCCGCCGCACGGGTTGGCAAGGCTTTGCAGGCAACCCGCCTGACTCCCGGCTCGGGTTTCCCCGCCGCGGGACAGTTCAAAGCTTGGGACGGGCACAATCCGGACATGACCCCCAACCCTGGCATGCGGAGCACCACCTGACGCCCCCTAACGCAACACCGCTCTCTTTGTTCCGCGATACGGCAGAAAAATCTTCCCTCAGGATATGGATTTTGCGGATTAAAAGCCCTATCGAACGAATAGTGAACAAAGTGTGCCTGACCCGCCGGCCGACGGGAACTTCCCCGCCCCATACGCGTTGGCCAGCGCGGTCATGCGGGTGAGGAGCCGCCATGGGCAACCTGGTCCAGATATTCGCAGCGGCAGTGATCGCATTAAGCGCGGTTGCCGCGGGAGAAATATCGCCAGGCAAGAGCGGCAGGCAACTATCCCAATCAACTGAGCAACCCGCAGAAGCCGCGCCTGAGGCGCCGGCGGCCGCCCCCCGGGAGGGAACTCCGGCCACGGTGGTCGACAACCAGCAGATCGAAGGCATTATCGGAAAAAGCGTGCGCAGCAGCGCGGACGAGGACATGGGTCGTGTGATAGATATTCTCGTGAACCGCACCGGTCAGGTGCGGGGAGTGGTGATTGATTTCGGCGGATTTCTCGGGGTTGGCAGCCGCAAGGTTGCGGTCGACTGGAGCGCGTTGCATTTTCCCGACTCCCGGAAATCAAACAACATCACGCTGGATCTCACCCGCGATCAGGTCAGGGTGGCGCCGGAATACAGGGCCGGAGTGCCGGTTGTCATCCTGCGCGCTCCCGAGGCGCAGCCCACGACCAACGCGATGTCGCCGGGATCAGACAAACAGTAGCATCTTGCTCGCCCGAAAGCAGGTTCGATCGTGACGGGGCCAAGCGCAGAGCATGTCGGGTGCAGCATCGCCAATGCAACGCCCGGAAGGGCTGCCTCATCCCTCGGCCCGCAGTCTGCGCGGGCTCGATTGGTTCGTCTTCTGCCTCGCTGACGTACAAACCGGGTTCGGTCCATTTGTTGCCGTCTATCTGACCGCGCAAAAATGGACGCAGATTGACATCGGTCTCATCATGACGGTCAGCGGCCTCGTTGCGCTCGCCGGGCAGATGCCGGGGGGCGCACTGGTCGATGCGGCCCGCTCCGAGCGCTTCGTAGCCGCCCTGGCGATCATTGCCATCAGCATGAGCGCGCTAGCCTACGCAGCGTGGCCCGTCTTTGGGATTGTCATTGCGGCGGCCGTGCTGCACGCCGCGGCAAGCTGCGTGCTGGGACCGGCGATCGCAGCCATCAGCCTCGGGCTGGTCGGTCATTTTGCCGTCAGCGAAAGGCTGGGCCGCAATGCCCGCTTTGCCTCCATCGGTTCCGGGCTGGCCGCCGCGGGCATGGGGGCGGCCGGGTACCTGATCTCGAATCGTGCCGTCTTTCTGGTGACGGTTGCGCTCTGTGTTCCGACATTGTTTGCGCTCAGTCGTATCTGCGATGACGAAATAGACACCGAACGGGCGCATGGCGGCAAGCCGGTGCCGCATCCCGGCGAGCCCACGGCGACGTTTTGGGAGCTCGCGCGGAACCGGCCCCTGGTTATCTTTGCCGCTTGCGTCGCGCTTTTTCATCTCGCAAACGCGGCCATGCTGCCGCTGGTGGCGAGCATTGTGACCATGCGCTCCACGCAATGGGCGACGGCCCTGGTGGGCGCATGCATCGTGGTACCGCAGCTGGTGGTCGCCGCGCTCTCGCCCTCGATCGGACGCCGCGCTCAGCAGTGGGGACGCCGGCCGCTGGTTCTGCTGGGGTTCGCGGCGCTGCCCATCCGCGGGCTTCTGTTCGCTGTGGCGGCCAATCCCTATCTTCTGGTTGCCGTGCAGGTCCTTGACGGAATCTCGGCGGCGGTATTCGCCGTGATGGTGCCCCTTGTCATTGCCGATGTGACGCGCGGAACCGGCCATTTCAATTTGGCGCAGGGCGTCGTGGGCAGCGGCATCGGAATAGGCGCCTCGCTCAGCATGGTGCTCGCAGGTTACGTCAGCGACCATCTTGGCGGCCCTGCCGCGTTTTACGGCCTTGCTGCTTTGGCGGCGAGCGGATTCGCCTTGATGCTTGCGATGATGCCGGAAACCCGGCCCGATTCGGATGCTTCGCCCACCACAACGCCCGAAAGCTGTCGCCCACCTGGGGGTCCGCAAAAGTTCCTTTGAAACCCGGTCGCGGTCTCTGCGTTGTTGGACAGTCGGCAGGAACAGGAACCTTCCCGTGTGGGCAAATTCAATGGAGGACATTAGCAGCTACGCTAATCGCCCGGTCGCTTTCATTCTGCACTACGTGCACCGGCGGCAGCCTTCGCACATCGCAATTCTGGGATGCGTTCTGGGTGCCGTTGGATGTGCGGTGGCAACCCAGTATGGCGTGAAATTCCTGGTCGATACGCTCACGGCATCCCGCCAGGCCAGTGCGGCGTGGATCGCGTTCGCCGTTCTGACGGGACTGATCGCAGCAGACAACCTCCTTTGGCGGCTGGCGAGCTGGATCGCGAATTTTGCGTATGTGGGGGTCGGCGGGGATCTGCGTCGTGACTTGTTTCGACATGTCACCGGACATGCGCCCAATTACTTTCTGGAGCGCGTGCCCGGCGTGCTCACCAGCCGCATCACGGCAACCTCCAATGCCGTGTTTGCCGTCGAGAGCATGTTTACCTGGAACGTGCTGCCGCCATGCGCAGCAACGGTGGGAGCGGTTGCGTTTGTGCTGACCGTCAGCGGATGGATCGCAGCCGTGCTGGTCGTGGTTTCCGTCCTGCTGGTGGTCACCCTGTTCCGGCGTGCGGGCGCCGGGCGGACGCTGCATCACGACTTCGCGGATAAGGCCGCCGCGGTCGACGGCGAGATGGTTGATGTCATAGCCAACATGCCGTTGGTACGGGCGTTTTGCGGGATTCGGCACGAGCAGCGCCGGTTCGACAGCACGCTCGATCGGGAGATGACAGCGCGGCAACGCAGCCTGCGCTACCTGGAAAGGCTGCGATTGTTGCATGCGGTGATTACGATCGTGCTGATCGTCGGATTGCTGGCGTGGGCCATCGCGCTGTGGCAGGCCGGGGTGGCTACTACCGGCGATGTCGTCCTCATCGGCACCCTCGGTCTTTCAGTGCTGCACGCTACCCGCGATCTGGCGGTGGCGCTGGTCGATGTGACCCAGCATATGGCTCGCCTGTCAGAGGCGCTGGCAACGCTGCTGGTGCCTCACGAACTGTGCGATCGGCCGAAAGCAACCGCTCTCATCGAGAATGGCGCGAATGTCGCGTTCGACAACGTTTCATTCCGCTACCCGGATGGACGCCGCGTGTTCTCGAATTTCAGCTTGCGGTTCGAGACCGGCCAGCGCGTCGGGCTCGTTGGCCGGTCTGGAAGCGGAAAGTCCACGCTGTTCGCCCTGCTGCAGCGCTTTTACGACGTGCAGGAGGGCCGCGTCACAATCGACGGTCAGGATATTTCCTCGGTTACGCAGGAAAGCGTGCGCAGAGCGATTTCCATCGTGCCGCAGGATATCTCGCTCTTTCATCGTTCGATTGGAGAGAACATCCGCTACGGCCGTAGCGATGCCTCCGACGCGGAGGTGCTGGATGCGGCCCTCGCTGCGAAATGTGACGATTTCATCAAGACACTCCCGCTCGGCCTCGCAACGCTTGCAGGAGACCGCGGTGTGAAGCTCTCCGGCGGCCAGCGACAGCGCATCGCGATTGCACGCGCGTTTCTCAAGAATGCCCCCATCCTGTTGCTGGATGAAGCCACTTCGGCGCTGGATCCGGAATCAGAAGAGAAAATTCAGGAGGCGCTGGCCCAGCTTATGCGGGGGCGCACCGTCATAGCCATCGCCCACCGCCTCTCCACATTGCGCTGTTTTGATCGCATCGTGATGTTGCAGGATGGACGCATAAGCCACGACGGTTCGCCGGATGCGCTGATGCGGAGCGACAGCGGGTACCGCCAGCTGGTCATGCGGGAAATGGCGCGGCTCACGCAACGGGCGGCTTAGGTTTGGGGCTCCGGCCCCGCAACTCGCCGTACGCGGAACCAAAGCAGCATAAAATCGTTTGCTCGAAGGGAGTCAGTGAATTCCGACGGTTGATCCCGGTCGTGTTGTGCGAGGAAATAATGGGGAAGTTGGATTTGCCGGTTCCACTGCTTGAGCGACTCCTAGCAAGCCGCGTCGTGCCGCTGCAGGCAAAGATCGAGGCGATCGCCAGTTGGCGGGATGAGCTGATGGAGACCAAATCCATCGATCCCCGGGCGAGCGAGCTGGAAAAGCGTCTCTCGATGGCCCTGACGAGTCTCGTAAGCCATGTCTGGTAGCAACAAGCCGGATAAGCAGCCGCAAGGCGGAGGGGGGCACATCGACGAGCTTCTCGATGAAGCGCTGCGACAGACATTCCCTGCAAGCGATGCAATCGCCATTGATGTCGAGCATGTTCCGGACAAGCGCGATGCGCTCGCAGCCCCGCCGTCCCCGCGACGCGCTCGCTTGCTCGCCTAGAGCGCTCAAACAAAGAGCTGGAGCAGGATGACGATTCGAAGAAAAGTCATCCTGCTCTAGACAATGCGGGCATCCGCAATCAGCTGAACACGACCGAAAGCTGAAGCGCTCCGCGCTGTTCAAGAACTTCCACCGAGACACTGCTGCGGTGCCGGCGCACCTTGATGTCGATGCTGGCCTCATTGAGCTGCAGATCGCGCAGCACCATCTCGTCCAGGAACGCGGGCAGGCTGGGATTGCGCAGGCGGATTTCGTTCGCAGCCGGATCGAATTGCAAGCCGAGTGAGGCCTCGATCAGGGTGAAAGGGGTGGCGCTTGCCCATGCTTGCGGCGAGCACGCGACGGGATAGAGCGTCGGGCCGCGCCCGCGCCCGCGCCGAAAGCCGCAGAACAGCTCGGGCAGTCGACGCATCTCCATGTATGTTGCAGCATCGAACAGTCCCTTGAACAGCCGCTCGAGCAGGTCACGACGATCGCAACGGGCCATGCCAAGCGCGATCAAGGCATTATCGTGCGGCCAGATCGAGCCGTTGTGGTAGGACATCGGATTGTAGCGCGCTTCGCTATCGGCAATGGTTCGAATGCCCCAGCCGGAGAAAAACTGGTTGCGCATAAGGGCATCTGCGACCGTGCTCGCCCGCTCCAGCGCGGCGATCCCCGTAAACAGCAGCTGGCCGGCGTTGGAGCTGCGTACGCGGCACGGATCCTTGTTGCCGTCAAGCGCCAGCGCGTACATTCCGATCTGCGGGCACCAGAAACTCGCTTCGAACCGCTTGGCGAGCCGACCGGCTTGCGCCCTGAGCTCTTTCGCCCTGTCGCTATGCCCAAGGCGATCGGCACAGCGCGCAGCCAGCTGCTTGGCGTAATGGACGTAGCCTTGCACTTCCGCGAGCGCGATCGGCCCTTCTGCAAGCCGGCCATCAGCATGAAATATCGCATCGTGTGAATCCTTCCAGCCCTGGTTGGCGAGACCCTGCTCGGTCGCCCGGTAGTACTCGACGAATCCATCGTTGTCGCAATCGCCGAAGCGATCCATCCACGACAGCGCCGCTTCGATCGCGGGCCATAGCTCGACGAGGGTCTCCTCATCGCCGGTTCGTTCGACATAGAGGCCGGCCAGCATGACGAACAGCGGAGTCGAATCGACGCTGCCGTAGTAAAGGCCGAACGGCACCTCGCGTAGCGCGGCCATCTCGCCGCTGCGCATCTCGTGCAGGATCTTGCCGGGCTGCGCATCCGCGGCCGCATCCTCGGTCTTCGCCTGAAAGGCAGCAAGCCGCCGCAGCACCCCCTGGGCGACACGCGGATCGAGCCAGAGCATCTGCATCGCCACGATCAGTCCGTCACGTCCGAAGGTGGTGGAATACCAGGGGATGCCGGCGTAGGGATAGCGGCCTTGCGGCGTGCTGGTGATCAGCATGTAGAGGTCGGACATCGATCGGCAAAGCACCTCATTGAAGAGATCGTTGGAGCATTCCACCGTGCAGACGCGATGCGAGACCACCCGTCGATTGCGATGGATGGCGCGCATCGCGCGCGCCGGCGCAACCGGGGTCGGCGGGTCGGGAATGCCGCAGCCGACTGCGAGGTGGATTGCCCGCGCATGCCCGGGCGCCAGATTGAACCGGTAGCCCGCCGCGGACTCGGTAATCTCGTTCGGAGACGGATCGAAGCTCAGCGACGTTCGGCGCAGCTTTTGGTCAAGCCCTTTATAGCTCAGAGAGAACCTTCCCGGCTTCAGCGTTTCTCTGGTGATGTCGCCCCGACGTTCCCGCTGCAGCCCGCGCACTTCGAACAGGTCGGCGAAATCGCTGTCGAACAGCATGGTCAGGCGCAGATCCACAGGGTCGTCACCGTAGTTGCGGATCGCGATGCGCTGGTAGGCGGCGTCGCGCAGGAGAAAAATCGTGCGCACGACATGCAAGGTGTCTTTGGGCAGGACGAGACGGTTTTCGAAATATGTGTCCGGATTGGTAAGATCGATCGTCAGCAGCGTGTTGTCGTCACGCACATTCGATCCCAGCGGGAGCGGCTCGGCGCCGTTGAGCAGGAGCTCCAGATACGAGAGGAAGCGAGTGTCGCGATGAAACAGGCCATCCGAACCGCCGGCGGCCGAGCCCATGTCGCCGTGGCTGTCGAGGACAATGAACGTGTCATCGTGCTTAAGCACATAGCGCGAGCGGGTCGCCGGACCCGTGGCGGGAATGGAGAACGGCGCCTCGCGAGCAGCGTCACGCAATGGTTTGGGGAGCGAGGCGGCCTCGATCGCCATGAAGCTCCTGTTAATTCATCTCGTTTTCCAGCACAGGCTGCCGACGACTACGGTGCTGAATGGGCCGTTCGCGCCTGAGCAAGGAACGATAGACTTGAACGTAATCGCGCGCCATCCGGCTCGAATTGAATCTCTGCTCGAATCGGCTGCGAACCTTGCGACGGTCAAGGCGCAGCAGATCGGGCAACCTGCGCGCGGCCTCCTCTACCGTTTCCACGACGATACCGGTGACCCCTTCGTCGATGACTTCCGGAACCGACCCGCGCCGGAAGGCGAGAACCGGAGTGCCGCACGCCATCGCCTCGATCATCACCAGACCAAACGGTTCAGGCCAGTCGACGGGAAACAGCAGAGCCCGCGCGTCGCCAAGCAGCTTCGCCTTGCCCCGCTCGTTGACCTCGCCGACATACTCTATTCCCGGCTTGCTCAACAGCGGCTCGATCTGCTCGCGGAAATAGGCTTCGTCGACCTTGTCGACCTTCGCCGCGATCTTGAGCGGAAGCCCGACCGCCTGCGCGATCTCGATGGCGCGGTCCGGCTGCTTTTCAGGCGAGATGCGGCCGAGAAACACCAGATAGCCGCCGCGCGGATCGTAGTTCGGCGCCAGCAGATCCACCGGAATGCCGTGATGGATAGTGGCCACGAAATTGCTGCTCGCGATGGGTTTGCGCTGGTCATCGGAGATCGAGACCAGCGGCATGTCGCCAAAGCCGAGATAGAGCGGCTTGAGGTCATGCAGGTCCTGCCGCCCATGCAGCGTCGTCACGGTGCGGCGGGCAATCGGCCGGAACAGGGGAAAGTGAAACTGGTCGATGTGGAAATGCAGGATGTCGAAGTCGTCGGCGAGTTCGCGCACGCGGTCGAGCATCAGCATGTAATAGGGAATGGGGTCGCGCACCTTGCAATCGAGCCGCAGCGCCATGGTCGCGCAGGGAACGAGGGTGGCGGTGGTAACGGAATCCCCGCTGGCAAACAGCGTCACGTCGTGACCGAGCCTGACGAGCTCATCCGTCACATACGCCACAATACGCTCGGTTCCGCCATAAAGGCGGGGCGGCACGCTCTCCATGAGCGGCGCGATCTGCGCAATCTTCATCGGGGAAACCGCTCCAGCAGGGACCCACTCCTGCCGCCAACGTTTTGCAACGCAAACAGTTCCCGGGCCCCGGTCAGCTCTCCGCGTAGGCGACAGTCGACAGAAGCGCGACCTCGGCGCGCCGAGAATCGAGGCGTGTGTGCTGGGCCACGATCGGCACGTCGGATTCGAGCAGCGAGGCATAATCGGTGTCGCGCGGGATTGGTTGCGGCTCGTCCAGATCGTTGAAGCGCAGATGCAGCGTTCGGCGCGCCGCGACCGTGACGCGAAATGGGCCAACCGGCTCGCGATCGGAAAAGTAGATGGTGATGGCTACGTGGGCGTCGCGTTCTCCGGCGTTAAGGATGCAGGCCGTCTCGTGCGAGACGAGGGCACGCCCTGAGAACGAGCTTTCAGCGGGGATGTAGCCTTCGGCTATCGCCCACCGCCTGTGTCCAATGGCTGCCATCGCAGCGCCCTCGAATCCACAAAAACAATAACGAAGTCAGCCGTGATTTGGTTGCGTATTCCAGGAACCTTTGCGGGACTTCGACGTCGTATTTTGCGGGATGGCGTCGGGCTGGTGAGAAGGGTCGGGACACGTGAAGGTGTGAGAAAATGCGCGCGCTTACGGTATCGCCTGGCATTGCCGGTTCCGCCCGGGTCGAGGAGGTTCCCGAGCCGCCGTGGTCGGACGGGCCCGTCCTGGCGCGCACGTTAGCGCTCGGCATCTGCGGGACGGATCGAGAGATACTGGAAGGTTACGGCGCCGCGCCGTCGGGAGAGCAGCGTCTGATACTCGGCCATGAATCGCTGGCCGAAGTGGAGATCGCGCCCGCGGGTTGCGGTCTGGCTCGTGGCGACCTCGTTGTCGGGATTGTGCGCCGCCCCGATCCGCAGCCGTGTCCCGCCTGCGCCGTCGGCGAATGGGACATGTGCCGCAATGGGCGTTACACCGAGCGCGGCATCAAGGAACGGCACGGCTATGGCTCGGAGCGCTTTCGCATCGAGCCGCAATTCGCAGTCAGAATCGACCCGACGCTGGGGACGCTGGGCGTTCTGCTGGAGCCCGCCAGCATTCTGGCAAAAGCATGGGACCACACCGAACGGATCGGCCGGCGCGCGCGCGTCTGGGAGCCGCGGGTCTTGCTGGTTACCGGGGTCGGTCCGATCGGCCTGCTGGCCGCTCTGATGGGTGCGCAGCGTGGCCTTGACGTCCACGTCCTCGGCCGCAGCCGTGGCGGACCCAAGGAACAGCTGGTGCGCGATCTGGGCGGGACCTATCACGTCGATGCCGGCATCCTCGATCACCTTGCACCGGACATTGTGATGGAATGCAGCGGTGCGCCTTCCGTTATCCAGGCTTGCCTCGGCGCGACCGCGCCGGCCGGCATCACCTGTCTCACGGGCGTGACGCGCCCGGGCAAACTGTCGGACGTCGATATCGGCCGGTTCAACGGCGCCATGGTGCTCGACAACGACTGCGTCTTCGGCACCGTCAATGCGAACCGGCGGCACTATGACATGGCGGCGCGGTCGCTCCAGCGCGCGGACAAGAGCTGGCTGCGGCGCTTGATCACCCGCCGGGTCCCGCTCGAGCGGGCGGCGGAAGCGCTCGATCATCGTACAGAAGACATCAAGGTCATTATCGACTTCGCCGCGGCGGGATCGGCCAGGGGCGACCGGGCGTTAAGCGAGACCGGGATTGAGCATGGGGCGTAGGCCGAGATGCTCGTGCCAGTGCGGCAGATCCGGCTCCTTGGTCAGCGCGGCAAGGAAGTGCTCACCCCAAGCCCTAAGATCGTTGTCTGAAATCAGACGGAAAAGGGTCTGATGACGCGCCCGCCGCTCGTCCAGCGACATCGAAAGCGCGTGTGAAATCGAGGTCGCTACGGTCTCCGGATCGTACGGGTTGACCAGCAGCGCCGCCGTCAATTCCGCAGCCGCTCCGGCAAAGCGCGACAGGATGAGGACACCGGGATCGGCCGGATCCTGCGCGGCAATGTATTCCTTGGCGACCAGGTTCATGCCGTCGCGCAACGGCGTCACCAGAGCGGCGCGCGCCGACCGGTAAAGGCCCGCAAGGACGCTGCGGCTGTAGGCACGGTTGACGTAGCGGATCGGCGTCCACGCGACTTCGCCATAGGAGCCGTTGATGCGGCCGGCGGCTTCGCTGATGGTGCGCTCCATGTCGGCATATTCCTGGATCTCGGAGCGGCTCTTGGGGGTAATCTGCAGATACGTCACCTTGCCGCGCCAGTCAGGATAGACCGCAAGGAAGCGCTCGAAGGCATCCATCCGTTGCGCGAGCCCCTTGGAATAGTCCAGCCGGTCAACCCCGATCACCATGGCGCGTCCGGCGAGGCTGTCGAGCACGTTCTGAACGAGTGGCGAGCGCGCCGAGCGGCGCGCAAGCCGGCTGAACTCATTGGCCTCGATACCGATTGGAAATACGCCGATGCGCACCGCGCGCTCGCCGGATTGGAAGGCATAGGGGCCCCGCTTTTGCAGCCGGCACTCGCTTTCCAGGTAGCGCGCGAAATTGGTTGCGTCGTTCTCGGTCTGAAAGCCGACCAGGTCGTATCCGCTCAGCTGGGGGATAAGCCATTCGTGGTTGGGCAGCGCGGTGAGGATCTCCGGCGGGGGAAACGGGACATGCAGGAAGAACCCGATGCGATTAGCGTGGCCGCGATCGCGCAGCATCTTCGCGAGCGGGATGAGATGATAATCGTGCACCCAGATCACATCATCTGGTTTCAGCCAATCGGCGATCTGATTGGCAAAATGCACGTTGACGCGTCGATAGCCGCTCAGGTCGCGGCGGGAAAACTCCGCCAGATCGAGGCGATAATGGAGGATCGGCCATAACACCCGGTTGGCGAACCCGTTGTAGTATTCCTGATAATCCGCAGCCGCGAGATCGGTGATGACGTAGGATAGCCCGCCCTGCTGGATTGTGCGGGTGGTGACCTCCCGATCAACAGCGACGGTGCCGCTCCAACCGAACCAGAGGCCGGGGTTGCGCTTGAGCAGCGAGCGCACGGCCACTGCGAGACCACCGGCCTGGCCGGCGCCGTCGTGGCTCGGGATCGCCACGCGATTCGATACGACAATCAGCCGCGCCAATATCGATCCTCCCAGCTGCGCGATAGCCGCATGGCGGTCAAGATCAGCCCGGCCATCGAGTAGGTCTGGGGAAAATTCCCCCACAACACGCCGGTTTGCGGGTCAATGTCCTCGGACAGCAGCCCGTAGCGGT
>Ga0306923_10000443_pt1 | contig 32247 bp, 27 predicted proteins | sample sta12Can44000108_FD_203841 | JGI IMG/M metagenome (GOLD analysis project Ga0306923, IMG submission 203841) | Lab enrichment of tropical soil microbial communities from Luquillo Experimental Forest, Puerto Rico - statanox.12C.anox.44.000.108 (v2)... | ecosystem: Environmental > Terrestrial >... | reverse complement strand
CAACCCGAAGATTGCTCCAGAACGCAGCGCCGGCTGCTGCGATCTGGCGCTCGCGCGCGCTCCATCCCGACAGCAGCATGAGCACAGCGCCGGCTGCCGCCGCCGCTGCAAGGACAACCCACAGCACTCGCCAGCCGCCCGCCAGCAGAATGAGCGGGGCCGCCAGAATCATGATGGAGATGCCGCCCGGCATGTATCCGGGCCACAGTCCAAGAGCGAGCGCTCGCTCGCGGCCGCTTGCCGCATCGGCAATAATTGAGGGCGCGGCAACGACCACGGCAAGAAATCCAATGCCTTCGACAAAGCGGGTCGCGATCAGCTGCGCGGCATCGCGAGCGAGACTGCCGCAGGCGCCGCTGATCGCCATCAGCGCCAGCCCGCCGACAGCGAGCCGCCGGTGATTGAGCCGGTCGGCGGCAGCGCCCAGGAAGACAGCTGTGATCATTCCGGTGGCGCTGAACATGGAGGCGAGCCAGCCGGCGGTGACGAGGTCGAGCCCGAGCTCGGCGCGTATTGCAGGAAGCGCGGGCGGCAGCTTGCCGACGTGGGCTGCCGCGATGAGCCCCGCAACCAGCGCAAGGACGATGCTCGCGCGCTGCGTCGGCTCCTCGATGGTCATGTGCCGCGCGCCGCCCTGGCGGGCGCCGGGTGCAGCTCGCCAAGCTCGCCGGCGAGGTCGTAGCTCGCCAGCAAACGATCGATCATCCCGCTCGCTTCCTCCCAGTCATAGGTTCTGAAACTGTGGCCACTGGTGACGAAGCGGGCGCCGGCATAGAACATCTCGTACTGCGTGTGACGCGAGCCAAACTCGGAGCCGACCGCGTCCCACGCCGCTTTGAGGAACTTGACCTTGTCGTCGGGCGCCATACCCACGGCGCGCTGTGTGGTCCTGATGATCCGGGCGAGATCGGGATGCGCAAAATCATGAATCGATGACGGCAGCATGATCAGCGCGCCGCCGGCGAGCTCGCGCAGCGTGTTGATGACGCGCGGATAGAGATCCTGGGTGAGAACCTGCGCGGAATACATGTAGTGCCGGTTGGGGACATACCACTCGCCGCGCATGGATCCTTCTGCTTCCATTCCGGCGAGCATCGCGTTGACCATGCCCGATTGCGCCGCCAGAAACCCCAGCTGCTCGCGCACCGATGGAATACTGGTGGTGCCGATCGCGTCAGCTATGCGGCGCGCAAGCCCGGCGAGAAACCGCATTTTCACCGACAGGCGGATCTGCGCCTGGTAGTTCTGATAGGAATGCCCGGGGGTATCATGGAACTGTGCGCGGCACATGTCGGTGTCGCGGTAGACGAAGAGGCGCTCCCAAGGCACCTTGACGTCTTCGAAATACATCAGGGCGTCGTTCTCGTCGAAGCGCGAGGACAGAGGATTGTCGAACGTCGATACCGCCGCGGCCTCGTAGGACTTGCGCGAGAGCACGCGCAGCCCCTTGGCGTTCATCGGCAGCGCGCACGAGAATGCCAGCTCCTCCTCGCCGGGCTTGAGCGGCTGCAGGTTGGCGACCATCACCTCGTTTGCCATGATCGAGCTGGTGCCAAGCATCTTGGCGCCGCGGATGGTGATGCCGCCTGAGTCCTCGTCCACGATGCGGGCAACGAGCTCTTCCACCTGCTCGCCCCAGTCCTTCGCGCGCTCGGCCTGCGGATTGATGATGACGTAAGTGAGGAAATAGTCATTGCGGCTGGCTTCTTCGAAATAATCCGCCAGCGCCTTGGCGCGTTGCGGGCCGTGCTTCTGAAAGACGTCAAGCCCCATCCGTTGGCCCACCAGCGTCGAGGCGACGTGATCGGGCGAGCGTCCCATGAAGCCGAACGTCAGCCCCGCCCAGGCCTGCATGGCCTTGCGGCGTTTCATCATCTCGCCGTAGTTGCGCGGCATCTGCCAGGCCCGATTGACGCGCCGGTTCGTTCCGTCGGGGCTGTACGTCATCAGCTCGATGTTTTCCGGCCTTGCCTGATAATCGTAGAGTGCGGCGGCCGATTTCACCGCATTGCGGAAAGCGGGATGCTCGGTGACGTCGGTGACCACCTGGCCGTCGATGTAAACCGTCCGGCCGTCCTTCAGAGACTTGATGTGGTCCGCCCCGGTCTTGCAGAGATTCATGGTGCGCTCCGTCGTGCCGTCGGTGCGCCGCCTGCGCGCGCTCGCAGCGGCCATGGCTCACCTCACCGATAGCCAATCTGGCAATGCATGTCACACCTGGTCTATTTATGAAAGCGGCAACGACGGGGTCGGCGCGCGCCGGACAGAAATCCGATGAAGATGCATTGCCTCTCGGGTGGGCGCCTGCGCATGCGCAAGTCCATCTACGTGCCGGATGCCGATCGCAGCGAGACCATCGAGCTGCCGGTCATCTCCATCCTGCTGCGCCACCCGCAGGGCAACGTTCTGTTCGATACCGGCTGTCATCCCTCGGTGCCAGAGGACCCGCGGGCACGCTGGGGCGGATTGGCGAAGCTCATGGTGCCGATCATGCAGCCCGGCGAGCATGTGATGAACGGGCTTGCGGCACTCGGGCTCTCTGCCGACGATATCGATGTGGTCGTGTGCTCGCATCTGCATCCCGATCACTGCGGCTGCAACGCGTTCTTCAAGCGGGCCACGTTCGTGATTCACGCCAACGAGTTCGAGGCGGCGCGCGCCCCGGATGCTGCGGAATCCGGCTATCTCTCCGCCGACTGGGAGCATCCCATGGTGCTCGACACGATCGCGGGCGAGCGCGACCTGTTCGGCGACGGCCGCATCATCTTGATCCCTTTGCCAGGCCATACGCCGGGCACGACGGGCGCACTCGTTGCGCTTGAGCGCAGCGGCACGTTTTTTCTTGCCTCCGACACGGTGAGCCTGCGCCTGACGCTGAAGCACGGGATCGTTCCGCGCAACACGTGGAATGCCGAAGCGCTGCTGAAATCGCTATCGGAGGTGGGGCGCATCGAAGCGAGTGGCGCCACGATCCTGTGCGGTCACGATGCTGCGCAGTGGGATGGACTGCGCAAGGGCGCCCATGCCTATGACTGAGCCTGCCGAAGCCCATGTGCGGCCGAAGATCATAGGTGCACGGATCAAGCGCACCGAGGATTTACGGTTGCTCAGGGGACTCGGCTCATATGTCGATGATCGCGAGCCCCGCCGCACGCTGCACGTCGCATTCCGGCGCAGCGATCATGCGCACGCACGCATCAGAGCGATCGATTGCTCGGCGGCGCGCGCTGCGCCCGGGGTGGTGGCGGTGCTCACTGCCGAAGATCTGGAAGGTCGGGTGAAGCCGCTCCTCGCCACTTCGCGCATGGCCGGATACTACGCGACTCCCATATTTCCGCTCGCGCGCGGCAAGGTTCGCTACGTCGGCGAGCCGGTGGTAGGAGCCATAGCCGAGAGCCGGTATGCGGCCGAGGACGCGCTCAAGCTGATCGCGATCGATTTCGAGCCATTGCCGGTCGTCATCGATCCCGAGCAGTCCGCGCAATCCGGCGCGCCGCTGTTGCATGAAGAGGCCGGGAGCAACGTGCTGCTGCGCCGCGAGTTTGCACGCGGCGGTGTGGATGCTGCCATGGTGTCCGCGGCCATCCGGGTGAAAGGCCGCTTCCGGATGCACCGCAAGGCCACGGTTGCCATCGAGGCGCGCGCCTGCCTTGCCGAATACGACAGAGGCCGCGATGCGCTGTGTCTGTACTCGACCACGCAGGTTCCCGGAATCATCCGCGATGCGCTCGCGGCGGCGCTGGAAATGCCGGGGCATCGGCTGCGGGTCATTGCACCTGATGTGGGCGGTGGCTTTGGCGGCAAGGGATCCCTCTATCCGGAGGAGATCTTCGTGTGCGCGGCTGCGCGACGGCTCTCCGCCGCGGTCAAATGGGTAGCCGACCGTCGGGAAGACCTGATGGCATCGAGCCAGGGCTTCGACGAGATTGTCCACGCGGAGCTTGGGCTCGACGCCGATGGCCGCGTCATTGCGTTGCGCGCCGATGTCGTCGGCGACATCGGCGCCTACTCCATCTATCCCTGGACCGCGGCACTTGAGCCAGTGCAGGTGGTGAGCTTTCTGCCCGGACCCTATCGCATCCAGCACTATCGCGGCCGCGTGCAGGGCGTAGCGACGTCAAAAGCGCCAATGGGACCGTATCGCGGGGTCGGCCGGCCGACCGCGGCGTTTGTGATGGAGCGCCTCATCGACATGGCCGCGGCGCGTATCGGCATCGACCCGAAGGAAATTCGGCTGCGCAATCTCGTCGGGCCGAATGAGTTTCCCTACAAGGCCGCCTCCGGCATCGTCTGGGACAAGTCGGGTTTCCAGGATTGCTTGAAAGCGGCGTGTGGCGCCATCGATTACGAATCCCTGCGCGCGAGGCAGGCGCAAGCGCGCGCCGCCGGCTGCTGGTTCGGTATTGGCATCGCCTCCTATGCGGAGCTCACCGGCATCGGCTCGCGCATCTCAGTAGCGCCGGGGATGCCGATCAATACCGGCACCGAGACGTGTTTGCTCCGCATCGATTCCACCGGCGCGGTGACGGCATCGTTCGGGATTGCCTCGCACGGCCAGGGCCTCGAGACATCGCTGGCGCAGATCGTAGCCGGCCATCTCGGTGCGCGGCTCGACGACATCCGCATTGTGCAGGGCGACAGCTCGGCCACTGCGGGCGGCAGCGGCACCTATGCCAGCCGCAGCATGGTGCTGGCCGGGGGCGCGGCGACGCTGGCATCACAGGCGGTGCGCGAGAAGGTCCTCATTGCCGCATCCCATCTCTTGGAGGCAGCCCCCGCCGATCTCCTTGCGCAGGATGGAAAGGTATCCGTGGCCGGCACCGACCGCTCGGTCAGCTTTCGCGACATTGCGCGCGCGGTCTATTCCGAGATGGGACGCCTGCCGCCGGACGCGCGCGAGGAGCTTGCTGCAACGAAGACCTACGACCCGGTTTTCGGCACCACGAGCTCGGCCACCCACGTGGCGGCGTTGGAGATCGACCCCGAGACCTGCGAAATTCGTCTGGAGCGCTATGTTGTGGCGGAGGATTGCGGGCGGCTGGTCAACCCGATGATTGTCGAGGGCCAGGTCTGCGGCGGCGTGGCCCAAGGCATTGGCGCATCGCTCTACGAGCAGGTGGTGTATGACAGTGCGGGACAGGTGCAGACTGCCACGCTGGCGGATTATCTGGTGCCGTCGGGCTGCGAAATCCCATCGATGGATATCGTACACATTGAGTCGGAATCGCCGACCACCCTCGGCGGCTATCGCGGCATGGGCGAAGGTGGAACCATCGGCGCGCCAGCAGCGGTTGCCAATGCCGTCGCCGATGCGCTCTCGCCTCTTGGCATCGAGATCGACGAGCTGCCGGTGACGCCGGATCGTCTCTTCCGGCTCGTCGAGGCGGCGCGCCGGCGGGCGGCCTCCTGAGCGGGGGAGGGCATGGACCTCGGACTGAACGGAAAGATCGCGCTGGTGACGGGCGCCGGGAGCGGTGTCGGGCGCGAGATTGCGCGCAGCCTTGCTGCGGAGGGAGCAATCGTTGCGGTCAACTATCGAACCTCGGCGACCGATACGGCGACGCTGGTCGCTGAGATCGCGGCCAAAGGCGGGAAGGCGAAGCCTTACCGGGCCGATGTTGCCGACCTCTCCGCTGTCAAGGCGATGGTGGACGCCATTGTCGAGGAGCTCGGCGGCCTCAACATCCTCATCAACAATGCCGGTCTGGCGCTGCGCAAACGCTTTGTGGAGACGACGCCCGAGGACTGGCGGGCTCAGATCGATGCCTGCCTCTACGGTGCGATTCACTGCTGCCATGCGGCTGCGCCCCACCTCAACAACTCCGGCCACGGCCGCATTGTCAGCGTCATCGGCGACTCCTCGCGGGTCGGCGAATCGGGGCTTGCCATCGTGGCGGCCGCGCGCGCGGGCGTCATTGCGCTGATGAAGTCGCTTGCCCGGGAATTCGGCCGCTCCGGCACGACTGCAAACACGGTCTCGCTCGGCCTCGTCGAGACCGATCACGACAAGGCCTGGGTGGAAGCAAACCGCGAGAAGCTGGTCCCGCTCTATCCGCTGCGCCGGCTCGGTCTTGCGAGCGATGTGGGCCCCATGGTGGCCATGCTCGCTTCGCCAAGAAGCGCGTGGATCACCGGCCAGGTGCTCAGCATCAGCGGGGGCTACAGCATGGTCTGACGCCCTAGCAGGGATGAATATGCTGCAAACCGATCTGATCGCTCCAATCCCTGAACTTTTGCACCGCCATGCTACTGCGCGCGGAGCCAAGGTCGCGTATCGAGACGCGCGCACGGCGGTGACTTACGCGCAGCTTCTGGACCGGACCGGAAAGCTTGCCGGCCATCTTGCCGACCATGGCATTGCTGCCGGCGAGACCGTCGCCATCATGCTGCCGAACTCGGTGTCGTGGGTCGAGGCGTGTCTTGCGATCGCCCGCGCCGGCGCCTTGAGCGTGCCGATCAGCTATGATGCGACCGAGCCGGAGATCGCCTATCGGCTCGCGGACGCGGGCTGCAAGGCGCTCATCACCGCCGGCGAGCGCGGCGATCTCTTTGCCCGCCTCAAGCCGGCAGCGCCAAATCTCCGCATCCTGATTGTCACGGATCGCGGCAGCACCACGGCAGACGCGTTGCGCTTTTCCGAGCTGACCACCACGCCGGCGAGCGCGCCGCGCGACCCGGCGATGATGCGGGAGCCTGCCTTCATTCTCTACACCTCGGGCACCACCGGCCGGGCGAAAGGGGTCAAGCTCACGCTCCACGGCATGTTGTGGGTTGCGGCCGCCTGCTGGGCGCCGATCTCCGGCATCTCGGAGCGCGACACGCTGCTCTCACCGCTGCCGCTGTTTCACTCCTATGCCTTGAACCTGTCGGTGCTCACCATCCTGGCGGCGGGGGCGAGCGCCTACATCATGGAGCGGTTCTCGACCAGCGAGGCATTGCGGCTCCTGCACAGCGGGGAGTTCACCTGCATGCCCGGCGTACCCACCATGTTCCACTATCTGATGCAGGCCACCCACGATGCGAGCAACGTGAAATTTCCGAACCTGCGGCTATGCATCTCGGCTGGCGCGATCATGCCGGCAACCCTCAATCGCGAGTTCGAAAGCCGTTTCGGAATACCGCTGCTCGACGGCTACGGCATTACCGAGACCTCGACCATGGTCACGCTGAACTCGCCCGCGGGCGGCCGCGTCATGGGCTCGTGCGGCGTGCCGCTGCCGGGACTTGCCGTGCGCATCGTCGATCCCGCAAGCGGCCGCGACGTCGATCCGCCGCAGGAAGGGGAGCTGATCGTGCGCGGGCCCAACGTCATGCCGGGCTATCACAACAAGCCGGAGGAGACGCACGCGGCGCTGCGCGAGGGCTGGTACCATACCGGCGATCTCGCGCGCAGCGACGAGAACGGCTTTCTGACCATTACCGGACGACTCAAGGAGCTCATCATTCGCGGCGGCCAGAACATCGCGCCGGCTGAGATAGAGGAGGTCGTCAATACGCATGAAGCCGTGCTCGATTGCGCGGTGGTCGGGATTGCGCACCCCCATCTCGGCGAGGTGCCTGCACTGTTCGTGGTGCCGCGTCCCGGCCAGGTGATCGAGACCGAAGCGCTGCTCGCGCACTGCCGGACCCGCCTTTCTGCCTACAAGATTCCGCATGCGGTGCGCTTCATTGAAGAGATTCCGCGCACCGGATCGGGCAAGATTATCCGTTACAAGCTGCGCGAGACGCTGAACGACGTCGAGGCGTAGGGGCGGCGGACCCTTAACACCGCCCCTACCAAACCTTGCGGCTCGGATCGAAATTCTTCCGTAATCCGCTCCAGCAGTCCGCATAACGCTCGTCCATGAGCGTGAGCTGCGATGCGAATGCGGTGGGTGAGAGCGGATAGCGGGTCTCGAACATGAAGGCCATGGTCCCGGAAAGCTTGAGCGGCACAAGCGGCGCGTTCGAGCCGTTCTCGAACGCCTCGCTGTCGGGACCGTGCGCCATGAGCGCGTTGTGCAGGCTAATCCCGCCGGGAACGAAGCCGCCGGGCTTGGCGTCATAGACGCCATAGATTAGTCCCATGAACTCGCTCATGACGTTCATGTGGTACCAGGGCGGGCGGAAGGAATCCTCCATCACCAGCCAGCGCTCGGGGAAAATGACGAAATCCACATTGGCGGTGCCCGGCCGCTCCGACGGAGAGGTCAAGACCGTATAGATCGACGGGTCGGGATGGTCGAAGAGCGTCGCGCCCACCGGCGAGAAGCGGCGCAGGTCGTACTTGCATGGCGCGTAATTGCCGTGCCAGGCAACGACATCGAGAGGCGACTGCCCGATCTGCGTCCGGTAGAGCCTGCCGCCAGATTTGACGTAGAGCTCGCACGGGGCTTCCACATCCTCATAGGCGGCGCAGGGATAGAGAAAGTCGCGGGCGTTGGCGAGGCAGTTGGCGCCGATTGGTCCGCGCTCCGGCAGGTCGAAATACGCGCCGTAGTTTTCGCATACGTAGCCGCGCGCGTTCCCGCCGAGCAGGTCGACGGCGAATTTCAGGCCACGCGGGATCAGACAGATTTCGCCCGGACTCACCTCGATCACGCCGCATTCGGTGCGCAATCGCAGTCCGTTGAGCTCGGGAACAATGAGCAGCTCGCCGTCGGCATTGTAGAGATATTTGTTCGCCATCGACTGCGTGGCCACATAGACGTGGGCCGCCATGCCGAGCTGACAGAACGCATCGCCGCAGCTCGCAATGGTTCGCAGCCCGGAGAGGAAGTCGAGCGGTTGCGCGGGCATCGGAACCGGATTCCAGCGCAGCTGGCCGATGGGCAGGGGGCTTTCGTCGCGGCAGGGCGCGGTGCGGATGAGGTCGCGTTCGACTTCGACGAAATCGCGCGCGTGCAGGACCGAGGGCCTGATGCGATAGAACCAGGTACGCCGGTTGCTGGCGCGCGGAGCGGTAAACGCTGTTCCGCTTAACTGCTCGGCATAAAGCCCGTACGGCGCCCGCTGCGGGGAATTGCGCCCGATCGGCAGCGCGCCGGCAAGCGCCTCCGTTTCATGCGTGCCGAGGAAGCCCGACTGGTAAGGCAGTGCCGCGGCCGCGGCCAAGGAGGTGGTTGCAGAGCTTGTCCCGGGCTTGTCCAGCATCGCTGCCTCCAATGACTGAAGACTTGGCTCAATCCGAGCAGGAAACTTCGAGCACTTAGAATAACACGAAGGGAAGCGGCCGAGCCATGAGCGTTTCCGTTGCAAGGCCGCTGGGTGCGCAGTAGGGTGCGCGCGCGCAACCGGCTGGCGCATTGCCGACTTGGGCCAAGCACGTGCGCTTCGCCTCCATTGCGCTCGCCATCAGTGTGGAGGGCATTATGCGAGGTTTGCTTCTTTCCCGACGGTTTGCTTGCGCATCGGCGGTGGTGATTGGCGGCGCGACTCTGCTTGCATCCCTCTCTTCCGGCATGGGGGAGGACACTTCCGATCGGGCGGGGTTCACAAGCATCCCGGGCAAGCCTGCTGCCGCTCCCGCGACCGTGCTTGCCGGCCTCGATTTTCCAATCTGTCACACGCCGGCCGCGAGCAATGCCACCGCCGCGCTGATCCGTCTGTCGCAGACCCGCACCGAGGTGCCGCCGACCGAGATGAAAGCGGCGACGCCCGCGCCCGAATTTGCCGACATCGACCCGCCGTTGTGGGATGGGCTCGGCCCCATCACCTACAAGGTCAGCACATCGAACGCGATGGCGCAGGCCTATTTCAATCAAGGCCTGCGGCTCCTTTATGCGTTCAATCACGGTGAGGCGCAGCGCGCCTTCCGCAAGGCGCAGAAGCTCGACCCCGCATGCGCGATGTGCTTCTGGGGCGAGGCGCTGGTGCTCGGCCCCAACATCAACCTGCCCATGCAGGAGGATGCGATGGCACCCGCGTTTGCCGCCATGGAGAAGGCGCGCGCTCTCGCAGCCAATGCGAGCCCGCGCGAGCGTGCGCTGATTGCGGCTCTTGCCCTGCGCTATGTGGCGGACGCCAAGGCCGAGCGGGCGCCGCTCGATGCCGCCTATGCCGCGGCCATGGGCGGGGCCGCAGCCGAGTTCCCCGACGACGATGACATCGCGGTGCTCTACGCCGAAGCGGTCATGGATGTGAGTCCGTGGAATTACTGGCAGCCGGGCGGCCGTGAGCCGAACCCGCAGAGCGTGCCCATCGTGCCGACCTTGGAACGCGTGCTTGCGCGCAGCCCGAACCATCCGGGCGCGATTCATTATTACATCCATGCCGTCGAGGCCTCGGATCGCCCGCAGCGTGCCGAGCCATACGCCGACCGGCTGCGCGGAGCCATTCCCGGCGCAGGCCATCTCGTCCACATGCCCAGCCACATCTACTATCGCGTCGGCCGCTATCTCGACGCGCTCACCGACAATCGCGTCGCAGTCGGCGTGGATGAGAAATATCTCACCGAGACCAACGCGCCCATGGCCGTGTATCGGCTCGGCTACTACCCGCACAACGTTCATTTCGTGATGGCATCCGCACAGATGGCGGGCGATGGACCGACCGTCATTGCCGCGGCCGAGAAGCTACACGGTCTCATTCCCGACGAGGTTGCGCGCGGGATTGCGATGGTGCAGCCGGTGAAGGCAGCGCCCTATTTCGCGCACGCGCAGTTCAGCACGCCCAACGCCATCCTGGCGCTCGCGGATCCGGGCGATGCCATTCCCTACGTGAAGGCGATCTGGCGCTACGCGCGCGGTGTTGCGTTTGCCGCGCGGCGTGATTTCGGCGCCGCCGCCGCTGAGGCGAGCGCCATCGAGGCGATCGAGCGCAGCGCGGACTTCTCGCTCCTCAATGCGTCGAACGTCCCGGCGCAGGACGTGCTCAAGCTCGCGCGCACCGTGATCGCAGCCCGCATTGCCCAGGGACAGGGCGATTTCAACGCCGCGGTCGCGCGGTTTGAGGAAGCGGCGGCCATCCAGGATGTGCTGCCCTACACCGAGCCGCCCTACTGGTATTACCCGGTACGCCAGTCGCTGGCGGCGGCGCTCTTGCAGGCGGGCCGGTTGCCCGAAGCGGAGGAGCAGTTCCAGCGCGCGCTCAAGCGCGCGCCCGCCAACGGCTGGTCCTATTTCGGGCTTGCCGAGCTCTACAAGGCGCGCGGCGACGCGGCCGCCGTCGAGAAGGCACAGGCCGATCTCGCGCGCACCTGGGTTGGCGACCGCGCGCTGCTGCAAGTGTCGAACTTATGAAACAGGCGGCTGCGGCCTCGCTTTCGCGTTATCACGCCAGCGTCCCGAGCAAGGCCTTTGCCTCCCTCAGATCGAATGTGTCGAAGCCTTCGGTGAACCAGTTATAGATTGGAGTAAGCAGATCACGGGCCTCATTCCGCTTACCCCGATCACGGCATAGCCGCGCCATGCTCATTGTCGCCCGCAGTTCCCAGGACTTTGCCTGCTGCGCGCGTGAAACCGCGAGCGCCCGCTCGAAACACGCTTGCGCTTTCGTCGCATCCGGTTTCGGCGAAAGCAACGCGATCTCCCCGGCACTTCGATGCACCTCGGCTTCGCACCACTCTTGCTTGGTTGCTTCGATGGCTGTCATCGCTTCGGCAATGCAGCGCCTGGCATCATCGAGTTTACCGACGTCCGCGAAGGCTCTCGCCAAGGCTGATAACCAGTAGGGCAGATAGAGCGTCGCTCCCGTCGAGCGGAATGCTGTAAGTCCGGTGCTAATCGTTTGGATTGCATCCGAGGCCTTCCCGGTCACTGCAAGCAGGTTTCCTTGCAGAACCATCCCGACCGCCTTCCAATACCGGGCATTTTTTTTCGTTTGCCACAACAAGAAGTTCGTCGTTTGCCGTCATTGCCGTCGGGTAGTTTGCCGAGAGAAAATGAGCTTGCGGCGTGAGAGCCAGTGCGAACATCAGCGTGGCCGCGTGACCGATCTCGCGCGCATTACGGAGCGCCTCGTCGGCGTTTGCGAGCGCGGCATCGGGATAGCCAAGCAACCACAAGGCCCACGACCGAAAAGACAAGGTCGCCACACGCACGTCCTGACCAAAACGCATCGCCAGCGGACGATGCTCGCGCGGGACGTAGAGCGTAACCGCCTTGTCGTAATGTGCGCGGGCTTCTGCAAGATCGCCCCTAAAAAGCAATGAGTTGCCCATGATGTAATGTCCGATCATCGGCGGAGGTGCTGTTCCCTTTCTCGCCGCGAGAGCCAGAAACTGCTTCGCGAGATCGCGGCAGATATCACCATTGAATGCCACGAAGTTCGCAACCCAGAAACCATAGAGAACCGAAAACAGCAGCAGCGGGTCTTCGGGTGGCTCTCCTTGCGCTTCGGCTTGTTCGATCAGCAGATGGGCCCGCTCCGCAGCCGACTTGGTTTCCGGCGCGGCATATCCCTTGACATGGATTAGCGGCGTTATGAGCGCAACCTGTAGCTTGATTTCTTCGCGGCGCAGGATGGGGGTGGAGGGCAATGCCGCGATCTGATCGAGGGCACGCGTGAGCTGCTCTGCGGCTTCAATCAGTGCCGAACGCTCCAGCGAGCGCTGACCCGCTTTACCCCACAGCCCTGCAGCCTTCTCGATCAGCCCCGCCTCAGTGCAGTGACGCGCCAGCAACTCAGGCTGGCTTTCGAGAATCTCGGGGAACTGATTTTCAAGCGTTTCGGCGATCCGGGTATGAAGCACGCGGCGCCGCTCGCGTAGCAATGTGCCATAAGCGGCGTCCTGTACCAGGGCATGCTTGAACAGATAGGTCGCGTGCGGCGCTACACCCTGCCGAAACAGCAGCCCTGACTGAATAAGACGGTCGAGCGCCAATCCCAATTCAGCGTCCGACTTGCGCACCACGGCAGCCAGCAGAGCATACGAGAACTCGCGGCCGATCGCCGCCCCGATCTGTGCCATCTCTTTGGCGGGGCCGAGCCGGTCAAGCCGCGCCATCAGTGAAGCGTGCAGGCTTGCCGGGACGGCCAGAGCGGGGGAAGGAACTGCCGCTACGAGGTGCTCGGCTACACCCTCGTTCTCCGCTTCCAGGACGGCCTTCGTCATCTCCTCGACGAACAATGGAATGCCATCAGTGCGATCGATGATGTCCTGCCGGATATTTGACGGGAGGAATTTGTTCCCGGCAACGCCATCGACTATGGCGGCGATGTCGCGCTGAACCAGCCGGTTGATTGTGAGGGCGGTTACATGAGGCCGACCGATCCAGGGGGGCTCGAATTCCGGCCGGAACGTCACGAGCATAAGCACGCGATAGCTTGCAACCCGGTCCACCGCCCGACCGAACGCCTCCAAACTCGTGGGGTCGGACCAGTGCACATCCTCGACGATCATCAGCACCGGATCGGAGCGCGACAGGAACTCCAGCTGCCGATTGAGGGCTTCTAGCGTTCTTTGTCGCCGTCGCTGCGGGTCGGGATCGAGCGGGGGATAGCGCCCATCATTTTGTAACGACAGCATTTCAGCAAAGAGAGCGGCGTCCTCTCGGGACGTTGAGGTCTGCGCCAGCACCGCATCGAGTTTGTCGAGCTTCGCTCGCGAGTTGTCGTGATGGACCAGTCCGGCAGCACGTTCCATCTGGCCGATGATCGGATGAAATGCGCTGTCGGTGTGCTGCGGCGAGCAGAAATAGCGCAAGCGCGTGTGTGGTTTGCCCGTCAGCTGCTCCAGCAGCGCCGCCGTGAGCCGTGATTTGCCGATACCTGCCTCGCCGGAAAGCAAGACCACCTGACCTTCGCCGGCCTTTGCCTTCGACCACCGTCGCAGCAGGAGCTCCAGTTCTTCGTCCCGCCCAACCAAAGCTGTAAGGCCGGTCGCATGCAGCGCTTCGAAGCGGCTTTCCACTGAGCTCGCCCGCAGCGCACTCCATACGCGCACCGATCCGACGATGCCCTTAAGCTCTTTTGTTCCTAGGTCCTGCAGCTCGAACAAATTGCCAAGAAGTTTGCGCGTGCCTTCGGCAATCACAACCATATTTGGTTCGGCGATGCCTTGCAGCCGTGCCGCCAAATTCGGCGTCTCGCCGATGATGCCGCGTTCTTGCAAGCCTCCCGCATCAAGTAGATCGCCGACGACGACCAAGCCTGTGGCAATGCCGACGCGCGTTTGCAACGAGACGCGGGTGCCCAGTGTTCCCACCTGTGCAATCAATTCAAGCCCGGCCCGTACCGCTCGCTCAGCGTCGTCCTCATGGGCCTGCGGGTAGCCAAAATAGACCAGTACGCCATCGCCCAGATATTGCGATACGAAGCCGCCGAAGCGGCGCACGATTTCGGCGGTGCATTTGTGATAGGCTGCGATAACCTCACGCAGGTCCTCGGGGTCCATGCGAGCGGACAGCGCCGTCGAACCGACCAGGTCGGAAAACATCACCGTGACCTGACGACGCTCGGCAGCGTCTTCAGCGGTTCTATTCGTAACCGGAAGATTGTCAGGAGGCGCCGGCTTCGCGCCTCCGTCGGCGCGCAGGGCTGCGATGGCCTCGAGCAGCTTGCGGCGGTGTCCGACAATACTGACGCCGAGGTCCTTCAGGTCCTCCGCCGTCAAGCTTGGCAGGACGGTGCCATCGATCTCGTTCTCGCTGAATGCCGCCTCATACCGTTCGAGGCCAATCCTCCGCAACCAAGCTCCGACATCCATGATGGCGCCTATGGGAGTGATCATGCTATGATTACTCACGCCATCCTGGCCGCCAGCTCGGCGAAATCCGCCACCACCAGATCGGGTTGATGCGGCGTGCGGCTGAACGGCCGCTTGCGGCGATCGATGAATGCCGTGCGCATGCCGTACGATTTCGCCCCGATGCAGTCGAAGGCGTGATTGGCGACGAACAGGATGCTGGAGCGCTCCTCGCCGATGATCTCGGCCGCCTTGGCATAGGTCTTCCAATGCGGCTTGAAATATCCGGCTTCCTCAACCGAGATGACATGATCGAAGCGAAAACCGATATGCGGCCCCGCAGCCTTGAGCATGTCGCGGTCGCCATTCGAAAGGATCGCAAGCTTGTAGCCTTTGGACCGCAGCTGCTCGAGCGCCGGAACGACGTCGGCAAATGGCTTGAGCCTCTCGATCTCCGCCACCAGGGCACGCACCTCGTCGTCGCTGTGGGCGATACCGCAGCGGTCCATCACATGCGATACGGCCCGATGCCCGATCTCGCGGTACGGCGTATGCCCGCGGTCGCACAGCGCATCGATCATCGAGCTCTCGAAATGGGTGCGCCGCCACCAGGTGACGAAGCGGCTGGCCTCGCCATGCTAGCCCTTCCGCTGCAGAAACGGCGTGACCGCCTCGACCAGCCCCCGCTGCATATCGACGATGGTGCCGTACTGATCGAACGCCAGCGCCTTGATCTCGCGCTTGAGGATTTCAGGGTTCTCCATGTGGAGTCAGCATGATGTGTCCGTGGGCGGAAAGTTCCATCCGGCCTTCTAGCATTGCCGAAACCCGCTGCATAACGTAGCCTGATTTCCCCTCGGTGATGTGCGGTGTGCCGATGAAAACGCTCTTCGTTCATCCGGGTCCGTTGCTCTACACCAACGTCTTCCTGCGGCTCGAGCCGTTAGGCCTTGAGCTCGTAGCGGAGGCTGCCCGCCGCGGCAGACATCAGGTCCGGCTCATCGACCTGCAGGTCGAAAGCCACGCCGACTATCACCGCCTGGTCGCGGAGTGGCGGCCGGACTTCATCGCGTTCTCCTGCAACTACCTCGCCAACGTGCCGGAGATCGTCGATCTGGCGAAGGCTACCAGGATCATCTTGCCGCGCGCCTTCATCTGTGTCGGGGGCCACAGCGCATCCTTCACTGCGACCGCCATCCTCGAGCACGGCGACGGCGCAATCGATTGCGTCCTGAAAGGCGAGGGCGAGGCGGGCATCGGCAGGCTGCTCGAAGCGGTTGCCGGGGATCGTGGCGCGCTGACCAAGGTGCCCGGCGCGGTCACCGCGGACGGCGAGGGACCGCGGCCCGGCTTCGTCCAGCATCTCGACGAGGTGCGGCCGGCGCGCGACCTCCTGCGTCACCGGCGCAAATATTTCATCGGCATCCTCGATCCCTGCGCCTCGATCGAGTTCTCGCGCGGATGCCCGTGGGATTGCTCCTTCTGCAGCGCCTGGACCTTCTATGGCCGCAGCTATCGCGCGATCAGCCCGGAGCGGGTGGTCGATGACCTCGCCTCGATCCGCGAGCCCGGCGTATTCATCGTCGATGATGTTGCCTTCATCCAGGAGAAGCACGGCTTTGCGATCGGCGAGGCGATCGCGCGCAGGGGTCTGCGCAAGAATTTCTATCTGGAAACGCGCGGCGACGTGCTGCTTCGCAACAAGGAGGTGTTCCGCTTCTGGAAGAAGCTTGGCGTCACCTACATCTTTCTCGGCATCGAGGCGATCGATGAGGAGGGGCTGCGCAAGTTCCGCAAGCGCATTCCGCTCGGGCGCAATTTCGAGGCGCTCGAGTTTGCCCGTTCGCTCGGCATCGAGGTGGCCATCAACATCATTGCCGACCCGGATTGGGACGAGGAGCGCTTTCGCATCGTGCGCGAGTGGTGCATGGGCGTGCCGGAGGTGGTCAACATCAGCATCAACACGCCCTATCCCGGCACCGAGACCTGGCTCACCGAGCAGCGCCGCCTGGCAACGCGTGATTACCGGCTGTTCGACATCCAGCATGCGGTGCTGCCGACGAAGCTGCCGTTGGAGAGGTTCTATCGCGAGCTCCTGCACACCCAGCGCGTGCTCTACGGCAAGCACATGGACTGGCGTACCACGCCGCTCCTCTTGAGCTCGGTTGCGCGCAATCTCATGCGCGGGCAGACCAACTTCCTGCGCGGCATCATTAAGTACAACAAGGTGTTCAATATCAATACCATGCTCGGGGACCATGCGAAGCCGGTGCACTACGAGCTGCCGCTGCCGCCGCGGCCGCAGGCCGACGTCGCGCGGGCGGCGAAAGCCTCCCAGCTCTATATCCACGCTCCGCGCGGTCGCGCAGGCCGCAGCATCGACGATGCCACCGAGCATTTCGTCGAGTCGACCCGCATGGGCGCCTCCAGCTGATCGCGATGCTTTCACGGCGCGCGTTTGTGCTGTCGGCGGCTGCGACCTCGACCGCCGCCGCCCTTGCGCGCTCGAAGCCTGCGCCGCAGGCGCGCAGCGAGACGGCGCCGACGGTGCTGCGGCTCGAGCGCCGCAGCATCGAGGTGAATGGCAAATCCGCTTCCGTGTTCGGCATTCGCCAGCCTGACGGCAGCTTTGGCATCAGAACACGGGTGGGTGAGCCGTTCCGCGTTCGCGTGGAGAACCGGATCGACGCGCCGAGCCTCATCCATTGGCACGGCCTTGCACCGCCATGGCGGCAGGACGGCGTGCCGGGAATTTCCGGGCCGCCAATCCCGCCGGGCGGAAATGCTGAGTACGACTTCCCGCTGGGCTTCGGCGGCACGTTCTGGATGCATTCCCACGAAGGGCTGCAGGAGCAGCTGCTGATGGCGGCACCCCTGATCATCCATGATCGGCGCGACGCTCCGGACCGGCAGGAAGTCGTTTTGATGCTCGCCGATTTCAGCTTCACGCCACCGGAGCAAATCTTCGAGGCACTCAGGAAGGGCGGCGGCATGCCGTCCATGTCGGGCGGGGACCACAAGGAGATGACGGGTCCCGGCATGAAAATGGGTGCCAAGCCGGATTTGAATGACGTGAAATACGACGCCTTTCTTGCCAACGACCGCACCTTGGCCGACCCGGACGTGGTCAAGGTCGAGCCCGGCGCGAGCGTGCTGCTGCGCGTCATCAACAGCTCCTCCATGAGCGCCTTCCATGTGGATCTTGGCGCACTCGAAGGGGAGCTGATCGCCGTCGACGGATTTCCGCTCGCGCCGGTGGCGGGGGGACGGTTTCCGATCGCCGTGGCGCAACGCCTCGACATCGTGCTTTCAATACCGCGCGCGCCAGCGGCGCATCCGGTGCTCGCGGTGCTTGAAGGCGAGAACCGGCAGACCGGGATTGTGCTCTCTGCCTGCAGCGCGCCGGTCGCGCGCATCTCTGACACCGCCGCTGCCGCTTCACCGGCGCTCACGCTCGATCTCGAGCGCCGGCTGCGCGCGACCGCGCCGCTCGCGCCACGCAAGGTCGACCGCACCCACACGCTCGATCTCACCGGCAGCATGGCCGGCTACAGCTGGTCGCTCAATGACGTCGTGTGGACCAAGGAAACCCCGTCGCTTCCGGTTGCGCCGGGAGAGCGCGTCGAGCTCGTCTTCATCAATCGGACCCCGATGCCGCATCCGATGCACCTGCACGGCCACCAGTTCCAGGTCGTGGAGATCAACGGGGAGCGCCTTTCCGGCGCGGTGCGCGATACGGTGCTGGTGCCGCCCGGCCACCGCGTTGTGGTCGCCTTCGACGCCAACAATCCGGGGCTATGGGCGCTCCACTGCCACCTGCTCTATCATCTCGCAGCCGGCATGTTTACCACCGTGCGCTACGTCTAGAGCGTGCAGGAGCGCGTGTGCTTTACCCCCAATGGATGCTTGCGCTTCTCGCGATCATGCCATGACCGGGCCTGCGAGCGCCACGCACTCGATCTCGCAGCCATTGCCGAAGCGAAGCTGCATGGACCAGACCGTGCGCGCCGGTGCATCGACCGGGAAAAACTCGCGATACACACGTTCCATCTCAGCCAGGTGCGAAATGTCCGCGAGCACCACGTGCACGCGCACGACGCGATCGAGCGAGGAGCCAGCCGACTCCAGCATGTGCCGCATGTTGGAGAGCGTGACGCGCACCTGTTCGGCAATCGGGCCATGGCTGCGCTCGCCGCTTGCGGGATCGACCGGAACCATGCCGGAGAGAAAGATGTAGTCACCCACGCGGATGCCGGGCACGTGCGGCAGGTTGCCGGCACGCGAGGCGTTGAGCAGCGGATTCTTCGGCGCAATCGCGGATCGCTCAAGCCTTGCTGTCATCGGATCACGCCAGTGCTGTGCATTCGATAATCACCTTCACGCCATCGGGAAGGCGGGCGCCGCAGACCGTGCGTGCCGGCGGCGGATCGGGAAAGAAACGGGCGTAGACCTCGTTCATGTTGGGCGCTTCCAGCATGCTGTGCAAAAGCACATTCACCTTCACGACCTTTTCAATCGAGGAACCCGCTGCCTCCAGCAGCTGCTTGAGATTGCCGAGGATCACACGCGTCTCGCTTGCCGTCGTCCCGCGCACCGGCTTGCCGGATTGCAGGTCGACCGCGGTGAGGCCGGACACGAAGATGAAATCACCGCCACGCACGGCCAAGGAGGCCGGCGTGGGTGACGCTTCCGGTGCGCTTTTGGCCAGCGAAATGATGTCGCGCGTCGCGGCCATGCAACACCTCATCCGATCAGGCGGCGGCGATCGCGTCGAGCTCGACCTTGAAGCCAGCCTCGATCTGCGCCGTCCACACTGTGCGCGCGGGCGGGCCGTTGGCCACGTATTGCCGATAAACACGGTTGAGCACGTCGTATTCGATGCTGTCGTAGATCAGCGCATGCACCTGGACCAGCCGGTCGAGCGATGAGCCGGCCGATTCCAGGAGCAGCTTGAGATTTCCGAGGATCACGTGCGCCTCACTGGTGAGGGTACCGTGACGGCGTTCGCCGGTATGCGGGTCGACCGGCAGCATGCCGGAGCAGAAGATCAGGCCGCCGGCGCGGATGGCGGGCGACTGGTGATGCCCGTAGTGCTCGCGCAGATCGAGCCCAGGACGCGGCGCTGCGATGACTTCACGCATGGCGCAACTCCATGAAACCGTAGCCCGCGTTGAGCGCAGCGAAACGCGGGTTGGTGGATCCCGGATTTTGCGTGCGCTCAATCCGGGCTACGGTTTCTGAGATCAGTCCGAGAGCTGCGCCACGCCGGACAGCAGGAACCGCTCGGGGTTGCCGGGCGCCTTGACGTCGCCGAGACCGACGAGCGCGTCGATGAGAGCGTTGATCTTGGTGCGGGAGATTTTCCCGCTGCGGTCGAAGAAATTGTTGTTGTTGAAGAAATCGTACGACTTCTCCACGTCCTCGGGCTTCTGGTTGCTGACCTTGACCAGGATGCTCACCGCCTCGGCGCGGTTCTTGGGATCGTACAGATACTCGATGCTCTTGCTCTGCGCGGCAAGCACGCGCTTGAGCGTCTCGGCACTGCGCGCCGCCCACGCTCTGTTCACCACCGAGCCGGAGAACGCGAGCTCCGGCGCATATTGCAGGGCGAGACCGAGATCGTTGTAGCCCTGGCTCTGAACCTGAAAGTTGGACGGCGGCAGCAGGATCGCCGCATCGACCGCCCCGCCGAGCAGTGCCTGTGCGCGCGCGGTTGTGGCGCCGGCATAGACATAGTCGAAATCGCCGCTCTTGAGCCCCTGCGGCGCGAGCATGCGGTCGACGTAAAGCCGGGTGATGTCCTTGGGGCCGCCGACCGAGATCACCTTGCCCTTGAGGTCCTTGAGGCTCTTGATGTCTGGCTTGGCAAGGAGCGCATAGGGAGGCACCTGCACCTCGAAACGAGTAAGCGCGAGCGCCGCGCCCTGATCGATGGCACGCAGCGGATCAACCAGCCCGGTCGACATGCTCATGTCGAGCGATCCGGCGGAGAGCTGCTGGATCACCGAGGCGCTCGACTGGATATAAACGACGTCCGGCTTGACGTTCTCGGCGGCAAAGAAGCCTTTCTCGATCCCGATGAAGAGCGGCCACAGATTGGCCGAGGGCGAGCCTACCGTGCCGATGGTGACGGTATCGGCGGCGCGCACGGGCGAGAGCAGAAGCAGTGCGGCCACGAGCGATGCAAGCGCGGCGCGCGCGAGGTTCGTCATAATTGGCATGATGATCCTCCGTGTTCGGGAGCGGGCAGGGCGGCATGCGCGCCAGTCAGGCTGCGACAAGGCGAAAACTCTCCCACACTGTGGACGCGCTTGCCAGCACGCCCGACCAGCTGCCGCTCTTCTCGTGCTGGCCCGGCCTGATGTGGCGCCCTGCGAACGCGTATTCCCCCGAGGCGGACGCGAAGGGCCACGGCGAGAGCTCGTAGTGGCCTTTGCCGCGCGGGCGAACAGCGATGCTGGCATCTTCACTCGCGTTCAAGGGCACGTGCTCGAATTTCGTCTCCTGGCGTTCGCTCGGATGCGTCCGGTTGAAATAGAGCGCAAGCGTGTCGAAGAACTGAAGCTGCTTGTAGCTCTGGAACAGACGCGGCTCCTCGATCCAGGCTGCGGTTGCCGCATCGCGGCCAAGCTCGGCCTTCAGGCGCTTCTGGCGCTCGAGCTCGCCGTCGAGCATTCGCTGCGCCAGCGGGCGATCGTGCGGCGGGATCTTGTCGATCAGCACCATGCTGGAGAGCCCATAGCGCCCATTATAAAGACCCCAGCTGTGCATGCTGGAGATCAGGCCGCAGAACGGGTGCTGCCGCTCGTTGAAATCGGGCGAAACCCGGCTGGTGACGGTGATGTATTGCGCCGGCGTCTCGACGAGGTTGTAGGGCAGGGCGGTGGCCGGATCGGTTACGGGGTCGCGGTCGAACTGCGCCCAGCCGGCGTCATGATTGAGCACGACGCTGAACATCAGATCATTCGGCTCGCTTGCCTGGAACCGATCATTGCCGAATGCGCGCGCGAACTGATGCGAGAGCGCAGTGTGCTCGTACATCATGATGGCGAGGCGCAGCTCTCCGGCTGGCGCCGTCTGGATGATCATGCCTGCACCCTCGCGGAGCACACGCTACCGAACGCGCCCCTGCCGGCATTGCGTGCTTCAGGCGAGATGTTATTTGAGCGGCGGCGCGTGCGCCAGCGGGAACTCGACGCAGGGAGGTACTGCATGTATCCCCAGCGCCAAAGGAGCACGGTCATTGGCAATGGTATCCAGCGGGCGTGCGGGCAAGCCTCGGGCGGTCATCATCGGCGGATCGATGTCCGGCCTGTTTACCGCGGCGTTCCTGCGCCAGATCGGCTGGCAGGCTGATGTCTTCGAGCGTTCTGCGGTGGAGCTGGTCGGTCGCGGCGCCGGCATCACCACTCATCCCGAATTGCTGGCAGCCCTTGAGGCAAGCGGAGCCGGAACCGACGATCTCGGCATCACTGTGGACCGGCGCATCGTGCTTGACCATGACGGCAAGGTCATTGCCGAGAAGCATCTCAGCCAGGTCCTTACCTCATGGGACCGCCTGCAACGCCTGCTGCGAGAGACCATCGAGCAGGGACATTATCACCTCGACTGCAATTTCGAGCGCGCGCAGCGATGCGGGGACGGTGTGCGCATTCATTTCTCGGGCGGGCGCTTCGAGGACGCCGATATGCTGGTCGGCGCCGACGGCCTGCGCTCCTCCGTGCGCGCGCAGATCATGCCGCAGGTGCAGCCCGTCTATGCGGGATATTTCATCTGGCGCGGCACGGCGAACGAAGCCGATCTGTCGGCCCGCGCGCTGCACGAGGTGTTTCCGTATTTCTCCTTCTTCCTGCCACCGCGGCAGGAGGTCATCTGCTATCCGATCTCGGGGTTCAACGACGACGTCCGGCCGGGTCGTCGCCGTTTCAATTTCATCTGGTATCGCGTTGCCGACGCTGAATCGCTGAGACGGATGTGTGTCGACGATAGTGGCCGCCAGCACGAGTTTTCCGTTCCGCCCCCGCAAATTCGCAAGGATTTGATCGCGGCCATGCGGGCGGAGGCGCAGCGAACTTTCCCTGCCGTGCTGAACGACTGTCTGTGTGCCATCGAGCAGCCGTTCTTCACGCCGATCTACGACTTCATTGCGCCGCGGATTGTTTGCGAGCGCATCGCGCTGGTGGGTGATGCCGCGTCCAATGCCCGCCCGCATATGGGGTTCGGCGTCTCGAAGGCCGCTTGCGACGCCCAGGCGCTTGCCGATGCGCTGCATGATCAGGACGACATCGACGGGGCTCTGGCTCGCTACAATCGCATTCGCCAGCCGATCGGCGAGATCATTGTGAAGCACAGCCGCAAGCTCGGAACGCACATGGGAGTGAATCTGCGAACCGAGGAGGATCGGGCCATGCACGATCTGCTGCAGGATCATCGCGCTATGATGGACTGGATTGCGGTCCCGAACTTTCTGGATGCCTACCGATGACCTGCGAACTGCCCAAGCCCGAGCATGCGCGCAACATGTGCCTGCTTGGATATTCCGATCAGGGAGGTCGGCCGGATGGCGTCCAGATCATGGTGGCAAACGGCCATGCCTTCATCGGACATATGTTCTCGAAAGGCTTCAGCGTCCTTGATGTGCACGATCCCCGCCGGCCGCAACCCGTGGCCTACATCGTCGCGCCACCCAATACCTGGAACATCCATCTGCAGACTCACGAGAACCTCCTTCTAGTCGTGAACGCGAAAGACATGTTCGCTGCGGCTGAATTCGCGGACGAGCGGGCCTACTACCGCGGGCAGCTGGGGCAGGTGGTCGGCACGGCCGCAACACAACAGCGAAGCGATCGTGGCACGCGCGACTGGACAGCCGGCCTCGCGGTCTACGACATATCGAAACCGGCCGCCCCACGGCGCATCGGGTTCATGCCGGTCGAGGGCGCCGGGATCCATCGCATCTGGTATGTCGGCGGACGCTGGGCCTACGTTTCGGCGCTACCCGACGGCTTTACGGACTACATCTTCATCAGCGTCGACATGAGCGATCCGGAGCGTCCGCGCGAAGCGGGCCGCTACTGGCTGCCCGGCATGAATCAGGCACTGGGGGAACGGCCGGCCTGGCCCGCCACCAGCCGCTATGGCCTGCATCACGCCATCGTCAACGGCGATACCGCCTATGCGGCCTGGCGCGATGCCGGCCTTGTCATGATCGATATTGTCGATCCCGCCGCCCCGAAATTGATCACGCATCGAAACTGGTCACCGCCATTCGGCGGCGGCACCCACAATTGCCTTCCATTGCCGGATCGCGATCTCCTGGTCGTTCTTGATGAGGCAGTGCTCGATCATCAGGAAGATGGCCTCAAGCTGATCTGGATCTTCGACATTCGCTGCCCGACCAATCCGGTCAGCATCGCCACAATGCCGACGCCGTCGGGGGATGACTACGTGCGCAAGGGCGGACATTTCGGCCCTCACAATATCCATGAGAACCGGCCCGGCAGCTTTGTAAGCTCAGAGCTTGTTTTTGCGACCTATCAGAATGCGGGCGTTCGCGTTTTCGACATCCGCGATCAATACCATCCGGTGGAAGTCGGCGCCCTTGTCCCTCCGCAGCCGACCAGGCTTGTCGACACAAGGCCCAATCGGGCACGTGTCATCCAGTCCGCCGACGTCTTCGTGGACCGGAACGGGATTGTGTACTGCACCGATTATAATGCCGGTCTGTACATCATGGAGTACCTTGGCTGACCGATCGCTTGCTTTCCCGGCTTTCCACGATCAGGCTTGGCATTTTTCGTGCGACAATCTCCTCTGCTTCTGCAGCGATCCGCCGCACGATTTCCGCAGCCGGCGGAATGTCGTGAATGAGGCCGGCATCCTGTCCCATTGACAGCGGACCTTCCTCGACATCGCCAGACTTGCGCGCTGCATTGAGTCGCTCCAGCGCCGTGGCGCGATCGCGCCGCAAGGCCCATTCCCGCCCGGCCCATCGCTCGATGAAGCGATTGCGCCGCGACCGCGTCATGGCGCCAGGCCAAACGAGGCCCGCTGCAATATCCGGTATTTCCGAGAGCTGCGTATCATGGCCATCGCTCTCAACGATGGCTTGCTTGAAGTTCGGATGCAGCGGCGACTCGACCGTGGCAAGAAAGCGGGTCCCGAGCAGAATGCCGTCGGCTCCCAGGGCGAGAGCAGCGGCAAGCCCGCGCCCGTCGGCGAACCCTCCGGCCGCAAGCACAGGGGTTGGCGCGACCGCATCGACGACCATCGGAATGAGAGGCAGGCTCGCTATCCAACCGACGTGGCCGCCACCTTCGGTGCCTTGGGCGATGACGATATCGGCGCCGGCACGCGCGGCGCGCACAGCTTCCGGGACGGTTGCGACCATGTGCGTGACCATGCAGCCCGCCTGGTGGGCGCGCTCGAAATAGGTTGCCAGCTCCTGCTCCGGTCGCGGCCAGGCGAACTGCATGACCGCGGGCCGCAGCTCGAGGGCCGCAGCGAAGCTGTCCGCGAGCACGTCGAACAAAAGAAAGTTAAGCCCGAACGGCTTGTTGCTTTGCCGGCGAATGGTTGCGGTGCGCTCGCGGATTTGCTCGGCGCTCAGGTAGTGGCAGCCCAAGGCACCCAGCCCGCCCGCGTTGGATACCGCGGAAACAAGCTGCGGCGAGGTGGCCGAACCCATGCCGCCAAGCGCGATCGGGTGCTCGATCTTCAGCAAGTCGCAAATGGGCGTTCGTAGCATGCGGCCCTCCACTTCGCGGCAACGCTGCCGCTACCGACTATCACGCATAGCGGCCGTGCTCGCGCGGCTCAATGGCCGAGTGCATCGCTCGAGAAATGGCACGGGCTCTTCTCGCATAGAAGGACGCGCTTGGGCGTGTCCCTCAGTCCTTTCCGCTCCGGATCATCGCCGGCCCATCGGGCGTTTCCCACAATCTGCTCGCCTTCTTAGCCCCCGGTTCCACGCCCCGTCATGCTGGATTTGTCGCGGTGCCGTGCGGGGCGGCCATACCGGCACAGGACAAGACAATCGCGCGGCGGGCGCGCTATAAGCCTTCTCGACATGACCCAGCCTCCAGCTGCGCGCGTGCTTCCTTCCTCGATCGACGCCACCGTCGAGCTGTTGGCCGAGGCGAGCTATCTCACCGACCGGTCGCTCGGCACCGTGCTCTTTCTCGCACTGCGCATGGGCCGGCCACTGTTTCTCGAGGGCGAAGCCGGAGTCGGCAAAACAGAGATTGCCAAGGTGCTTTCGGCGACGCTCAAGCGGCGCCTCATTCGCCTGCAGTGCTACGAGGGCCTCGACGTGGCAGCGGCGGTCTACGAGTGGAACTACGCCGCGCAGATGATCGCCATCCGCGTCGCCGAGGCGGAAGGCGCGCATGACCGCGAGCGGCTCGAGCATGATGTGTTCTCCGAGCGGTTCCTGATCAAGCGGCCGCTGCTGCAGGCGCTGGAGCCGGATCCGGCGGGCGCGCCGGTGCTGCTGATCGACGAGCTCGATCGCGCCGATGAGGCGTTCGAGGCTTTTCTCCTCGAAGTGCTCGCGGACTTCGCCGTCACCATACCGGAGCTCGGCACGGTGAAGGCGACACATCCGCCGATCGTGGTGATCACCTCGAACCGCACGCGCGAGATCCACGACGCGCTCAAGCGGCGCTGCCTCTATCACTGGGTCGGCTATCCGAGCGCGGAACGAGAACTAAAGATCGTGCATGCCAAGGTGCCGGGCATCGGCAAGGCGCTTTCCGAGCAGGTGGTGCATTTCGTGCAGGCGCTGCGCAAGGAGGACCTGTTCAAGGCGCCGGGCGTGGCCGAGACGCTCGACTGGGCGTCCGCGCTTGCCGAGCTCGACGTGGCGGCACTCGATCCCGCGACCGTCACCGACACGCTCGGCGTGCTGCTGAAATATCAGGACGACATCGCGCGCCTCGAAGGGGGGAGGGCGAAGGAGCTGCTGAACGAGGTGCGCGCGCAGCTGCGGGCGGCGGAGTGATGCCCGCCGAGGGCGGCCGGCTTGCCGACAACCTCGTCCATTTCGCGCGTGCGCTGCGCACGGCCGGCATCCCGGTCGGGCCGGGCGCGGTGCTCGATGCACTTGCCGCGCTTGAAGTTGCCGGCATCGGCCGGCGCGAGGACTTCTACTGGATCCTGCACGCCATATTCGTGAAGCGCCACGAGCATTCGCTGCTCTTCGACCAGGCCTTCCGCATCTTCTTCCGCCGGCGCGGCACCATCGATGCGCTGCTCGCCGCCATGCTGCCGCAGGCACCAGCACCGGAGAAGGAGAAGCCGCCTCCCGGTGCCCAGCGCGTGCAGGAAGCCTTGCTCGCCGCGCGCGGGGAGCCCGAGAAGAAGCCGCCGGAATTCGAGACCGATGCGCGGCTGACCGTCTCCGATCGCGAGGTGCTGCAGAAGAAGGATTTCGCGCAGATGACCGCGGCCGAGATCGCCGCCGCCAAGGAGGCGATCAAGCGGCTCGTGCTTTCGCTCGATGAGGTGCGCACGCGCCGGCTCGCGCCCCACCCGCACGGGCACATCGTTGATATCCGGCGCACGCTGCGCGCAAGCCTCAAGGCGGGCGGCGCGGTCATCGACCTGAAATATCTCGGGCCGCGGGTGAAGGCGCCGCCGGTGGTGGCGCTGCTCGACATCTCCGGCTCCATGAGCCAGTACACGCGCCTGTTCCTGCATTTCCTGCACGCGGTCACCGACGCGCGCAAGCGCGTGCACACCTTCCTGTTCGGCACGCGCCTCACCAACGTGACGCGCGCGCTGAAGGCGAAGGATCCCGACGAGAGCCTCGCCGCGGTGGCGGCGAGCGTGCCCGACTGGTCGGGCGGCACCCGCATCGCCACCTCGCTGCATGGCTTCAACAAGCTGTGGGCGCGCCGCGTACTCACCCAGGGCGCGATCGTGCTCCTCATCACCGATGGGCTGGAGCGCGATCCCGACGACCGTCTCGCCTTCGAGGCGGACCGCCTGCATCGCTCCTGCCGGCGCCTGATCTGGCTCAACCCGCTGCTGCGCTTCTCTGGCTTCGAGGCCAAGGCCAAGGGCATCCGCGCCATGCTGCCCCATGTCGATCAGCTGCGCCCGATCCACAATCTCGATTCGATGATGGAGCTGGTGCGCGCGCTCTCCGCCGGCGGCGGCCCCAGCGGCAACCCGAAGGTCTGGCTGGAGCAGGCGGCATGATGGCCATTGCCGTCGGCGCGGCGAGCGGCCATCTAATGGAGCAATCGCTGACTCAACTGCTGTCATTGCCGGGCTTGACCCGGCAATCCATCGCCTTCCGAGGAAGGCATTTTTCGATGGACCCGCGGGTCAAGCCCGCGGGTGACCGGCATCGAAAGATGGAGGCTAATATGGAAACACTGGCGCGCGACGAAGATATCCTCCAAGCGGCTGAGGAATGGCGCAAATCCGGCCGCGGCGTTGCGCTCGCCACGGTGGTGGAGACCTGGGGCTCAGCCCCGCGAGGAGTGGGCTCGAGCCTCGTCATCGACGATCAGGGCAATTTTCTCGGCTCCGTCTCCGGCGGCTGCGTCGAGGGCGCGGTCGTGACCGAGGCCATCGATGTCATCGAGAGCGGCAAGCCGAAGACGCTCGAGTTCGGGGTTGCCGACGAGACGGCCTGGAAGGTTGGCCTCTCCTGTGGCGGCACCATCCGGGTCTATGTCGAGAAGGTGGACTAAAGGTCGTGAAACTCGACACCCTGCGCACACTCAATGCGGAGCGCGCTGCGCGCCGCCCCGTGGTGGTGGTGACGGACCTCGCAAGCGGGGAGCAGCGCGTGGTCAAGGCCGCCGACCTCGCCCGCGATCCGCTCAAGGAGCTGATCGACAAGCGCATCCGCAGCGGCAAGAGCGGTATCGAGGAGACTGCGCACGGCAAGATGTTTCTCACCGTGCACGTGCCGCCGCGGCGTCTCGTCATCACTGGTGCCGTGCACATCAGCCAGGCGCTGGCTCCGATCGGCAGGCTGCTCGGCTACGACGTGACCATTGTCGATCCGCGCACCGCGTTTGCGTCCATCGAGCGCTTTCCGGACGTGAAGGTGATCGCGGAATGGCCTGACGTGGCGCTGCCCCCGCTCGGCATCGACCACTACACCGCCTTTGTCGCGCTCACCCACGATCCCAAGATCGACGACCCGGCGCTCACTCATGCGCTCGCGCGCGACTGCTTCTATATCGGCGCGCTTGGCTCGCGCAAAACCCACGGCCGGCGCATCGAGCGGCTCAAGGCGCAAGGGCTCCCGGATGCCGCGCTTGCCCGCATCCATGCCCCGATCGGGCTTGAGATCGGCGCGGTTTCCCCGCCCGAGATCGCGGTCGCCATCATCGGCGAGATCACCCAGCGACTGCGGCAGTCGCCACGGGCCGGGGAGAAGCCGCAATGAAGTTCGGCTCCGTGCCGCTGCGCGAGGCCGAGGGCGGCATTGCCGTCCACTCCATCCGCAAGGATGGCCTCGTGCTCAAGAAGGGCACGCTGATCGGTCCCGCCGAGATTGCTGCGCTCGCGCAGGTCGGGATCGCCGAGATCGTGGTGGCCCGCATCGAGCCCGGTGATGTCTCCGAGGATGCGGCCGCCGCCGAGATCGCTGTCGCCGTGAGTGGCGGAGGAGTGCGCGTCGATCGCGCCTTTACCGGACGTGCCAACCTGTTTGCGCAAACCGCAGGCGTGCTGGTGATCGACAAGGAAGGCGTCGATCGTCTCAACGAGGTCGACGAATCCATCACCTTTGCCACCCTTGCTGCCTACAAGCCGGTGGTCGCGGGCGAGATGGTTGCAACCGTCAAGATCATTCCGTTTGCGGTCACAGCCGCCCAGCGTGATGCCGCGCTCGCGGTTGCGCGCGCGCACACGCCGCTCCTTTCCATTGCGCCCTATCGCATCCGCAAGGTGGCCGTGGTCTCGACGCTGCTGCCGGGGCTCGCGGACAAGGTCATTGACAAGACGCTCAAGGTCACCCAGCAGCGACTTGCGCCAGCAGGCGCGACAATCATTTCCGAGCAGCGCGTGCCGCACGAGCAGGGAGCGCTTGCCATAGCACTCGAACATGCGCTCGATGCGGGCGCAGAGCTCGTCCTCGTGTTCGGCGCCTCGGCCATCGCCGATCGGCGAGACGTGATTCCGGCTGCCGTGGAGGCGATCGGTGGCCGCGTCGAGCATTTCGGCATGCCGGTCGATCCCGGCAACCTGCTCCTGGTCGGCTCGGCCCGCTCGCATCCGGTGCTGGGCGCTCCCGGCTGTGCGCGCTCGCCGAAGGAGAATGGATTCGACTGGGTGCTCATGCGGCTGCTCGCGGGTCTCTCCGTGCCGCGGGCGGCGATCAGCGGCATGGGCGTGGGCGGGCTGCTCATGGAGATCGTTACGCGGCCGCAGCCGCGCGCCGAGGAAGCTGCGCCGCGCCCACGGCGCATCGCAGCCGTAATCCTGGCGGCGGGCCGCTCGACGCGGATGGGCGGGCCGAACAAGCTGCTTGCCGAGATTGCGCGCCGTCCGCTGGTGCGCATCGCCGCCGAGGCGGCGCTGGTGTCCCGCGCCGATCCCGTCATCGTTGTCACCGGGCACCAACGCGCTGAGGTAGAGAAGGTGCTTGCCGGGATGCCGGTGCGCCTCGTGCACAATCCGGATTTTGCGCAGGGGCTTGGCACGTCATTGAAGGCGGGGATTGCCGCGGTTCCGGCGGACGCGGACGGTGCCGTCGTCTGCCTCGGCGACATGCCGCGGGTCGATGCACCCCTGCTCAATCGCCTGATCGCCGCCTTCGACCCGGACCGTGGCGCGCTGGTCGTGGTGCCGACCTTCGCAGGCAAGCGTGGCAATCCGGTGCTGTGGTCGCGGCGCTTCTTTCCCGACTTGATGACAATCGAGGGCGATGTCGGTGCGCGCCATCTCATCGGTCGCTACGGGGAGGCGGTGGTCGAGGTTGCGGTCGAAGGGGAGGCGGCCTTCGTCGACGTGGACACTCCGGAAGCGCTCCTCGGCCTGAAGGCGGAAATGGAGAGCGCGGGGGGCGCCTGACATTTCGTAGCCCGGCTTGAGCTCTTGCGAAAGCCGGGATTCTTCTCCGCATTTCGCTGTGCTCAATGCGGGCTACGGTACTCCGCGCTACGCCAGCACGTCGTGCAGCTCGAGCGGCGTGTCTCGCACGGCGATCCATTCCGCCTGCGCGGCCGCGCGTGCGCGTGCGCGCTCATCGAGCGGCAGCTTGAGCGTGTCGAGCAGGGCGACCAGCTCGCGGCGCGCGGCGAGGTGGGACATGCCGGGGCGCGTCCCCAGCGTCTTCTCGTCAAGATCGTCGAGCGCGGTAAGCCCGCGCGGGAACAGCTCGCGATAGACCACGCGCTCGGCGAGCGCATCGCCGGTGCGGAATCCGAGCCGGTTTCCAAGCTCGTTGAGGCCGTTGACCATACGCGCCTTGTTGCGGGTATCGACCACGGTAAGCCGGTTTCGCACCACCACCCAGTCCATCCGTACGCCGTCCACCAGCCTGCGCTGCTGGCGCGATTCGCGAACCAGGCCGGCATAATTGCCTTCCCCGGCGACGGCATAGGTCAGAGGGTCGATGGTGCCGAGCACGTCGAAATCCACAAAGCTGTCATTGAGCGGCGTGATCAGGATATTGGCCATCGAGTGCGCAAGCCGCGTGAGGTGATGGTCCGATCCGGCCGTGTCGACCACGATGAAATCGTGCTCCTGCTCGGCTGCCGTCAGCGCGTCCACGAAGCCGGTGAACTCGAACGTCTCATTGCTCTCCTGGCTCTGGGTCACCCCACGCGCCACGCAGAAATGCGAAGGCGCCGCGAGGCGGCACGCGCACTGCTTCGCCCATTGACGCCGGTTCTCGATGTAATGGGTGAGCGTCTTCTGGCGCAGGTCGAGGTCGATGGTGGCGACGCGCTGCCCGAGGTTGATCAACGCGATCGCCAGATGCATGGCGATGGTCGATTTTCCGGTTCCGCCCTTCTCGTTGCCGAGCACCACGACGTGGGCCGCCGCGGCTTTTGCGCTGGCATTCGCCTGCATCAGCATCACGCTACCTCGTTTCAGGCTCCTCCGCCGGAAGCCACCCGCGCCGCACGCTTCTGCAGCGAGCGGATGCGCCAGGCGATCGAGCCTTTCGAATCATCTCTGCCGGCGGCGGCCGCGCCGTTGCCATTGCTGCCACTCCCGCCCGCATCCAGCGACGCGGTGAGCTCGGACGCCTTGCCCGCGAGCATGGTCTCAATCGGCGAGCCCAGGCCCTCGAGCGCATGCGCCACCCGCACCACTTCGCCGGCCACGTCGTTGATGCGCTCGCGCAGCACGGCGTTGGCCATGCGCTCGGTGGCCCAGGTCGCCTCCACCTGCCGCTTGAGGCTGGCAAGCTCATGCTCGAGCTTGATGCGCTCGTCATAGGAGGCGCCGAGCTCCTCTTCGAGCGAGCGGTTCTGCACGCGCACGCTCTCCAGCGCGGCGGCGTGGCGGCGCTCGATCTCGGCGAGGTTGTCGCGGGCGTCGACGAACTCCATGAGTGCCGTGAGCTCGGCTTTTTCCTGCGCGAGCTCTTTTTCGACCTCGGTCAACGCTGTGGACTTCAGCGCGAGTTCAGCCTCGGTGCTGCGCAGCTGCTCGTGCAGCGCCTT
>Ga0306923_10000428_pt1 | contig 32553 bp, 32 predicted proteins | sample sta12Can44000108_FD_203841 | JGI IMG/M metagenome (GOLD analysis project Ga0306923, IMG submission 203841) | Lab enrichment of tropical soil microbial communities from Luquillo Experimental Forest, Puerto Rico - statanox.12C.anox.44.000.108 (v2)... | ecosystem: Environmental > Terrestrial >... | reverse complement strand
GGCATCGATGCCCTCGGCGGCCAGCAGTTCGACCATCTCGCCGAAGCGGCCTTCGAGGACGCGCAGCCGACCATCGTAGTTTGACTCAATCTCGCGGCCACGGGCCACCGCCGAGGGGTCTCGGTCGATGCCGAACACGCGGCAGGAGGCGGCGCCCAGGAAGGCCTTGCTATAGCCGCCGGCGCCGAAGGTGCCATCGACCAGCAAAGCGCCGTCATTGATCGCCAAGCCCTCGATCACCTCGTTCAGCAGAACCGAGATATGCGGCTGGGTGGGGCTGCTCATTGTGCTCCTCCCGGCTTCTTCAGCGACAGCTGCGGGCGATTGGCCAGGGCGCGGGCGCGGGCTTCGGCCTGATGGATCTTCAGGGCTTCGGGCTCCCAAATCTGGAACTTGCGGCCCATGCCGACGAAGGCGGCCTGCTCGGTGATGTTGGCATGGGCGATGATCTCTTCCGGCAGCACGACACGGCCTTCGGGATCGAAGGCCAGCTGGTGCGAGGTCGAGAAGATCAGGGTGTTGAGGTCGTCCTGTTCCGGCGAGAACAGATCGAAGTTTTCGGACGCGGAAGCGGCCAGCTCTTCCATGAAATCCATACCGCATCCTTCCACCGCGGCGGTGGTGAAGGACGGATAGATGACGATCCCTTGGAAGGCTTGCGAAGCCAAGGCAGCGCGGAACGACGCAGGCACGGAGACCCGTCCCTTCTTGTCGACCTTATTGCTGAATGTGGAAACGAACAGCGCCATCGCTTGCCCGCCCTATCCCCCAGTTTCGCGGTTCCCCGAACGCCCGCCAAGCCTTGGCACTGGGGGTGCCCTCGGATGGTGGGTGTTGGGTGATTATGGGATAACATGGGATTTCATGGGCGTCAATGGAATCTCATAGTAAAACAATGGGCTGAAACGTGATTTTGCAATCTCCGTTGACCTGTGGATAAGATTTTCCTGTTGAGGAAAAAACGTGGATTCTTCGTCGGTTAATGGAAGGCGTGAAGAAACGGTCTGAGACTCGTTCTTTATCCGTTCGTGCGAGGGGCGGCTGGGTCGATGGGCGGTTCAACACGAAGGCGCGAAGGGGCAAAGGATCACGAAGGAATTCTCCTTCGGTGCCCTTCTTTCTCTTCGTGCCTTCGTGTTGAAATAAGCCGGCGCCCGCGGATTCGCGGGGGTTTCGGATCGTCTGAAACGGCAGAAAATTGCGCCAGATGGCCTGTAAGCCGGGTTCTGTCCACCGCCTTGCGGCAGCTGGATGGCCATTCATCTGGGACGCCGGTTACCCGGACGCCTCGCGCGACCGACCCGGACGACAGTGCGGAAATGCACCCGTCCCATGGAAACCCATGAGACCGCCGTCCCTACTTGGTCTTGCTCCCGGTGGGGTTTACCGTGCCGCCCCTGTTGCCAGGCGCGCGGTGCGCTCTTACCGCACCCTTTCACCCTTACCTGCTGGCGAGAGACTCGCGAGCGGGCGGTTTGCTTTCTGTGGCACTTTCCCTAGGGTCGCCCCCGCCGGACGTTATCCGGCACCGTATTTCCGTGGAGCCCGGACTTTCCTCCCCGCAGTTGCCTGCGAAGCGGCCATCCGGCCATCTGGCGCGGGCGGACACTAGGCGTTCCGGCGGCAAAGCGCAAGGGCGGCGATAGCCACAAGTCTTTTCAGGAAAAGCAAAGATGTTTTATTTGAGAAAATGTCTGTGACGGTCGTCACATCTTGGGGAAGGTCAAAATTTATTCGACCCTGCGCAGCAGGCTTAAGAGCAGCCGCTGGCATTCTTCATCGAATTCGCCGCTAAGATTGTCTTGCCGGAAATGCCGCTGGAAGGCGATCACGGCGGCTTTTTCATCCGCGAGATCATAGCCGTAGTCGGCCAGACCGGGCAGGGGGGATCCTACCTCGGCGGGTTGGGGCCAGAGGCCGATGCCTTCCGCCGCCAGTTCCTTCCAGTCGAACAGTTCGCCGGGATCATCCTTGCGGGCCGGAGCCACATCGGAATGGGCCACCACATTGCGGGCGGGAATCGGGTGGGCCGACAGAATGCTTTGCGCCAGCCCGATCAGCGCATCCATCTGCGCCTTGGGGAAGGGGCGATAGCCGAACTCGTGGCCGGGATTGACCAGTTCGATGCCGATGGAGCGGGAATTGATGTCCGAGCGCCCGCGCCAGGACGAGACTCCGGCATGCCAGGCGCGCATTTCCTCGGGCACCAGGGAATAGACGGTGCCGTCTTCCTCGATCAGATAATGGGCCGAGACCTTGGCTTCCGGATCGCATAGCCGTTCCAGCGCCGCCGGGCCCGAGGCCATGCCGGTATAATGCAGCACCAGCATGTCGATGACGGTGCCTTCGGGGCGGGGCTCGAAATTGGGCGAGGGGCGCAGGATCATGGCTCGGTCTTCGGCTTGCGGTTGAACGGGCGGAACTGTACCACGGCGACGCCCAGAATGGTCATGGCTCCGCCCAGCAATTTCTGCCAATGCAAGGGCTCACCCAGCAGGAACGCGCCGCAGAACACGCCGATCACCGGCCCCAGCAGGGTAAAGGGCACCACGCGGCTCATGGGGTTGCGGGCGATCAGGCGATACCAGAGGGTATAGGCGATCAGTGACGAGGCACCGGCGGTGAAGGCCACCGCGCCCCAGCCATGCCAGTTGGAATTCTGCACCGCCTGGATTTGCCCATGTTCGAAGATCAGCGACATCACGGCCAGCAGCGGCACCGAGAACAAGGCGGTCCAGCCGTTCAGGGTCAGGCTGTCGATGGGGCCGATGCGCTTGACGATGACATTCGCCCAGGCCCAGGCCATGGCGGCGGTGACGACCAGGGCGATATGCGGGGCGGAAGGATGGGTGGGTTCCCCCGCCAGCAGCACCACGCCGGCCATGCCGAGCGCAATTCCCAGCCAGCCCGACGGTCCCAGCCGTTCCTTGTAGACAATGGCGCCGACCATGGCCGAGAAGGGCACGCAAAGCTGGATGCCGATAGCGGTGGTGGCGGCGTCGAGACCGCTGGCGGCCACCAGCAGCAGGCCGAAATGGCCGACTCCCAATACCAGCGCCAAGGCCAGCACCAGCCGCCAATGGTGGCGGGGCAGCCGGCGAAACGGCACAATGGCGGCGGCGACGATGGTGAAGCGGATGGTGGACAGCAGAAAGGGCGGCAATTGCGCCGCCCCCAGCTTCATGACCACGAAATTGACGCCCCAGATCGAGACCACGATGGTCGAGAACAGGGTGTCGAGCGGGCTCATCGGGCTATTTCCCGCCCGCCAGTTCCTCGCGCTTCATCTCCAGCTCGATCCAGCGTTCCTCGGCCTCGGCTAGCGCGAGGCGGGCGGTTTCCAGATCCTCGGTGACCTTGGCGAACTTGGCCGGGTTCTTGGAATAAAGCTCGGGGTCGGCCAGTTGGTTTTCCAGCTTCAGGACCGAGGCCTGCAAGCCTTCCATCTTCTTCGGCAGTTCGTCCAACTCGCGCTGATCCTTGTAGGACAGCTTCGAGGCCTGCTTCGGCTGGGCTGGGACAGCGGCGGGCTTCGAGGCCGGCTTGGCCTGCACGGCTTCGACTTCCGGCGGGCGCTGGATCAGATAGTCGGAATAGCCGCCGGCATATTCCTGAAGCTTGCCGTTGCCCTCCACCGCGATGACGCTGGTCACCAGCCGGTCGAGGAAATCACGGTCATGGCTGACCACCAGCAATGTGCCCTCATACTCGGCCAGCATCTCTTCCAGCAGGTCGAGGGTGTCCATATCAAGGTCGTTGGTGGGCTCGTCGAGGATCAGCAGGTTCGAAGGCTTGGCCAGCAGCTTGGCCAGCAGCAGGCGATTGCGCTCGCCGCCCGACAGCGATTTGACGGGAGAATGAGCCTGACGGTCCTCGAACAGGAAATCGCGGATATAGCCCATCACATGGCGGGGCGTGCCGCGCACATCCACGGTGTCGCCCGAGCCGTCGGTCAGGGTCTGCCAGATGGTGGCTTCCGGGTTCAGCTGGGTGCGGCGCTGATCAAAATAGGCGGTGCTGAGATTGGTGCCCAGGCGCACGCGGCCCTCGTCGGGCTCGATCTCGCCGGTCAGCATCTTCAACAGCGTGGTCTTGCCGGCGCCGTTCGGGCCCAGCAGCCCGACCCGGTCGCCGCGCATGACGCGGCAGCTGAAATTCTTGGCGATCACCCGTTCGCCGAACATCTTGGTGATGTTCTCGGCCTCGATCACCAGCTTGCCCGAGACGTCGCCGACCTGGCTGTCCAGCTTCACCGAGCCCTGCACCTTGATATGCTCGGCGCGGTTCTTGCGCAGGTCCATCAGGGCATGCAGTCGCCCCATATTGCGCTTGCGCCGGGCGGTGACGCCGCGATGCAGCCAATGGGTTTCCGCCTCCAGCCGCTTGTCCATGCGGGCCAGCTCGGCTTCTTCGGCGGCGATGGTGTCTTCCTGCCAGCGCTCGAAATCGGCGAAGCCCTGTTCCGAACGGCGCACGATGCCGCGATCCAGCCACAGGGTCTGACGCGACACGCCGGTCAGGAAGGCGCGGTCGTGGCTGATCACCACAAGTGCGCCCTTATAGGCCGCCAGTTCCCGCTCCAGCCACAGGATCGAGGGCAGGTCGAGATGGTTGGTCGGTTCGTCCAGCAGCAGGGCGTCGGGCTCGCCCACCAGGGCGCGGGCCAGGGCGGCGCGGCGGCCCTCGCCGCCCGACAGATTGGCCGGGCTGCGGCTGCCATCGACCTTCAAGGCTTCCAGGATGGTGTCGACGCGGTAGCGCTGGTCGCGCTCGTCTTCCGGCAATCCCTCGGCCACCCAGTCGCCGACGGTGGCGGCGGTGATCTCGGGGTCCTGATGCAGATAGGCGACACGAATGCCCGGCTGCACGAAACGCTCGCCGGAATCCAGCGCCTGCTGCCCGGCGATCACTTTCAGCAATGTGGATTTGCCCGAGCCGTTGCGCCCGACCAGACAGCATTTCTCGCCGCGCCCGACTTGCAGGGTGACGCCGGTGAACAGCGGACGGCCGCCGAAGGTGACGAAGCCTTCGCGCAAGGCCAGCAGGGGCGGCGGCGCCATCAGGCTTCTCCTCGTTTGTTGCGGATGCGGTCATAGGCCGCGTTGATCTCGGCCATCTTCTTTGTTGCGATGTCGATATACTCCTGGGGCATGCCTTTGGCCATCAGGGTGTCGGGATGGTTTTCGCGGGACAGTTTGCGCCATGCCGCTTTGATCTCGGACATGGGGGCCGAGGGCGAAACCCCCAGCAGGGCGTAATCGTCGGGACGGGCAGCCTCTTGCGGCGCATGGCGGAAGCTTTGCCCGGACAGGCCGAAAATCTCGGCGACCTTTTGCAGGAAGGCTTCCTCGGCGGGATGCAGTACGCCATCGGCCAAAGCGATCGAATTCAGCGCGATAATCACTTCCATCAATAGGAAGGGTGAATCGGCGAAAGCCCCGGCCAGACGGCGGGCATAGGGCTCGTAGCCGGCGGGGTCGGCCTTGGCCTGGTCCCACAGATCGGCGATGGCCGACATCTGCGAGGGGGGAATGGCGAAGATGGCCTTGAAGGCATCTACCTCTTCACGGCTGACCGCACCGTCGCATTTGGCCAGCTTGGCCCCCAGCGCGACGATGGATTCCGAGAAGATTTTCTGGCGCTCAGCCGCCCGGCGGCGGGCCTCCTGCGCAGCGGCGCCGCTGCGGCCCGACAGCTTCAGATCGATCCAATGGCCGATCACCAGCCCGACCAGGGCGCCGAAAAAGCCGTGGCCGATGGAAAAGCCGGCGATCGCGCCGATCAATTTGCCCCATATCATCATGTTGGGATGGCTACACCGTCCGTGCGACAATGGCAAGCGCAGGGACGATCAGGCTGCGCATGAAGTTGCCGAAAGATGCTTGTTCCGCTAAGGCAACGATGGTGAGGGCTGGGAGCCATGATGATCGCGCATTTCAAGCTGATGGCCCGCTACAATCGCTGGGCCAATGACCGTCTGCTGGAGGCCGCCGCCAAGCTGACGCCCGAGCAGTTGTGGGAGGATAAGGGCGTGTTCTTCCGCTCGTTCCTCGGCACCCTTAATCATCTGATGGTGGGCGATGTGATGTGGATGAACCGCTTCGAAGGCTTGCCGCCGCCTGAAGGCTGGACGCTGAAGACGGTGGTCCATCGCGAGTTGGAGCCCTTTCGCACCGCCCGCGAGGCGCTGGACGAACGCATCCAGGCCTTTACCGCGGCCATTGCGCCCGAGCAGTTGGAGGCGGTTCTGAAATACCGCACCAGCGCAGGGCAGGAGGTCAGTTCGGCCTTCACCCCCACCCTGTTTCATATGTTCAATCACCAGACCCATCATCGTGGTCAGGCTCATGGCGTACTGACGACGTTAGGGGCGGTTGGGCCCGAATTGGATCTGATCTATTTCGTGCGCCAGGGCGGCTGAGCTGATGTCAGCCCAGGGCGGCCTTGACCTTGGCGACCACGTCGGGGGCGTAGAAATTACAGACGCCGCGCTTGGCCGCCGGCTCGATGGCCAGTTCCTTGATGGCCTTCTTGACCTTGGCGTCGGACACGCCCAGGGCTTGCGCGATCTTGGTGGCGGTCAGATTTTCTTCGGACATGGAGTGAAATCTTCTGTTGCAAGGAAGGGCGGGACGAATGTCCACAAAGCTTGCTATGGTTCGGCATGAGCCGCAAGACACTCAGTAAGCATGACAGCCTTCTCGCCGCCGCCCGTCAGGCCCATAACGCCGGACGGCTGGACGAGGCCTCGACCTTTTATCGCCGCCTGTTGGTCAAGACGCCCAGGGACCCGGCTCTGCTGCATCTGCTGGGCGTCGCCCAGGCGCAGTCCGGAGCCTGGGAAGCTGGAGCCGAACTGCTGGCGAAGGCGGTGGCGCTGGCTCCTGGTCATGCCGCCTATCGCTGCGACATTGCACCGGCGCTGATGCAGTTGGGCCGCCGCGACGAGGCCGAGGTGCATTTGCGCGCCGCCCTGGCCATCGATCCGAAACTGTTCCAGGCGCGCAACAATCTCGGCCAGCTGATGATGGAGCTGCATCGTCCCGCCGAGGCGCTGGAGCAGTTCGAGGAAGCCCTGCGGCTGCACCCCGACTTCCCCGAAGCGGCTTTGGGCCGGGCGCGCGCCCTGGTGGATACCGATCAGCCGCAATTGGCCGAAGAGCAATGCCGCCGGCTGCTGGCGGTGCGCCCCAACTGGCCCGACGCCCTGCATTATCTGGGCAAGGCGCTTTATCGTCAGGACCGTCTGGCCGAGGCCGAGGAGCCTTACTGTCTGGCTCTGTCGATTAATCCCCAGCATGCCGAGGCGCTGGGCGATCTGGGCTTGCTCTTGCAGGAAACCGGACGATTGACCGAGGCCGAGACGGTGTTGCGCCTTGCCCTGCAACAGAAGCCCGATGCCGCCGAGGTCAGGGTCAATCTGGGGCTGCTGCTGCTGTCGCAGGGACGTTTTCAGGAAGGCTGGCCGTTCTATGAATCCCGCCTTGATCCCACGCGACGGCAGAAAGTGCTGAAAGACGGTCTGCCGGCTTTCCCCTGGCCGCAATGGCGGGGCGAACCGATTGCCGGCAAAAAGATGCTGGTCTGGATCGAGCAGGGCAATGGCGACGTCATCCAGTTCTGCCGCTATCTGCCGCTGCTGAAGCGCATGGGGGCCGAGCTGGTAACCCTGTGCACTTACGCGCCGCTGGCGGGATTGTTGCGGGGGTTGGAAGGGGTGGACGCCGTGATCCCCCTGGACGGCAGGCCGGTCACCATGCCGGGGCATGATTATTGGGTGATGCTGCTCAGTCTGCCACTGCTCACCGGGCAGCTTCCGGCGCAGATTCCTTACTTGTCCGCCGAGCCCGCAGCCTTGCCGCCCGGCTTCAAGGTCGGGCTGGCCTGGCGGGGCAGTGCTAAGTTCGACAATGATCGCTTCCGCTCGCTGCCCGGCCTGGAGTTGCTGGCACCCTTGTGGCGGGTGCCCGAGGTGACCTTCGTCAGCCTGCAAAAGGGCTCGGCGGAGGAGGAAGCCGCCAATCCGCCGCCCGGCCAGCCTTTGCTGCCTTTGGGAGCGAAGGTCGAGGGTTTTGCCACCATGGCATCGCTGATCCAGGCGCTGGATTTGGTGATCTGCGTCGATACGGCGGTGGCGCATCTGGCGGGAGCCCTGGGCAAGCCCTGCTGGCTGCTGCTGCCCAAGCGCGCCCTGGACTGGCGCTGGGGGCTGGAGAGCGAAGATAGCGTCTGGTATCCCAGCGTCCTGAAGCTCTATCGCCAACAGACCGAAGGCGATTGGGCCGAGGTGATCGCACGGGTGGCTGCGGATTTGGGGCCATATCGACTGGCTAAATCGTAAAGAGGATATGCCGATGCCTGTAAAAATCGCCGCCATTCTCGAAGCCAAGCCGGGCTCTGAACAGGCGCTGGAATCGCTCCTTCGCCATCTGGTCGCGCCCAGCCGGGCCGAGGCGGGAAATCTGAAATATGATCTGTGGCAGGACAGCGCCGATCCGAAGCGTTTCGTGCTGGACGAGCTTTATACCGACGAAGCCGCCATTGCCGCCCATCGGGCCTCGGCGCATTTTCAGGATTATGTGAAGCGCGTCGCCGATATCGCCGTCAGAACGGCCTATGTCTGCCATCCGTTGGACGTGGCGGAATAGCGAAAAAGGGGTCTCACGGCGCAGCCTTTTCGCCGCGCCGTGAGGAACCAACTTGTTACTTAGCCGCCGGCGCAGCGTTCTGCTGCTGGGCCTGCGCTTCCTTTTCCTTCTTCAGCTTTTCACGAGCAGCGGCGTCCTCGGCCCGGATCGGGTCGAAGGGGCCATATTTGTGCTGGGTCTCGCTGAAGGAATCCACATAGGGGCCCCAGGGGAAATCTTCCGGCTTGTCATAGGGGTTCGAGAAGTCCTTGGCCACCTCGCCCTCGCGCGGCTGGCGGGGATGCGAGATGACGAAGCCGGCGACGTCATAGGCGTCGTCCTTCGACAGAGCCGGGTGATCCCAGGTCGATTGGCCGAACGGCATGTTCACGTAAACATACTGGAAGGTCGACAGGATGCGGAACATCGAGGCGGATTCGCTGGTGGCGTCCGGGCCCCACAGCGGCGGGAACTCGTAACCCTTGGTGTCGCCCTTGACGCCGACCCGCTTGCCCAGGCCGTCTTCGCCATGGCAGGCGACGCAGTTCTCGGCGAACACCACCTTGCCGCGATCCAGATTGGCGGCGCGCTTAGGCTCTTCGACCACCATTTCCTTTTCGCCGATCAGCTTGGCACCCTTGGGAATCCCGCGTGACAGATATTCGATATAGGCCATCAAGGCCTTCATCTCTTTCGAGTCCTCGGGGATGGCCTTGCCGGACAAGCTGTGGGTGAAGCAAAGGTTGATGCGGTTTTCCAGCGTCACCGTCTTGCCGAAGCGGGGCTGGAACTGGGGATAGGCGCCATAGGTGCCGATCAGCGGCGCGGCATAGGGGATGGTCGCAGCCGCGCGGTGGCAGCTGGCGCAGGCCATGTTGGTGCCGGCGTAACGCTTGGCCGGATCGGCGACTTCCGGCCCCAGATATTCCGAGGTATGGACCAGAATGTCCTGGCCCAGCTTGATCATACGGTTTTCTTCGGTGTCGGGCAGCTTCGAGAGATCAATCTCGGGAGTCGGCCATTTGGTCAGATCGACCACCGGGCGTTCCGCCGGCGAAGGGGCGGGGGCATCGGCGGCATGAGCCGAGCTGGTTGCCCCAAAGGTCAATAATGCCAGTGCCAAGACACTGACGGCTTGGCGCTTCACCTTTGAAAATGAAGCCTGATGACGGTTTATCCCCATAGCACTCCCCTCGATACGGTTTCTCACGCAGACTCTGCAAAGAGATTTGGTAAGGAAGAGTAACTGTCAGGATGAAAATCCTGCATTCACAATTCGCAATCGGTATTCTGGAATTGTTAAATTAAAGCTTCTGATCATATGACCTTGGTCTATGCCTTTGGCCAGCGTCGATGCAGCCACAGCCATTGACCGGGCTTTTCCTTCACCCAGCTTTCGATGATCTGGTTGATCTCTTCCATCAGCTGCTGGCTGTCTTGCGTCCGGTCACCGCTGTCGGGCAGGACCAGCGGCGGATCGACGATGGCGCGGAAGCGGGCTCCGGGCAGGCGCTCGATGCGGCCGGGAACCACCGGGCAGCGGAATTTCAGCGCCAGGGTCGCCACTGCCGGCGGGGTCATCGCCATGCGGCCCATAAAGGGGACCGCGATGCCGTCGTTCATTTTCTGATCCACCAGCATGCCCAGATGTCCGCCTTGGCGCATCACCGCAATCAGGGTGCGCGCCCCTTGCGGGCCTTTAGGCACGGACCGTTCCGCCGCACTGCCGCGAGCCCTGCGGAACATGGCGTCGATCCAGGGATTGTTGGGGGCGCGGTAGACGGCATGGACGGGAATTCCCAGCCGCTCGGCCAGCAGGCCAGACAATTCCCAGCCGCCGAAATGCGCGCCGATCATGATGCCGGGCTGGCCGTCATGGGCCAAGGCGGCAATATGCTCGCCCCCGATGATCTCAAGGCGCTTGGCGGCAATGGTTTTGAGGTGGGGATATTCCCCGATATTCCGGCCCAGATTGTCCCAAACCTCGGCGACAATCTTTTCGATCTCGGCGTCGGTTTTGTCGGGGAAGGCAAGCCGCAGATTGGTTCTGGCGATCTTGCTGGGCTTGAGGAAGGGACCGACGCTCCGGGCAATCGCACCGGCTAGACCAGATGCGACTGCCACGGGAAGCGCGGCAAATAGCCCCCATGCGGCGAAAGCTGCGACAGCCTCAGCCGCATGGCGCAGACGCCGAAGCGCCATGACGGGCATAAGGCTTAGGCGGCCTGCAGGTTGATGGCGGCCATCTTGCCGGTGCGGCCACGCTCCAGGTCGTACGAGACCTTCTGGCCTTCGGTCAGCTGACCCAGGTCGGAACGCTCGACGGCGGAGATGTGGACGAACACGTCAGCGGAACCGTCTTCCGGCTGAATGAAGCCATAACCCTTGGTGGAATTGAACCATTTCACGATGCCAGTGGACATATCATGTCTCCCATAGGCGTTGCATCATGCAACATGCATGATGCGTCAAATCAGTCTTGGGGATGTCCAGGAGTAACCTGTTGCCAGAGGCAACCGTGGGATAGGCCCAACGAATTCGAATGGTGTTAATAGCTCATATGGGGAAGGCGATTGCAAGGCGTATTTTGATCTTTTCCGCAAAGTAAGGCTTTGGGCTGGGTGTTACCGCGCCAGTTCCCAGATGAAAATCGCCGCCGTCGCCGCCACATTCAGGCTTTGCACCAGGCCCGATCCGTCCAGCCTTACCACGCCGGAACAGGCCTTCAGGCTGGCGGCGGGAATGCCGACTTCCTCGTTGCCCAGCAAGATCGCCAGCGGCTTGTCGCGGGGCAGATCGGCGAAGGGCACCGCGCCTTCCAAGGCGGTGCCGACCACCCGATAGCCGGCATTGACCAGTTCGGCAATCGCCTGGGGGAAGGGGGCCTTGTGGATGCTGACATAATCCAGCCCGCCCTCGGCGACCCGGTGGGCGGATTCCGACAGGCCGGCCTGACCGGGATGCTCCGAGACCAGCAGATGCTTCAATCCGAAAAACGCCATGGTGCGGACGATGGCCCCCAGATTATTCGGATTGCCCACCCCGTCCAGCAGGATCAAGGGCGTCTTGGCTTGGGCCCAAGCCTTGGCGGTGGCGGCGTCGAAGCCTTGCAGCGCCATGGGCTTGGTCACCGCGACGATGCCGCCATGCAAGGGCGTGCCGGCAATGCGGGCCAGTTCTTCGGGCGGCACCATGCGATAGGGCTTGCGGCGCTGGGCCATCTGCTTGCAGAAGTCGCCGGCCTCGAATTTGAAGCGTTCCTCGAAGAACAATCGCTCCACATCCTCGCCGCGCTTGGCGAACAGCGCCTGTACGGCGGGCAGGCCGGCGACGCGGATCAGGTCGGGTTGCGAGGAAGGCTGATAGGGGCGCTTGGACATCGGGAACCTTAAGAGCTTGCCATTCAGGGATCGGCATTGGATGGTAGCGCACCATGTCGCGGATCGTGCTCGTCAACAAGCCTTATGATGTTCTTTGCCAGTTCACCGACCGGGAAGCCGGGCGGGCGACCCTGGCCGACTATGTGCCGGTGCCGGGGGTTTACCCGGCAGGGCGGCTGGATCGCGACTCGGAAGGTCTGGTGGTGCTGACCGACAACGGCAAGCTGGTGGCCAAGCTCAGTCAGCCGAAATTCAAGGCCCCCAAGGTCTATTGGGTGCAGGTCGAGAACATTCCTACCGACGAAGCCCTGGCGGCCTTGCGCAAAGGCGTGATGCTAAAGGACGGCCTGACCCTGCCGGCGGAAGTGCGCCGCATGGAGGAGCCCGAGCATCTTTGGCCCCGCGATCCGCCGGTACGCTACCGCGCCGCCATTCCCACTTCCTGGATCGCCCTGACCTTGCGGGAAGGCAAAAACCGGCAGGTGCGGCGCATGACGGCGGCGGTGGGCTTTCCCACTCTGCGGCTGATTCGCTGGTCGGTGGGGGACTGGACTTTGGCCGATCTGGCTCCGGGTGCGTGGCGGCAGGTGGATTAATCACTGCCCTTGGCTCGATCCTGTGGCATAAGGTGCCCCTTCACGCCAAAGGGACCCCGCCGACGATGATCCGTTTCGAAAATATCACCAAGCAGAACAGCCACCGGATTCTCTTCCTCGAGACCTCCGCCGTCCTGAACCGGGGCGAGAAGGTGGGGCTGGTGGGGCCGAACGGTGCCGGCAAGACCACTCTGTTCCGCATGATCACTGGCGAGGAAGTGCCCGACGACGGTCAGGTCTCGATCGAGAAGCTGGTCTCGATCGGCTATTTCAATCAGGACGTCGGCGAAATGTCGGGCCGCTCGGCGGTGGCCGAGGTGATGAACGGCGCCGGCCCGATCAGCGACGTGGCGGCGGAACTGGCCGAGCTGGAGGCCGCCATGTGCGACCCCGACCGCGCCGACGAGATGGAAGCCATCGTCGAACGCTATGGCGAGGTGCAGGCCCGCTTCATGGAGCTGGGCGGCTATGAGCTGGAGGGCAAGGCCCGCGAAGTGCTGGCCGGCCTCAGTTTCAGCCAGGAGATGATGGACGGCGATGTCGGCAAGCTGTCGGGCGGCTGGAAGATGCGCGTGGCGCTGGCCCGCATTCTGCTGATGCGCCCCGACGCCATGCTGCTCGACGAACCCAGCAACCACTTGGATCTGGAAAGCCTGATCTGGCTGGAAGAATTCCTGAAGGGTTATGAGGGGGCGCTGCTGATGACCTCGCACGACCGGGAATTCATGAACCGCATCGTCAACAAGATCATCGAGATCGATTGCGGCTCGCTGAACAGCTACTCCGGCGACTATGCCTTCTATGAGCAGCAGCGGGCGATGAACGAGAAGCAGCAGCAGGCGCAGTTCGAGCGTCAGCAGGCGATGCTGGCCAAGGAAATCAAGTTCATCGAACGCTTCAAGGCCCGCGCTTCCCATGCCGCCCAGGTGCAGAGCCGGGTGAAGAAGCTGGATAAGATCGAACGGGTCGAGCCGCCGCGCCGCCGTCAGGTGGTGGCCTTCGACTTCCCGCCGGCTCCTCGTTCTGGCGACGATGTGGTGGTGATCAAGGATCTGCACAAAAGCTATGGCAGCAAGGTCATCTATCAGGGCCTGGACCTGATCGTGCGGCGCAAAGAACGCTGGGCGGTGATGGGCGTGAACGGTGCCGGTAAGTCGACGCTGCTGAAGCTGGTGGCCGGCGACAGCCAGCCGGATCAGGGAACCGTTGTGGTCGGCGGCAGCGTCAAGATGGGCTATTTCTCGCAGCATGCCATGGAACGGCTGGACGGCGACCTGACCGTGTTTGAAAGCCTGGAGGATCATTTCCCCCAGGCCAACCAGGGCTCTTTGCGGGCTTTGGCCGGCTGCTTCGGCTTTTCCGGCGACGATGTGGAAAAGAAATGCCGCGTGCTGTCAGGCGGCGAGAAGGCCCGGCTGGTGATGGCGCTGATGCTGTTCAATCCGCCCAATTTCCTGGTGCTGGACGAACCGACTAACCACTTGGACCTCGACACCAAGGAAATGCTGATCAAGGCGCTGGCGAATTACGAGGGCACCATGCTGTTCGTCTCGCACGACCGTCATTTCCTGGCCGAGCTGTCGAACCGGATTCTGGAGCTGACGCCGGAAGGCGTTCACCAATATGCTGGCGGTTACACCGAATATGTCGCCCGCACCGGCCACGAGGCTCCGGGGTTGCATAGTTAGAAAAGCCTATTTCCTCGCTTTTACCCCGTCATCCCCGCGCAGGCGGGGATCCATCTGGGGGCCGGCCCAGCGCTGGGGGTGGATGCCCGCCTGCGCGGGCATGACGATGGGGGACGGTGGCGTTTCGGGCCTCCTCGGGCGTCTGCAGTGGCCACGAGATTGCATGGCTAATAGGCTGATTTAAAAGCCTATTTCCTCGCTTTTACCCCGTCATCCCCGCGCAAGCGGGGATCCATCTGGGGACCGGCCCAGCGCTGGGGAGTGGATGCCCGCCTGCGCGGGCATGACGATGGGAAAGTCGGATTCTCAGTATACCAGCCTGACCTTGGCGGCGGCGTTCCGCGCCGCTTGGCGGGCATCCTCGACCGAGCCGTCGCGGGCCAGCGCCAGGGCGACACCCATGCGGCGATAGGGCCGGGTAGTCGGTTTGTTGAAGATGCGCAGATCAAGATCGATGCCGTCCGTCTCGGGCGTCAGCGCCTCGGCCAGTCCTTCGACGGTGAAATCGGACGCATCCCGATCCGCCAAAATCACCGCCGAAGCCGACGGGCCATGCAGGGTGATCGAGGGAATCGGCAGCCCCAGGATGGCGCGGGCATGCAGATCGAACTCCGACAGATTCTGCGAGATCAGCGTCACCATGCCGGTATCGTGGGGGCGGGGCGACAGCTCCGAGAAGATCACCTCTTCACCCTTGACGAAGAACTCGACGCCGAACAGGCCATAGCCGCCCAGATTGTCCACCACCGCTTTGGCGATGCGCTTGGCCTCGGCGACCGCTTGCGGCGTCATCGGGGTGGGCTGCCAGCTTTCCTGATAATCGCCGCGCTCCTGGCGATGGCCGATGGGGTCGCAGAACACCACGCCGTCGCGGCTGCGGATGGTCAGCAGGGTGATCTCGTAATCGAAGGCGACGAAGGCCTCGACGATCACCCGCTTGCGATCACCGCGCATGCCGGCGCAGGCATAGTCCCAGGCGGCATCGACGGCCTCGGCGGATTTCACCGTGCTCTGTCCCTTGCCCGAGGAGGACATCACCGGCTTGACCACGCAAGGCACGCCCACCTCGGCGACGGCGGCGCGCATCTCTTCCAGGCTCTCGGCATAGAGATATTTCGAGGTCGGCAGGCCCAGTTCGACCGCCGCCACTTCGCGGATACGGTCGCGGTTCATGGTCATCAGGGTGGCACGGGCCGAGGGCACCACATTCAGGCCGGCATCCTCGAAATCCTTCAGCACCTCGGTGCGGATGGCCTCCACTTCGGGCACGATGAAGTCGGGCTGATGCTTGGCGATGGCGGCGCGCAAGGCCTCGGCATCCAGCATCGAGAAGACTTCCGCCTCGTCCGCCAACTGCATGGCCGGAGCCCCGGCGTAAGAGTCGCAGGCCACCACATGCGCGCCCAGGCGCTTGGCGGAAACCACGAACTCGCGCCCCAACTCACCGGAGCCGAGCAGCAGGATTTTGGCGATGGCGGTCAAGGGAGGTCTCCAGGCGGCAGGGAAGGTTCGTGACCTTACACTGCCTCTGGAAATGCGTCCAGATCACCCCCCGATGGTGGCGACCTGATCGGGATGGATGACTTCGTGATGCAGCAGTTGGAACATCTGTCCTTCCGCCGGAGCCAGCACCTTGGTCTTCGAGCCTAAGCGGGCCAGCACCTGCTTGGCCTCTTCCAGCTTGCGGTCGATGTCTTCGTCGGTCTGGTCGGGATCGTGATGGAAGATGTGCAGTTCCTTCACCCCGGCGCGATGGGCGATCTCGGCCACCCGGCTGACCGAGGAATGCCCCCAGTGAACCTTCTTGGGATAGGTGGCGTCGTCATAGGTGCAGTCGGCCACCACGATGTCGGCCTCGGTCAGGAAGCTGAGCAGCCGCTGTTCCTGATAGCTGTCATACTCGGCCTGATCGGGGGCATAAATTTCATTGTCGGTGATGTAGCAGAAGCTGCCGCCGCGCAGTTCGATGCGATAGCCCAGACAGTTGCCGGGATGGCGCAGCAGCATGGTCTTCACGGTGACGCCGTCGAGGCGCACTTTCTCTTCGCGCAGGGTGTTGAAATAGACATTGCCGCCGAATTCGCGGACGGTGACCGGGAAGTAAGGCGGCTCCATCTGGGCGCTGATCAGGTCGCGCATGCCATGCCCGCCTTGCGAGGCGCCATGGATGACGAACTCGTTGCCCTGCATATACAGCGGCACGAAGAAGGGCAGGCCGTTGATATGGTCCCAATGGGGATGCGAAATGAAGATGCGCCCGGTATGCCGCCCGCCGCGTGCCAGCAGATAGTTGGACAATTCCTTGATGCCTGATCCGGCATCGAAGATGAACAGCCCGTCATTGCCGAATTCCAGCGAGATGCAGGAGGTGTTGCCGCCATAGCGCAGCGATTTGGGACCCGGCACCGGCAAGGTTCCGCGCACGCCCCAATAGCGCAGCTCGGCCCGGTCGGCCAGCAGGTCGTAAAGATCGGTCAGGAAAGTCTCGGGCCGCACCGGCTTGACGATATAACCGTCGGCTCCCACCTCGCGGGCGCGCTGGCGGTCGGCCTCATAGGGCTTGGCGCTGACCACGATGATGCGCATCTGTTGCATCTCGGGGCGTTCGCGCAACTGGCGGATCAGGTCGAAACCGTCGATCTGCGGCATAATCAGATCGACCAGCACGCAGTCGGGCTGCTGATCGACGATTTCCTTCAAGGCTTCGACGCTGGAGGTGGCGCTGCGTACCTCGTGCCCGCCGGCGGTCAGAAGTTCGCTTAAGATGGCGACGGCCGTGGGATCGTCATCGACGATAAAAAAGCTTTTCGGTGCCTTCATGAAGCCTTGCGCCCTTGCCAAGACATTGTCAGATGATGATGCCTCTCTTCTCCTATGGTTGTAAACCTTTCGCTTGGGATATGAGCCGATGAGCGGCGGCGCTATAACGCCAGGACCTGACCCTTGCAGCGCAGCGATGATGATGATGACTGAGCCTGAGCCTCCGTTTCCCTATACGCCTGAACGGCTTTTATCCTTTCTGACCGAGGGGTTGGGGCTGTCGGTGCAGACCACCCGCCATGCTGCGGCCTTCACGGTCGAGCAGGGCAACGAAGTCTGGGGCGACATCCCCGGAATTCATTGCAAGAACCTGTTCCTGAAGGACGCCAAGGGAAAGATGTGGCTGGTGGTGGCCCCGGCCGAGCAGCGCATCGATCTGAAGAAACTGCCCGAAGCCATCGGCTCGGCGCGGATTTCCTTCGGCTCGGCCGAGCGGCTGGTGGCGACATTGGGGATTCAGCCCGGCTCGGTGACGCCCTTTTCCATCGTCAATGATCCTGAGCATAAGGTGACGGTGGTACTGGACGCCTGGATGATGGAACAGCCGCTGCTGAACTATCACCCGCTGACCAACGAAGCCACCACCACCATCTCGAACGAGGATTTCCGCTGTTTCCTCAAGGCCTGTGGCCATGAGGTAATGACGGTGGCCTTGCCGGGCTAGGCCGAGGGGAGGCTCTGCCCGAACTGTCCCGCCAGCCAGCCGGCAAAGGCGGCGCTGGCTGGCGACAGGCTTTGGAAGCTGCGGGCCACCAGATAATAAGAGCCGAAGCCGGCGGAAATCTCGAACAGCCGCAGCAATCGTCCCTCCTCGATATCCTCGGCGGCCAGGAAGCGGTCGATCAGCCCGATGCCCTGGCCGCGCAGCACGGCCTGCAGAATCAATCCGCCATCGCTGTAGATCGGTCCCCGGTCCTGCCGGACGTCGGGCAGGCCGGCGGCGGCGAACCAGTTGCGCCACAGATCGGCGTCGGCCTCGTGCAGCAGCTGATGCTCCTGCAAATCGGCGGGGCGGTGGATCGGGGCTGCCTCGGCCAGATAGCGGGGCGAGACCACCGGGATCATCTCGGCATCGGCCAGATGCAGGCTTTCCGTATTGTCCCAACTGCTGGCCTCGACGCTGTGGCGGATCGCCAGTTGGGAATGGTCGCGGCCAAAGGCGATCAGCCGCATATCGGCATCCACCGCCACATCGATCTCGGGATGCGCCTTGCCGAAGGCCGGCAGCCGCTGGATCAGCCAGGTGCCGGCAAAGGTGGTTTCGACCGACACCTTCACCAATCCGCCGGCAGGCGCAGCCTTCAGGCCGGTCAGGCTGGCATCGATCTGATCGAAGGCTTCGGTCAGCACCGCCAGCAGGCTTTGCCCGGCAGGGGTCAGAGATACTGCCCGATGCTTGCGCTCGAACAAAGGCTGGCCCAGCAATGCCTCCAACTCGCGGATTTGCCGGCTGACGGCGGCTTGCGAGATGAACAGCTCTTCGGCGGCGCGGGTGAAGCTTTCATGCCGCCCCGCTACCTCGAAACTTCTCAATGCCGTCAGGGGCAGGCGTCCGCGCTTCATGCATAACCTCAAGTCATGTGAATGCGATGGTAAACTCGTTTGAGCAAAGGGGTCAAGTCGAGCGAAAACGGGCCTCAACAAAGGAGGCCATCATGTGGAGCAGCATTCTCAGACTGATCAAGGACAGCGTGGCCATGCGGGCCGGCGGGCGTTATCGTGCCGTTGCCTGGTAGGGCCTAGAGGGCGGAGACGGTTTGAAGTCTCCGCCCTTTTGCTTTCCAACTTACTGCGAGCAGGTGACCAGCAGCGTGAACTTTTTGGCCAGATCGCTGATGTCGGGCGGGCTCTTGGCGTCGCCCAACGGCGCGGTGTTGAAGGGGATGCCGTGGCTTTCCAGGAAGCTGGTGGCCAGCGAACCCTTGATGGCGAAATTGACGTTCTGCGGCACGTCGCGGGCATTGCTGCCGACCAGACCCATCGACAGGATGCCGACCACATTGCCGCTCATATCCAGCATGGGGCCGCCGGAATTGCCCGGCTGCGACGGGGCCGAGGTCTGGTAATAGCGGGAATCGTCGCGCAGCCCGGCCAGGGCGGTGATATTGCCGCTGGTGATGTTGCCGTCCGAGGCCAGTTCGCCCGACAGCGGGAAGCCGAAGATCATCACCCCTTCCGCCTGACGCACCTGACCCGAGCGGAACGAGGCCACCGCCTTGGGCGTCACCGGCAGTTTCAGCACCGCCAGATCGTTGCCGGGGTCGTCGGCCACCACCTGCACCCGGTTCATGCCCATCAGAGCGGTGCCGGCATCGAGACGGGCGCAACCCTTGATGACATGGTGGTTGGTGACCAGATGGCCTTCCTGGCTGACCACGAAGCCGGTGCCGGTGGCGATGATGCGGCGCTTGTCCAAGGGGCCGTCATAACCGCCCGCCGATGACGACGAAGAGGCCGAGCCCTTGGCGGATTTGTCGGACGAAGACTTGCTGCCGTCTTCGTCATCGCCCTTGCTGTTGGAGATGTCGCCGCCTTCATCGTCGTCCGCGCCGCTTTTGCGCGGTTTCCAGGCGGCGGCCAGACGCTTGGCTTCGGCCCGGTCCGAGGCGCTCAGATGGCCCGAGATTTCGTCGGCCAGCTTGTCGGCGTTCTTGATGTCGCGGTCGTCGGCCAGCAGCGCCCATTTCAGCGCCTCGACCAGATTCTTGTCGGTGCCTTCACCGTCCAGAGTGGCGGCGGCCAGCAGGATCATCGCGCTGCCATGGCCCATTTCGGCGGCGGTGCGGATCTTCTGCACGCCGGCTTTGGGATCCTTGGCCATGCCCTTGCCGGTCAGCTGCATATAGCCGAGATGGGTCAGGGCCGAGGAGTCGTTCAGGGCCGCCGCCTTGTTCAGCCAATCCAGCCCCTGCTTCTCGTTCTTCGCCACACCTTCGCCGTTCAGATAGGCGATGCCCAGCGAGGCCATGGCCGGAGCCACGTTCTTGTCGGCGGCCTGACGGAACAGCTTGACCGCCATGGCGTCGTCCTGATCCACGCCTTTGCCGATCTGATACAGCTCGCCCATATAGAAGGTGGCGCGGGCCGAGCCGTGGTTCATCGCCTCGGTCCACCATTTGGCGGCTTCCTTATAAGAGTGCCGCACGCCATAGCCGCCGGCGGCATGCATCCAGCCCAGGGCTTCCTGCGCCTTGATGTCGCCGTTCTCGGCGGCTTCCTTGACCGCCTTGGCGCGGGCGCGGCGTTCCGCCTTGCCGGAATCGTCGTCGTCGCTGGAGCGGGCCTGGGCCGGATGGGGGCTCAGGCTGACGGGCAGAACACAGAACATCAGAGCGGCGGCGAGGATCACTCCCCCGGCGAGGCGGCGCAGCATAGATCACCTTCACGTTGTTAGTGTGGGCATTATCCTTAATCTTCGTAGGATTGCTACCGGCTTATTCGCCTGACGCCATACTTGACAGCCGGACGGGGGAGAGGGAGCCTTACCCCATGAAACACCTGACGACTATCCTTGTTCTTGGCAGCCTTTTACTGGTTCAGCCGGCCTTTGCCGCCGGCAAGCCCCAGGGCTGCTTCACTCAGGCCGAGATCAGCGCCGAGCGTCTGGTCCGCCAGGGCTTGCGCCTGCGCGAAGGGGCCAATAGCTGCGACGGCAACCCCTGGAACTATCACACCCTGTCGCTCTGGCAGGATATCGACAAGCGCTTCGGCGCCCAGTTCGCCCAGCAGACCAAGATCCGTAAAGGCGCCTTTGTCCGCGAATTCGACAAGGATGCCGAGAACCGCATCACCCAATGGGATGGCCGCATCGTCATGCGCTATCGCGGCGTCTCGGTGGACGACATCTATTGCACCGGCATCAAGAACCAGCTGACCGAGATGCAGAAATCCGGCTGGGCCATCTTCAAGAAGCGCGCCACCGTCGCCCCGGACGATGTGAAATTCATGTTCAAGCCTTGCGGCTGAATACCCATTCATCCCAAGCAGTTGAAACGCTTCCCAAATCAGGGGTAGGCTGTCGCCCTTGCATTTAAGGATGGATCATGCGTCCCGATCTGGCGGCCAAATACGACCTTCGCGTTCCCCGTTACACCTCTTACCCCACCGCGCCGCATTTCGGCCCGGCGGTAGGAGCCGACACCTATGGCCAGTGGCTGTCCGAGCTGCCGCGCGACGCCTCGCTGTCGCTCTATCTGCATATCGCCTATTGCGCCGAAATGTGCTGGTTCTGCGGCTGTCACACCAAGATCACCCGCCAGTATGCGCCGGTAGCCGACTATATGGACTGCCTGTGGCGCGAGATCGAGATGGTGGTCAACCGGCTGCCCAACCGTATGGCCGCCCAGCATGTGCATTTCGGCGGCGGCAGTCCGACCATTCTTACCCCCGATGACTTCGTCGCCACGGTCGAGCGCCTGCGCCGCCAGTTCCTGATCAAGGACGATGCCGAGATCGCCGTCGAGCTGGACCCCCGCACCGCCGACGAGGACTATGTCAAGGCCATGGCCCGCGCCGGCGTCACCCGCGCCAGCATCGGCGTGCAGGACTTCAATCCCCGGGTTCAGGAAGCCATCAACCGCATCCAGCCCTATGACGTCACCGCCAATGTGATCGCCTGGCTGCGCAAGCATGGCGTGCCCGAGATCAATATGGACCTGATCTACGGCCTGCCCTATCAGACCACCGAAAGCCTGATCGAGACGGTGGACCTCGCCGTCGGCTTCAAGCCCATGCGCATCGCTCTGTTCGGCTATGCCCATGTGCCCTGGATGAAGAAGCATCAGCGCCTGATCCCCGAAGACTCGCTGCCCGATATCTCGGAACGCTGGCGTCAGTACGAGACCGCCCAGAACCGGCTGGTGAACGAGCATGGCTATGTGCAGGTCGGCCTGGATCATTTCGCCCGCCCCGACGACGCCATGGCCGTGGCGCTGGCCGAGAAGCGGCTGCACCGCAATTTCCAGGGCTATACCACCGACGAGGCCCCGATCCTGATCGGCCTGGGAGCCTCGGGCATCGGTTCGCTGCCCCAGGGCTATGTCGCCAACGAAGGCTCGATCCACGCCTATAAAGACACCATCCGCGCCGGCCGTCTGGCCGCCGTACGCGGCATCGCCGTGAACGACGACGACCGCCTGCGCCGCGCTTTGATCGAGCGGCTGATGTGCGATCTGTCGTTGGATGTCGAAGCCGTCTGCGCCCGCTTCGACGCCGACCCGGCCCAGTTCGACGCGGCGCTGGACAGTCTGGTCAGCATGCAGGCCGACGGTCTGCTGACCCGCCAGGGCCGCACCATCGCGGTGACCGAAGAAGGCCGCCCCCTGGTCCGCGCCGCCTGCGCCGCCTTCGATCGCTATCTGGTGGCGGGCGAGGCCCGGCATTCCAAGGCGGTTTAGGGGTGGGCTTAGGGTGCGGGCTGCCGCCCGCGCCCGCTTGGGGCCGAAAGGCCCCAAACCCCGTTCCCTTTTCGAGAAAAGCTGCGCTAATCTAGCGGGGAAATGAGAAACGAAGCGCAGCCTATGGCGGAGTCTCCTGCCGCTCTTTGGTCCCAGGTCAGGCAGGCCTTGGCCGGGAAGGAGACTTCCGTCCAAGCCAGCATCATGGATTCCACGCCCCGTTTTTACGGCGACGTCTATCGCGTCAGCGTCATCATCTCCTGCGCCGGATATCTTTTCGAACTGATCGACGAGGTCGGGAAGTCCGTTCATGACTTCGATCTGTTTCAGCCGACGATCCTGCTCTGCAACGGGATTCTGCTGGATGAGGATGATCGCGGAGAACTTGGCGGGCTTCCGGTCGGGAAACTGATGCCGTCCGAGGCTTTACGGAACATTGCCGTGCGGATCGTCGGCAACTGCCGGGATCAAATCCGTATGGCTTTGGTGAAACTGTTGCCGGCGCTTGCTTGGGGATGAAGGGTTTGTGGGTGGGGGATGCTTTTGACCTGTTGCCGACGTTCCCACCGTTGAAAATTTATCGGCGGCCATATCCACACGTCGCTCCAATCCACTCATGCCGGCTTAAGGCACTCTCCTCTTGAACTTAGAATTTCACGAAGCTCAAATGGATTTATATCTAGGTCATATGTAGCAAGAATGGGGTCTTTCTCATACATAGACCATAGAAATCTTGGAAACAATTTGTACATATTATCTATGGATAGTCTAAATGCAGGTTTTTTGTATTTTTCGAATTCCTCCACATGTTGAACGGCAGTCCAGGGAATCTTTTTGCCGGAAACGTAGGGAATAAGAAGGCCTTCTTCGTCAAAGGTGGCGAGAACGGAAAAGCATTGCAGAATCTTGTGCATCGAGTAAAGAAGCATAAATAATATCCCGTATAAAAACATTGATAGAAATAAAACCGAAAATATATGGTTCGAAAATAGCGTGGATACGGCTGATTTCGCTTCGTTGTTTTTGTCGGCAAATCTCAGGATGGGGTAAATAGCCATGATTCCGTAGATTACATTGTGGCCAGAATGCGTAATGTAAATAACCGCCGTAATTCCGGCAATAGCCAATGCGGACAGAAAAAAATCCGTCGGCTCAGTTATAGGGTGCCACCCACGATAACAAAGAAAGGACACCCCAAAAATGCATGCTGCCGAGAAAAGGAACATAAAAAACGACATAAAAAACCACATAACTGGTTTTAGCATGCCGCAATTGATAACCCTACTTTGCCTGGAGCGGTTCGCTGACGGTGCAGAAAAGGTCGGTTCGATTCGCTCCATTTTCACTAAGTCCCCGATTAGAATGCCTCGGCATCGATGCCGTCTATTGGCATTTTCCGACTGACTTGCTGTCTGCGCGCCGATAACTTAGTCAGCCGGAATGAGGCTTTTCTATCAAAAGTAAGCCCCTAGTGCCAGCCCCGAAGGCCCGCTCATGGCCCCAATCTGACCATCTCCCGCCGGTCCAGGGCCGCTGGCCCTGGCGGGTGCAGGGCGGCGCCCTGCGTGATCATCCCACCCACAAATCCCCTTACGCCATCCCGCCGACGAAGGGTTCGTTCAACTCGTCATAGACCAGCGACAGCCTGACTTTGCCGCCGCAGAAGCGGTCGGAGCAGGAGAGGGAGGCCTCGACCCGGTCCAGGCTGGCGAAGCGGAATTCCGGGCGGCGGATCAGTTTCGCCTGGGTCTCGTAGCGGGTCAGGCCGCAGCGGCGGCAAGCGATCTCGAAGCGGGTGGTGGGGTCTTGGTCGGCCAGACGGCTTTCGGTTTTCCAGTTCATCAGATGAAGTCCTCGGCGGCGGGAATGCGGGTGTAGGAGATTTTGCCGCCGGCATGGCCGCCGGGCGGCGAGGTCCAGGGGCCGACGCTGACGACGGTGCGGCCATAGCGGCGGTTCAGGGCGTCGATGCTGTCGGTCACCGCTTCCATGCGACGGCGGATCGGCTCGTCGCTGGTCAAAAGGTCGAGCTGGCGTTGGCTGGTGCGGCTGAGTTCCCCCAGCGTCACCCCCATACGGGCGATGACGGACCGGCGGGGGAGTCGGGCTTCGGCCTCGGTCCAGATCAGTTCCAGCGCTTCCAGGATGCCGGGATCGTCGCAGATGCCGGGCAGATAGGCGCTGGCGCCCCAGCTGTCGTCCCACAGCCCCAGCCACAGATGCAGCCGGTTGGCCGACCAGCCGTCGCGGCGCATGCGCCGGGCGGCCTTGACCAGCAGCAGGCGCGAGATGGGCTTGACCGTCTCGATGCTGCGATGTTCGGGCGGCATCACCCGGCTATGGCCGTACATGCCGCGTTCCGAAGCGGGAACCCGCACGTCATAGCCATGCAGGGCGTACCAGATGCGCTCGCCAGTGACATTGCCCCACAGGGCTCGCAGTTGCTTGGGCTGGGTGGCCAGCAGATGCTCCATCTCGACAATCCGGGCATCCCACAGGCGGCGCAGCAGGTTTTTGCCGATGCCGGGCACGTCGGACAGACGCAGCTTCAACAGTGGCCCCGGCATGTCGTCGGGATGCCAGAGCATATTGCCGTCCGGCTTGCCGGCCTTGCAGGCCATTTTGGCCAGCTGACGGTTGCCGGCATAGCCGATGCTGCATTTGATCCAGGGGCCGAACTGCTGTAGCAGCCGGGCCTTGATCGCCTCGCCCACCGCATGCGGAGCCTTGCGCTGGGCAAGGTCCAGGCGGCAACACATCTCGTCGATGGATTTCACCGCCTCGATCGGCAGCACCATCGAGATTTCCGAGATCAAAGCATTATGGGCGCGGCGGTAAAGGTCGGGCTTTTGCGGCACCAGGATCAGACCGGGGCAAAGCTTGCGGGCGTCCTTGATCTGCATGACGCTTTTGACGCCCATGCGCTTGGCCTCGGGCGAGCAGGCGATGACGCAGGTGTTCACCGCCCCTTCGAACGGCACCACCCCCACCGGGCGGCCGCGCAGGCGGGGATCGGCAAACTGTTCGCAAGAGGCGAAGAAGCCGTCGAAATCAAGGTAAAGGGATTCCGGTTCAGTCGGTTTCCGCATGGCGGATCTCATGCTCAAAGAAGATATCGGTATGAGAACATATAGAGAACAAATGAGTCAATGGCCGAGAGCCCTGGCCGCTACGGGTCCGAGATTTCATCGGTTGAAAAAACGGCTGAAGCTGATGGTGGTATCTCGTTTCCCAGCAAGTTATGCTGCCGCCACAAAACCCGGTGAGCAGTATTTGCAGGAGGGCGGGGTGAGCGAGCACGATGTCGAGAAAACGATCGATGACTTTGGGGATCAGTGGAGCCGTTATACCGACAACAGCGGCTATTATGGTTCTGCGGAGTTATTTTCCGACATTATCTCGCCCATCATGTCTCCTGACGAATTCGCCGGAACCAGGGTGGCCGATATCGGCAGCGGCACAGGGCGGATCGTCAAGATGCTGCTTCAGGCCGGCGCCAGGGAAGTCATCGCCGTCGAGCCCTCGGCCGGAGCTTTCGCCTCGCTTCTCGAAAATACCAAACAGCAGTCCGGGCAAATCCGTTATCTGAATTTGCCGGGAAATGATCTGCCCGACGATCTCGATCTGGATTATGTGGTCTCGATCGGGGTGGTGCATCACATCCCTGAGCCCGATTCCACCATTGCCGCCAGCCACAAGGCGTTGAAGAGCGGCGGGCGCTGTCTGTTATGGCTTTATGGCTGGGAAGGCAACGAGACCTATCTGCGCTTCGCTCAGCCCCTGCGGCGGTTGACCACCAAGCTGCCCCATGCTTTGCTGGCCGGTCTCAGCCATGTTCTGAATCTTTGCCTTGATCTTTATATTCTCGCCTGCCGCTTCGTCCGGCTGCCCTTGCGCGACTATATCTTGAAGGTCATCGGCCAGATGGCCCGCGATAAGCGCTATTTGATCATCTATGATCAGCTGAATCCCGACTATGCGAAATATTACCGCGAGGCCGAAGCCATCGATCTGTTGGCGCGGGCGGGGTTTCGCGACATCAAGACCCATCGCCGCCATGGCTATAGCTGGCTGGTGATCGGTACCAAGTGACCCAGGACCAAACAGACATGATCGCCACTTTTCAGGCCAAGTCGCCGATGCGGGCAGCCCTGTCGCTTGTTCTGCTGCTGGCGGGGCTTTCGATCGCCCTGGGCTCGGCCTTGGCCGGACCTTTGGGACTGGGGGTGATGGAGGATTTCCTGTTCTTCCGGCTGGCTGGAATTCCCAGAATGGATGCGCTGTCCAGCGGCCTGACCCTTTGCCTGTTTGCCTGTCTGGGGCTGCACAGCAACCGATTGCGCATGATTATCGCCGCGGCGGAAAATTGCTTGGCGGGGCCTTGGCGGCTGCCGGCTCTGTTGCTGCTGATCATGGCGGCCAGTCTGACATGGTTCTTCTACGGCTTCGGCAGCGGAGCGATGATCGCGCGCGATAGCCTTGGTTATTTGACATTCACGGTCAGCCGGTCGGCCGGTTATCCGCTGTTCCTCGAGCTGGTTCGCGGGGCGACCGGCTCGCTTGATTTTCTGGCGCCGGTGCAGATGATCTTGCTCTATGCCGCTTTCGCTCTGGCCGGATGGGGTGTGGCGCGATTCTGCGGCAGCCGCCTGCTTGGGCTGGTGGTGGCCGGCCTGCTGATGCTGGAACGCTCGCAGTCGATATTCGGCACGACCATTATGACCGAGCCCCTGTTCATCACGCTGATCACCTTGCACATGGTCTTCATCCTTCGCGCCATGGAAAGTCGGGTGAATGCGGATATTCTGCTGGCTTTCCTGAGCTTGGCGGCGTCCTGCATCGTGCGTCCGGCGGGATATTCTCTGCTGCTGGGGATCCCCTTGCTGGCTCTGCTGATGCGGGACCGCTGGAAGCTGATCCTGCTGGGCGGGACCGGGATTCTGGCGGCCGTGATGCTGATGGCGAGCGCGGCGCAATATGTCCGCAACGGCCAGTTTTCCACCCAATCCTTTGGGGGCATTTCGCTGGTGGGGCAGGTGGCTCCACTGATTGCGGCGGATGTGCCTTGCGATGATCCGCAGTTGATGGGCGAACTGGCGGCGGCGCTGAGGCCGTTCCAAGATTCCTTCCAAGGGCTGGCTTATCCTCGGGACTATTGGCGGGTCACCTCTGGAAACTACAATGCCATGCTCTGGCCGGTGATGATGCCGATCATCAGCCGGCATATCGCCGAGCGTCATCCGGGGCTGTCGGAGACCGAGCAGGCAATTGCCGAAAATCAGGCGGCCATGGCCCTGTCTCTGTCGGTCATCAAGCATCGCCCGTTGGGCTTTTTAAGGCATGTGACGGCGCAGTATTACGGCATGTGGGTCGGTATCTATGATGTGCCGGAACCGATGGGGGTGGTGGCGCCCAGGAATTACGATGCCTTGGTCAGCGCTTTGGCGTCCTCGCCGGACTATCGGGCCGCAGGTGTGCATGACGATCCGTTGCCGCAGGGACGTGGCCGGCAATGGGCGGCTCAGTCCTTCGATGCGCTGACCGGTTTGGCGGGGCTGGCGCGCATCAGCATTTTCGCCCTGGCCTTCTGCGCTCCCTTGCTGTGTCTGGGACGGTCATCCTCTGCCAAGATGAGGCTGGCGATGATCTATCTGTTGATTCAGTTGAACGGCTATTTTCTGTTTATCTCTTTGCTGCAAGCTTCGATTCCGCGCTATCCGGTGGCTTTCGACCCGGTGACGATCATTCTGGCCGCCTTGTCCCTGGCCGTGATGGCGAAATATCGCCCGCAGGCGGATGGAGCCTGATCCATGTGCGGGATCGCAGGGCTCATCGACTGGCAAGGCCGGCCCCATGGGCGGCTGGTGGGGGCGATGGTGGGGCAATTGCGTCATCGCGGCCCGGATGCGCAGCATGTGAAGGCACTGGATGCCGCCACGCTGGGCCATGCCCGGCTTTCGGTGATCGATCCGGCTTCCTCGTCCGATCAGCCGATGAGCGATGCGAGTGGGCGCTATTGGATCGTCTTCAATGGCGAGATTTATAATTTCCAGGCTCTGCGCCGGGAATTGGAACAGAGCGGAGCTCAGTTCCGCACCCGCAGCGATACCGAGGTCATCCTCGAAGCCTATAAGCGCTGGGGAGAGAACTGCGTCGAACATTTCAACGGCATGTTCGCCTTCGCTCTGTGGGATCAGAGCGAGCGCAGGCTTTTCATGGCCCGCGACCGTTTCGGCAAAAAGCCGCTGTTCTTCAGCCTGCTGCCCGATGGTCTGATCTTCGCCTCATCGCCCACGGCGCTGATCCTGCATCCCGGCGTTTCGCGTCAGTTCAATCCGGCGGCCATCCGTCAGTTGGTCAGTCTGGGCTATGTTCTGGGGTCGGATTGCATCTATGCCGATATCGCCAAGCTGGAGCCCGGCCATCATCTGACTCTGGAGCCCGGCCAGTCGCCGCGGATCGAGCGTTATTGGGATCTGGCGCCCGCTTTCGCGCGAAAAAGCCGCTGGTCGTCGGTCGGCGAAGCGACAGAGGCTTTGGGGGAACTGGTCGCGGATGCGGTCGCGCTGCGCATGGTCAGCGACGTGCCGCTGGGGGCCTTTCTCAGCGGCGGCGTCGATTCGGCGCTGATCGTCGCCATGATGGCCGAACAGGGGGGCAAGGCGCCGCTCAAGACCTTCAGCGCCGGTTTCGCACAAGCCAGTTTCAACGAAGCGCCCCAGGCCCGCAAAGTCAGCGCCTTTCTGGGGACCGATCATCACGACAGCCTGATCGAGGATGACAGCGTCGGCGATCTGCCGCAGTTGATGGAATGTGTGGGCGAGCCCTTCGCCGACACTTCGCTGCTGCCCAGCTTCCGCCTGAGCGGCTTTACCCGCAAGAGCGTCACCGTCAGTTTGACCGGCGATGGCGGCGACGAGCTGTTCGCCGGCTATGAGACCTATCTGGCCGACCGGCTGCATGGGGTGATGCGCCATCTGCCGGGGCCGCTGCTGTCTTGGTCTGAACGATTGCTGCGGGCCTGTCCGCCGTCTTTCGGCAAGGTCAGTCTGGATTATAAGCTGCGCCAGTTCCTGGCGGGGCTGAGACTGGATTTTCCCCACGCCCATTATTCCTGGCGCAGTCTTTATGCCGAGCCGGAACTGGGCCAGCTGATCCGCCCTGACCATTGGAGCGGCATGCAGGCCGCCGATCCTTTCCAGCGTTTCCAGTCATTTTATGACCGGGTGGCGGGTTGCCATTGGCTGGATCAGGCCGCCTATGTGGATGTGGGAACCTGGCTGGTTGATGATGTGCTGGTGAAAGTGGATCGCGCCACCATGGCTCATGGGTTGGAAGCGCGGTCGCCGTTCCTGGATTACCGCGTCGCCGAATTCGCCGCCGCCTTGCCGGTGCAGATGAAGCTGCGGATGCTGACGACGAAACATATCCTTAAGAAACTGCATGGGCGATATTATCCCGACCATCTGCGGCCCGGGCCGAAACGGGGGTTCAATGCTCCGATCGCCTATTGGTTCGCCGGCCCGCAGCGAAGCGGAGCCCGCCGTCTGACCGAATCCCCATTCTTGCAAGAATGGCTGGAACCGGCGAAAATCGCGGCCCTGTGGCAGGAGCATGAAAACCGCCAACGCGACAACAGCTTCCGCCTGTTCTCGCTGGCCTGCCTGGGGGCATGGCTGGACAATCAGCCGAATTTGCCTGCCGCCGTCACTTCGGAGAATGACCTTGTCTGAGACCCCGGACGAACTGGCCCCGACCTTCTCGTCGGGCATGGCCGACGCCACCAATTACAACAATTGGATCGTGGCGCAATTCGCCCCCTTCATCGGCTCGACGGTGATGGAGGTAGGGGTCGGCCATGGCAATTTCGCCAAGATGATCCTGAACCATGCCCGGCGCTATGTCGGCGTCGATATCGACCCCAAGTTGGTCGAGCAGGCGCAGGCCGCCAACCCGGATCATCGCTATATCGTCGCCGATGTGACTTCGCCGCAATTGGCCGAGGAAACTGCCGGCATGGGGATCGACACCATTCTGGCCTGCAATGTCTTGGAGCATGTGGCGGAAGATGCGCTGGCGGTGCGCCAGCTGGTGGCCTCCTTGCCCAAGGGCGGGCATCTGCTGATCTATGTGCCGGCTTTCCAGGCTTTGTATAACGGCATGGACCGGCTGGCCGGGCATCATCGCCGCTATACCAGAAAGAGTCTGGCCGCCATTATTCCGCCCGAGACGGGACGGATCGTCAGCCTGTCTTACGTCAATCCTATCGGCGGTTTGGGTTGGTGGGTCAGCGGCCGGTTGAACCCCGATATTCGTGAACTGGATCAGGTCAATGGCCAGATTGCCTTTTTCGACCGCTATGTCTTTCCCGTTTCCCGCTTCCTGTCGCCGCTGTTTTCGCGCATCTTCGGGCAGTCGCTGGTCTGTGTGGTCCGCCGACGTTGATCGGCCTTGGTGATGGTGTCTTCTATGCAAATTTCCCTGGTTATTCCCGCCTTTAATGAAGAAGACGGCATCTTGGAGACCATCGCCGAAGCCAAGGCCGTCTTGGCGCGGTTGGAAGGCGTTTCGGAATGGGAGATCGTCATCGTCAATGACGGTTCCACCGACCGCACCGCCGAGACTCTGGTGGGGCAAGAGCGGGTCAGGGTGATCACCCATCCCCATAATGCCGGTTATGGTCGGTCGTTGAAGAGCGGCATCACGGCAGCGCGTTACGACACCATCGTGATTACCGATGCCGATCTGACCTATCCCATCGAAAGCTTGCCCGATCTGCTGGAGATGTATGGCAAGGGCTTCGACATGGTGGTCGCGGCTCGGACCGGCGAGGAATATCGCGGTTCCTTGATCAAGGCGCCGTTACGCTCGGTGCTGAAATGGCTGGTGGAATTCACCTCGGGCCGCGAGATTCCCGACATCAATTCCGGTCTGCGGATCTTCAACAAAGCCGCTTGCATGTCTTATTTCAGCCATCTGTGCGACACCTTCAGCTTCACCACCTCGATGACCCTGTCCTATATGATGACCGGGCGCTTCGTCGGTTATTTCCGCATTCCCTACCGCGAGCGGAAGGGTAAGACCAAGGTCAAGCTGTTCCGCGACGCGCTGCGGACTCTGCAATATATCATCCAGGCTTCGGTCTATTATAACCCGCTGAAAATATTCACCCTTTTGGCCGGGCTGGCGCTGTGCGGATCGGTATTCGGCTTCATGCTCTCGATCCTGTTCAAGGTGCTGATCGGCTATATTCTGGGCGTTTCGGGGATCATTCTAGCCTTCATGACCTTCTCGGCCGGCCTAATTTCCGTGCTGCTCAAGCAGATCATGGATAAATAAGGCTGTAGCCGATGACGTCTGTGTCGCGAGGGCTGTTTATTCTTACCCTGCTGCTGGGTCTCGTCACTCTGGGGATTTCCGGTTGGGCCATCTTCGTGGGGAAGGTTCAACGGCCTTTGACGGGGCTGACCTTTTCCCAGGCGGATGGGCTGGCGGCCAGTCTGCCCTTGGATGGGCCGGGCTTTCCTTTCATGCTGCGTCGCGGATCATCTTTGCTGCCGGGGACTCAGCCCTTGCGGGTTCTTGCCGATGACCATCCTCTGACCTGGATGGAAACTCCGGGAGATGTGCTGAAGGCAGGACGGGAAGGCTATTCCTTCGACCGAAAATTCATCGCCGTCGCGCGCCTTCCCGCGCAGGCCTCGGGCGATGGTCGGCGATATGCGGTGGAGTTCGAGGTTGAAGTCCATCCCGCCCTTTATCTGCTTCTTTGCGCTTTTGTGGTGACCTTGCTGCTCCTGGTAAAAGGGGATGCTCCCTTGCGGGCGGACTGGTCCCGTCTTGGGCGGTTCGGCAAAAACCTGCTGATGCAGCTTGGCCCTGTGGTTGGAGTGACGGTTTTACTGCTGCTGCTGGGCTAGCTGGGATGGCGCATGCTGCCGTTGGCCGAAAAAAGGCGGATCGTGGCGGATGATTCCATCAGTATCATTGTCCGCGAGCAGATCGAGCGGGCGCAAGGACTTGGCGATCAGGACATCCTTCTGGTC
>Ga0306923_10000422_pt1 | contig 32728 bp, 27 predicted proteins | sample sta12Can44000108_FD_203841 | JGI IMG/M metagenome (GOLD analysis project Ga0306923, IMG submission 203841) | Lab enrichment of tropical soil microbial communities from Luquillo Experimental Forest, Puerto Rico - statanox.12C.anox.44.000.108 (v2)... | ecosystem: Environmental > Terrestrial >... | reverse complement strand
TTCTGTTGGCCGTCGCCATCCCGCTGGCCTTCGTCCGCGAGTGGGCGGCAGACGCCATCTACGTCACCATTGCGCTCATGTGGTTCGTCCCCGACCGGCGCATCGAGTCGAGAGTCAGGAACTGAGGGGCGGCTCCTCTTCGGAGCGGCCCGGAACGCCGGTCAGTCACACGCGGCACAGGTCCGCTTGAAGACGTGAACGCCCTTCAGCTCGACGTCCGGGCTCAGGAAACCCGGCTTGGCGGGCTCGTCCCCCATCAGATCCGTGCTGAGGTACTTCTTGTTGTCGTCCGCGAAGACGGTGACGACGACGGAGTCCCGGCCCAGCTTCTCCTGAACCATCAGCGCTCCGAGCAGGTTCGCTCCGCTGGAGATCCCCACGCCCAGGCCGAGCTGGCGAGCCAGCTTCTGGGCCATGAGGATGGCGTCGCCGTCGTCGGCACTCACGATTTCATCGAGTTGCTCGAGCTTGACGATCTGCGGAATGAACTCGTCGGAGATGCCCTGGATCCGGTGCTTCCCCACCTTGTAGCCCGTGTGGAGCGTGGGCGAGTTGGCCGGCTCCAGGGGGTATAGTTTCACTGCCGGATGAACCGACCTGAGATAGCGACCCACGCCCATGATGGTGCCGCCGGTGCCCACCCCGGCCACGAAGGCGTCGGGCATGAGCTGCTGCTGCCGTAGCTGCCACCAGATCTCGGGACCAGTGGTGGCGGCGTGGGCCTCCACGTTCTCGTCGTTCGAGAACTGGCGCGGCAGAAAACACCCGCGGGTCCGCTCCGCGAACTCCTCCGAGAGCCGGATGCTTCCCAGGAAGCCGCCCTCCTCGCGACTCACCAGCCGGATGTCGGCGCCCAGGCTGCGGATCAGATCCTTGCGTTCCTTGCTCATCCAGTCCGGCATGAAGATCGTGACCGGATGGCCGAGCGCCCGCCCCAGCGCCGCGAAGGAGATGCCGGTGTTGCCGCTGGTGGCCTCGGCGATGGGCGCACCGGGCTCGAGCTGCCCGCACTGGTAGGCCCGGCGCAGAATGGCGAGGGCCATCCGGTCCTTGATGCTGCCGGTCATGTTCAGGTTCTCTGCCTTGGCGTAGAGGCGCCGCGGCTCTCCCCGGAACAGGAGGTCGATGGCCAGGAGCGGAGTGTTGCCCACGAAGTTCCGCAGGCTCTCGATGCGGCGAGCGATCTCGTGGCTGTTCACGAGCGCCAACCGCGGCCCGGCGTCGGCGCCGCCGGAACGGGCGAGGTGGTCGGGCTGTTCGGGGTGGGGTTCGACCGCTATCGTATCGAAAGCGGTAGCGCTATCGTGGCCGCTCATGGAGAACGATAGCAGCTTGAGCGCTCCCGTTAAAGGGGGGCGCGTCGGCGTTGACGGCTGAAGGGCGCCTTCAGGCGTCCGCGTAGAGCTTCTTCAGCTCCTACACCCGATCCGCGAGCGCGCTTCGCGCCTCGGCGGGCGACTCGCTGCGTCACCGAGTAAGCGCCGCTGGCCCCCGCCGAGCCTCGACACGTCCTGGGTCGCTGGCCACAAGAATCCCCTGTGCACTAGACGGCCAGCACGCCGGCTGGCCGGCAGGTGGCAAGGATGGGGCTTGGCGATGAGTTCTGAGAGTCCTCCTGGTGGTCCACTGACTCCTGGCGTGGTCTTCGAGAACCTGAGCGCCTTTCAGCGTACCTTCGCCCTGAAGGCGGCTATCGAGTTGGACGTGTTCCGCGCCGTCGGGGAAGGTCCTGGTGACGTGGCTTCGATCGCTCGTCACGCATCGGCCTCCGAGCGAGGCATACGCATCCTCTGCGACTTTCTCGTCGTCTCCGGACTCCTCGAAAAGGTAGATGGTCGCTACCGGCACACGCCGTCCAGTGGCGCTTTCCTCGACCCCCGTTCGCCAATGTGTTTGGCATCGATCGCTCGTTTCCTGACACTCCCGGCGCTGCGCGAACCCTATGAACATCTCGCCGACATCGTGCGCGCTGGCCGGACCGTGCTGCCGGGCGAAGGCTCGGTGGAACCTGAGAACCCGATCTGGGTCGAGTTCGCGCAAAGCATGGGCCCGATGATGGCTCCGATGGCCGGACCGCTGGGGGCCGTTGTGCTGGAAGGCCGTATCGGGCCGATGAAGGTGCTGGACATCGCAGCCGGCCACGGATTGTTCGGCATCGAAATCGCGAAACAGAACCCGGAAGCTCATGTGACCGGCCTGGACTGGGCACCGGTGTTGCGGGTCGCGCTGGAGAACGCGCGCAAGGTTGGCGTCCAGGACCGCTACGACATGTTGCCGGGAAGTGCATTTGAAGTGGAATTTGGCGGCCCCTACGACGCGGTGCTGCTCACCAATTTCCTCCATCACTTCGACGTGCAGACCTGCATCTGGTTGTTGAAGAAGGTGCGTAGTTCGCTCAAGCCCGGCGGATGCGCCGCGACCTTGGAATTCGTGCCCAATGAGGACCGTGTCTCTCCGCCGATACCTGCGGCCTTCGCCATGACCATGCTGACGTCAACCGCAGCCGGTGACGCCTACACCTTCCGGGAATTGTCTGAAATGCACGCGCAGGCCGGTTTCGGGGCGGTGACCGCACATCCCATCCCCAGGAGTCCACACACAGTCGTCATGGGGCGAACATAGGCAGAGAGCCCGAACAGCGCCGACGGCGAATGGTGGCTGGCCAGGTCTCGACGGGTGAAGAGCGCCTCTACGTGTCCGCGTAGAGCTTCTTCAGCTCCTCCACCCGATCGGCGAGCGCACCTCGCGCTTCGGCGGGCGCCTCGATCTCGGCCTGCCCGCCGTAGCCGAGCACCCAGCCGTACAGGTAGTTGCCGGGGGTGATGCGAGCGGTGACCGTCGCGCTGCCGTCCTCGTTCCGCGACGCCTGCTCCGGCCACTGCTCGAGCACCTGCGCCGCGCTCGGTCCGGTGAAGCGGACCTTCACCTCGCGCTCGCCGCCGGACTGGAAATAGAGGTGCTTCGTCCGGTAGCGCTCGAGCGGCGGCCCCTTGTGCTCGCCGAACACGCGCGTCCCGAGGACGACCGAGGTGATGCGGTCGAGCCGGTAGAGGTGCTCCTCGCCCTTCTCGACGTTCCAGGCGGCGAGATACCAGTGCCCGTCCTGGTGGAACATGACCCGTGGTTCGAGCGTCCTCTGCCCGGCCGTGCCGACGTTCTCGGCGCGGTACTCGATCGTCAACTCCCGCCGGAGATCGATGGCCTCGGCGAGCGAGTCGGCCCAGGTTCCGGGCGGGTCGATCTGGAAGTCCATCGTGCGCGAGAGCTGATCGGCTGTCTGGCGAATGGGCTCCGGCACCGCCCGGGCGAGCTTCCGCAGCGCCGCGGCGACGGCCTTGCCGCCACCCGCCTTGCCGCGCCCGTCCGCGAAGGGCCTCAGGGCAGCCGTGAGCGCCGCGCCCTCGCGCAGGGAGAGCGCCGGGGGCGAGACGAGGTGCAGGCCGCGGTCGACGACGACCCGATCGCCGACGATGCTGACTGAGAGGAAGTCCTCCGGCATCGACGGTCCCAGCTCGAAAGAGCCGACCGAGGCCACGAGCTCCTCGATCTCCCCGGTGCTGCGCGCACCCGTGACCTTGACGGCCTTGTCGAGGGGGAGGCCGTCCGGTCCCGCCTTCCACGCGGCCGGGATGAGGAGCAGCATGCGCCGGAGCGCGGTCACCGGTCCGGTCGTGGCCTTGCGTGGCCTCGCCTTCGGCGAGCCCATCACTTCACCTCCGGCGTGAGCCGCGCCGCGAGCTCGTCCAGGAGCTGGCGTGCCATCCGGCGCGCCTCCGGCGGCTCGATCACCTCCGCCTCCGATCCCCACGCCAGCGCCTGCCGCACGAGGCCACGGAGGTTGCGCACCACGACCCGCGCCACGCGCGCGTTGTCCGGCTCGGTCGTCACCTCGGCCGCTGGCACGAGCTGCTGGGCGATCTTCGCCAGCGAGCGGCGGAAGCGAACCCGCGCCTCACGCGGCTCGTGGACGAGGTAGTCCCACGGCTCCTGCCGCGACCAGGCGCGGATGTCGAAGTCGTCCGGGATCTCGTAGTCGCGCTTCTTCTTCTGGTCGGGCGCGAGCGCGAGCGACTGGACGCGCTCGAGCATGAACACCCGGATCGAATTGCGCAGGTGGCAATGCCCCACGAAGATCCAGTGGCCCCGCCGCCACGCGTAGCCGTACACGTCGACGTGGCGCTCGCTGGTGTCCCCCCACGGCTTCCGGTAGGTGAGCTCGAGCCGCTTCCGCCGCTCGACCGCCTCCGTCAGCACGTCCAGCCATGCCCGCACCTGCTCCCGCTCGAGCACGGTCCCGTCCGTCTCGAGAGGCGCCGCTCGCGGCGGCAGGCCCTTCGCGCCGAGGGCGAGCTTGCGGAGCGCCAGCTCGAGGTCGTCGTGGAGTGGGTGGTCGTGCGTGCGGAGCGCGGCCTGTCCCGCCATCCACAGCACGGCCGCTTCGTCCGGAGCGAACTCGAGCTTCGGCAGCGTGCAGGAGGTGGGGTCGACGACATAGACCCCCTTCTCGCCCTCCTCCTCGGCGAAGCGGATCGGGATCCCGAGCTTGTTCAGGTCGCGCTTGTCGCGCGTCCACTTCTTCTCGTTGGCAGCCGCGTCGCTGGCGTAGTCGCGGGAGAACTCCGCGTAGATCTCCTCGCGCGTGGCCTCGCCCTTCTTCACGAGCCAGGTCGCGAGGCGAAGCAGTCTCCGGCGGGGGTCCTTCTTCTCCGCGCGGGGTGCCGGCATGAGCGCCGAGTGTAGCCCAGCGCCGCCGTCGGTCGAGGATAGACCCTCAACCTTGAACAAGGGACGGACACGGCGCGGCCGCGCGCCACCGTGTCCGTCCCCCGCGCACGCTGGGGCGCATGAAAACGACCGCCCGCCCCACCTACGAGAAGATCCGGTTCGACGCCCCGAAGGAGCTGCACCTCGCCGTCGAGCTCCGCGCCCCCAGCATCGACTGGCAGAAGCGCCGGCCGGCGTTGTGCGTGCTCCCGGTCATCGACGTCTCCGGGTCGATGCAGGGAGCGAAGCTCCACTACGCGAAGCAGTCGGTCATGAAGCTCGTCGACCACCTGGCGCCCGGCGACTTCTGCGGGGTCGTCACGTTCACGGACGACGTCGCCACCCTCGCTCCGCCCGCCGAGATGACGCAGCCCAGGAAGGTCGCGCTCAAGGCCGCGGTGGGCCAGCTCGAGCCGCAGGGCTCGACGAACTTCGCGGGCGGCCTGCTCACCGGCCTCGAGCACCTGAACCGGCTACAGCTCCCGGCCGGGATGGTGAAGCGGGTGATCATGTTCACGGACGGGCTCGCGAACGTCGGGGTCGCGACGAAGGGTCCCGACCTCCTTCGCCTCCTCGACGCGAACCCGGGCGACGCGTCCGTCTCGGCGTTCGGCTATGGCGAGGACGCCGATCAGGAGCTGCTGCGCGATCTCGCCAACAAGGGGAAGGGCAACTACGCCTTCGTCCAGACCCCGGAGGACGCGCTCACCGCCTTCGCGCGCGAGCTGGGCGGCCTCCTCTCGACCTACGCGCGCGACGTCGAGGTCGTGGTGCGGCCCGCGCCCGGCGTGACGTTGACCGACGTCGTGTCCGACGTGGACGCGGCCGAGGACGCGGGCACGGTCCGGATCCGCATCCCCGACCTCCTGTCCGAGGAGGTCCGGAACCTGGTGCTCGCGCTGCGCATCGACGCCGGCGCCGCGCCCGGCCGCGCGCCGGTCGCGCTGGTGCAGGTGCGCTACTCCGTCGTGGATCCGGACTCCCCCGGCGCGCGGGAGATCCGGTTCGAGGAGCCGGTGGAGGTTGAGCGCGTCCCGGCGGGAGAGGAGCAGCGCGAGCCGACCCGCGCGGTGGACGAGGCAGTCGCGCTGGCGCAGCTCGTCCGGGCCCAGATCGAGGCCGAGCGGCAGGCGGCCCGCGGAGACTTCGGGGCGGCGCAGCGCGTCCTGCACCAGCTCTTCCTGTCGCTGCGCTCCCGCCGTCTCGACGGCGCGGCGGTCGCCTGCGAGCGGGTCATGGGCACCTTCGCCGATCGCGCTGCCTACGACGAGAGCGCGGCGTTCCGGACCAGCATGAAGGCGGGCGCCACGCGCGGCGCGCGCGGCTCGAAGCACGCAGAGGCGGTCAGCGTGCTCCACCAGGCCGGGGTGCAGCTCTCGACGCGTGCGCAGGACGCGATGGCCGAGCGGTTCGAGGAGAAGAAGACGCGTCCCGACTCCCTCGCCCCGCGAAGCGGGGAGCGGGCAGGAGAGTTCGAAGAGAAGAAGATGGGTCCCAACACCCTCGCCCCGCGAAGCGGGGAGAGGGCAGGGGAGAGGGGTGAGGGACGCAGCGGGAAGCCGGCGGCGGCGCCGCAAAACCCGCGGTCCGCACCTGCGCTCACTCGGGCGCGTTCGAAGCGGTGGTGAAGGTGTTGTGAGGGGGGATCGGCGCGTCGCGGGGGGCGTGCCGATCCCTTCGGTTCCACGCTTCTGATTCGCCGTGGGCAGAGAGGCGCGAAATGCGGTCGTCCTTCGACTACGCGCCTTCGGCGCTACGCTCAGGACGACGGACTTACTCGCGCGTCATCGCGATGTGGCTGCCGCCTCGTCGGATGAAGACGAGCCGCGGGTGGTGACCGCCTCAGGCGCCCGGAGGGGTGGCCCGTCCGTTGATGAGCGCCCATGCGCGGGCCACGGCCGAGAGCGGCAGTGCCGGGAGGCCGAGAAGGACCGGTAGCTGCGCCCACGCGGCGATGTCTTCGGCACGCTCGGCGATCTTGCCGTTCGGCGTGTACCGCGTCTGGTCCCCGTCGCGGAAGACGAGCACCTCGTCCTCGCTGCTGCGGATGAAGACGATCGTGTTCGTGACCCACGTCTCGCGGGCGCGGTGATGGCGCTGGTAGGCGATGTCGCGGTCCGCCGGGGACTGCGGCCGGAGCAGGTAGCGACAGTACGGCTTCCAGCCACTCTCCAGCGCGCGCTCCTGGACCCAAACAGCTGTGTCGGCGGGGTCGGCCCGGAACCGGTAGCCCAGGCCCGCCCGCCGGATCTCGTACGGGCGGTCGAGCGGGATTGGCTCAAAGAACGGGGCGCCGTTCCCGACATCGACGAGCCAGCGCGCGCCGCCTATGTCGACGAGGAGCGCTTGGTGCGAGCCCGGAAAGGAGATCTCCCCGGCGATGGGAAGGATGGGGTAGCCCAGCGCGCCGAGGAGCCGCCCGAACATCTCTGTGTGCTCGAAGCAGACGCCGCCGGCGCTGCGCGCCTCCCAGGCCGCGAGCAGCGCTTCGGAGTCGAGCGGCGGTACCGGGTCGGTCCCTGCCGCGAGGCGCCGCAGGAGGGAGCCCGAGTTCTCGAAGGGTACCGTCGCCACATGGGCGCGAATCAACCGCCCAAGCCCGTCGAGGCTCGGGGCCTCGCGATCGATGCCGATGAGCGCGAGGTAACGCTTCACCCACTCCGAGGCGGCCGTGCTCACCGCGCGGACCCCCCCCGCACCGCCCGCGAGCGAGCCTGGGTTCGCGAATGCCATGCGCACGCTTAACTCGCACGGGCGGAGCCGGTCAAACGGTCGCTCGGGCCAGACGGGGCGTCAGGACCGGCGCGGCCGCAGCCGCTCGCGCGCCTCGGCCACCACCGCGCGGGTGAGGCGCTCCACCGCTGCCGGCGCGAGCAGGGCGTGGTGCCAGTGCAGCGGCACCTCGAGCGCGGTGCCGCGGACGAGCTCCACGAGCCGCCCGGCCGCGATGTGCGGCCGCACGAGCGGCTCGGGGTTCATGCCCCACGCGACGCCGGCGAGCGCCGCGTCGAGGAAGGCCTGTGCCGTGGGGAGGCCGTGCGTCGGCGGCTCCACGTCCTTGTGGCAGATCCTCCGGAGCCAGCGCCGCTGAAGCTCGTCCTTGCGGCTGAGCTGAAGCGTGGGCGCGCGCGCCAATGTCGCTGCGTCCACGCCGTCCGCGAAGTGGCGGGCGACGAAGGCGGGACTCGCGGTCGCGAGATAGCGGAGCCCGCCGAGCGGCACGCTCCGGCAGCCGGGCGACGGCTTCGCGCGCGCGGCGACCGCCGCAAGCACCTGCCCGGTGCGAAGCCACTCGGCCGTGTGCGCCTCGTCATCGAGCGCGACGTCGATGAGCGTGTCGTCGCTGGCTGCGAAGCGCGCCATCGCCCCCGGGAACCAAGTGGCGAGGCTGTCGGCGTTGATCGCGACGCGCAACACCGCCGCGCGGCTCGGGCCAGCGTCGGCCGTGACCGCCGGGAGCAGGCCGTGCAGGTCGCGCTCGAGCAGGCCCACCTGCTCCACGTGCCGGCAGAGGTGGCGGCCGGCGGGCGTCACCGTGCAGGGCCTCCCACGCACGACGAGCGGGGTCCCCACACGCTCCTCGAGGAGCTTCACGCGCTGCGAGATCGCCGAGGGTGTCACGTGGAGCGCGCGAGCGGCGCCCTCGAAGCTGCCCTCGCGGTCCACCGCGGCGACAGCCTCGAGCAGCGGGTAGTCGAGCATCGGGGCCTCACAGTTCTGAGACCGGCCGCTGCCGCAAGGCGGCGCGCGGTCAGAGGCATCATTCAGAAACGCTTCACCGCGTGAAGGAACTTTCACTGTAGCTGAACCAGCCCGCCGAACATACTCCCCGCCACGATGAGCGTCCTCCTCGCCGCGCTGTCCGCCCTTTGCTACGGCGCCGGCGACTTCGCGGGCGGCTTCGCCGCGCGGCGGAGCCCGCTCGTGCCCCTCCTCGTCACCTCGCAAGCCGCCGGCGCCCTGCTCGCCCTCGCGTTCGTCCTCGCGAGCGGCGAGGCCGTACCGGCGGGCCGCGCTCTCGCGTGGGGCGCCGCGGCCGGTGTCGCCGGCGCGGCCGGGCTCGCGCTCCTCTACCGCGGCATCGCCGGCGGCCTCGTCGCCATCGTCTCGCCGACGGCGGCCCTCGTCGGCGCCGCGATCCCGGTGGCGTTCGGTATCCTCTCAGGCGAGCGTCCCAGCCCAGCAGCGCTCGTGGGCTCGGCGATTTGCCTGCCCGCGATCCTGCTCCTCTCCTGGGAACGGGGCGGCGTCGCCGATCGCCGCGCGCTGCGCTCCGCGCTCGTCCACGCGCTCCTCTCCGGCACGTTCATCGGCCTCTTCTTCATCGCCCTCGCGCGAAGCTCGCCCGGATCGGGCCTCTGGCCCGTCCTCGCCGCCCGCGGCGCGTCGATTACGCTCCTCGTCGGAGCGGCGTTCCTCTCGCGCCAGCGGCTCGCCGTCTCACGCGCGGGGGCGCTGCCCGCGCTCGTCGCCGGCGTCGCCGACATGGCGGCGAACGTCCTCTTCCTGCTGGCGACGCGCGAGGGCCTCCTTTCGCTGGCCGTGATCGTTGCGTCGCTCTATCCCGCGCCGACGGTCCTCCTCGCACGCGTGTTCTTCCGCGAGCACATCCCACCGGTCCGCGCGCTCGGCCTCGCCCTCGCGGTCGCTGGCATCGCGCTCATCGGCCTCAGGTAGGCTCGGCGCGCTCTCCCCCGTTCCACACGCAGCTCTCGATGATGAGGTCGAGCAACACGGCCTTCCTCGGGCGGTGACCTCGACGTCGTGAAGTGCTTGTCAGTATGCGCGTGGGCCCGATCCGGTCATCCTTCGACCACGCGCCTTCGGCGCTACGCTCAGGATGGCCGGAAGGGCGCTCGATGTCGTGAAGTGCTTGTCGGTGTGCGCAGAGGCCCGATGACGCGCGCGCCGAGGGCATCCGTTCGTCCTGAGCGTAGCGGCGCGAAGCGCCGCGGAGTCGAAGGACGAACGCGCGCAAGCGCGCGGGAGCCCGCAGTTCCAGCGTCAGGCAGCAGTCGCCGCTGGCGCCTGGAGCGCCACCTCCGCGACCTCTCCCCGCAACGGGAAGTGGATGAACGCCGCCAGGAGCGGCTTCCGCAGCGCCGACTCGAGGACGCGCGCGTACCACCCGAGCTGCGGCGCGTACTCCTCGACGAGGCGCCGGTCGCGCTCCACGTCGTTCCCCGGGAACGACTTGTGGTCGACGAGCACGAACGCGTCCGGCAGCTCGAGGAAGAGGTCCACCTCGCCCTGGAGCAGGCGGGGCTGCCCGCGGTCGGTGAAGCGTGCGCGGACGGGCCACTCCCGGCGCCAGGCCGCGCCGGGGTAGCGCGCGTCGAGGAACGCGCGCAGCGCGTCGGAGGCGCGGACGAGGCTCGCGGGAGCGACGGCGCCGGCGACCCCGTACGCGGAGAGGAGCCGCGCCGCCATCGCCTCGCGCTCACCCGTCCAGCGGTCAGCGGCGAGGAAGGCGTGGATCGCGTCCCCGAGCGGCCCCATGTCGGTGCCGTTCTCGAGCGGCGCGCGGCCGGCGAGCGCCGTTACGGCCACGATGCGGCCCGGCTCGGGTGCCTCGACGGTCTCGTTCGAAGGATTCGCGATCTCGCGCAGGCGCGACACCGGCGGCGCCCCGTCGTACCAGGGCCGCGGGCGGGGCGTGACGGGCTCGGGCTCCACCTCCGCTCCGGAGAGGACGCGGACGCGGCACGGCCACTTCGCCTTGCCGACCTCCACGGAGGCATTCCCTTCCGCCGCGCCGAACGGCACCCGGAGTCCGGCGTCGACGAGCGGCTGGAGCGCCTCGATGCAGGCCGCGCCCTCCTTGATGGCCGCCGCGAGGACGAGCTGGTCGCGAGCGCGAGTGAACGCGACGTAGAGGAGCCGGACGCGCTCGCGCCTCTCGTCCTCCCGCAGCACCTCCGCCTCCGGCGTGTGCTCGACGCGGTCGGCGAGTTCGAGCCCGGCGGAGAGCTTCCCGTACGGCCAGGGCCACCAGCGGACCCACCGGCCGGCGAGCGGCCGGGCGGCGTCGAACGTCTTCGGCCGCTCGACACCCGGTTGCCACGGGTCGCGGTCCTTGGCGAAGCCGAGCGAGGCGAGGACGACGATGGGCCACTCGAGCCCCTTCGCCGAGTGCCAGGTGCTGAGGGTGACCGCGTCCTCGGTGCCCGGCACGGCCTGGTAGTCCGCGTCCTTCTGGTCGGCGAGCGACGCGAGGTGCTCGACGAGGCCGGCGACCGTGCCGGCCGAGCGGCGGACCCGGCACAGGTCCTCGTACGCCCGGGCCGCGCCGCGGAGCGCCTCGAGGTTCGCGATCCGCTGCGCCGGATCGGGCCAGGTCCGCAGCAGCTCCAGCGCGCCAGCGGCGCTGATCGCCGCGTCGAGCGCCTCGACCGGAGCGAGCGAGCGCGACCGCTCGTGCAGCGCCCGCAGTGCCCCGACGCGCGGATCGTCGGCGAACGGGAGCGCCGCTTCGGGAGGCGCCTGTCCTGCCGCCTCCGCCGCGCGTCGCGCGGCTCGGTCTCGCGCCACCTCGACCAGGCGGGCCGAGAGCCAGCCGTCCGGATCGGCGGCGCCGCGGCCGCCCAGGTACGAGACGTCCATCGCCGCCACCCCGTCCGCCGGGTCGGCGACGAGGGCGAGGGTGGACCGGACGAGGATCGCCTCCGGTGTCGCGGCCAGGTCGGCGAGCTCGATGCGCGCCGGGATGCCGCGCGCGGCGAGCGCGGCGGCGATCTTGCGGCAGTCGTCGTTGCGGCGCGCGAGCACCGCCACGTCGCGCCGCGTCGCCGGGCGGACGGCGCCGGTCTCGCGGTCTCGCACGGGCGGCGGCTCGGCGAGGAGCCGCGCCACGCCGTCCGCGATGGCGTAAGGCTCGCCGTTGCCGTCCCACGACCAGGTCTCGAGCACGGGCTCCTTCGCGAGCGCAGCCGGATCCGGGCGCGAGCGCGGGGTCGAGATGCGGACCTCGCGCTCGGTGAACCCGTGCGGCGCGAGCGCGGCCGCGAACAGCTCGGAGGTGAAGGCGACGAGCGGCGGCCGGGAGCGCCACGACTCCGACAGGAACTCCGGGTCGCGGTCCCCGAGGGCGTGCGCCATGGCGGCGCCCATGAGGACCGGGTCGGAGCCCTGGAACCCGAAGATCGCCTGCTTGCGATCGCCGACCCAGACGCTGCGCTTCGCGATCCGGGCGAGCGCCGAGACCACCGCGAGCTGCATGGGCGAGGTGTCCTGGAACTCGTCCACCACGACGAGGTCGAGCTTGCCCGCGAGCGCGGTCACCACCGCCGGATCCTCGAGCAGCCGCGCGGCGAGCGCGAGCATGTCCTGGAAGTCCACCACCCGCGCCGCCTGCTTCGCCCCGGCGTACGCGTCGAGCGCGTCGGCCGCGACGCCGAACAGCTCGAGCGTCAGCTCCTCCAGGTCGGCGCGGAAGCGCGCGCAGAAGAGGTGGCCGGCGACGAGGTCCTGGAGCTGCGCCACGATGGGCTGCTCGGCGCGCGTCCACTTCTGGCGCACCGCCTTGAGCTGGGCCGCCCAGGGCGGCAGTCCCGAGCGGGTGACCGCGCGCACGAGCTCGGCCACCGCCTCGCGACGGCCCGCGGCCGCCTTGCTGTCGCCGTTCAGCGCGGGCAGCCGCTCGTCGGTCTCGCGCGCCTCCTCCACGAGCCGTGCCTGGTATTCCTCGCCCGTCATCGTGGCCGGAGGAACGACGGCCAGCAGCGTGGCCACGCTCCGCTCGGCCGCGTCTCGCAGCGCGGCGCCGTCGAGGCCGTTCTCGCGCGCGAGATCGACGATCCGGCGGAGGACGTCGCCTTCCCAGCGCTCCAGCTGGAAGCGCCAGGCGAGGCGCTCGATGCGCCCCTCACGCCCGGCGAGCACCATTGCGAGCGCCTCGGCGAACAGCTTCTCGCGCTGCGGCTCGGCGATGGGCTCGAGCCAGGGCGAGTGCCCCGCCTCGAGCGCGAGCTCGCGCAGGAGCCGCTCGCAGACCGAGTGCACCGTCCCCAGGTACCCGTCCCGCACGCGCGCGGCGAGGTCGGCGCGCCCGGCGCGGATGAGGTCGGTGCGGATGCGGCTCTGCAGCTCCGCCGCCGCCTTCTTCGTGTAGGTGATGGCGACGACGCCCTCGGGCCGCGCCCGCTCGTCCCGGAGCGCCCGGGTGACCTCGCCGGTGAGCCGGAAGGTCTTGCCCGTCCCGGCGCTCGCGCTCACGACGTCGACCTTCATCGCGCCACCTCCCGCAGCTCGACCCGGCAGATCGCGTCGTACTCGCAGAATCGGCAGGGCGGGTCGATGCCTCCGGGCCCGGACGACGGCGCGGCGGCTCCGGCCGCCTCGCCCGCCTCGAGCTCCGCGTCGTCGCGCAGCTCCTCGCGGCGCGAGGCGACGACGCCGGCGGCGAGCGCCTTGCGCCAGAACCGCAGCGCTTCGCGCGCCCCGTCGAGCGTCTCCTGCATCGACGGCCCGTCGAGCTCGCGCGCGCCGGGAAACGCGCCCTGGTCCACCGTGTAGAGCTCGCCCTGGCCGATGAGGAAGTAGCCCGCCGGCGGCAGGGCTCCGTTGCCCCCGCGAGTGTAGGGCGGGGGCTTGTCCCCCGCCGGTGCGCGGCGGGATGCCCCTAGCCGCGTCAGCTCCGAGTAGAGCGCGATCTGGAGCCCCTCTCCGTTCTGGAGCTTCTCGCGGAAGTACTTCGGCCTGGCGAGCTTGAGATCGAGGATGGCGGGGTGGCCGTCCTTCTCGACCACGAGATCGGCCGAGCCCTTCAGCTCGGCGCCCTCGAAGCACCCGGAGAGCTCTTCCTCGGTGGCGCGCACGCGCCACCCGCCGGCCTTGAGCAGCCCGAAGAGCGCCCGCGCCGCCTCGCACACCACCTCGCGCGCGCGGTGGCGCTCCACCTCGGCGCCGCGCGCGACGAGGGGCGCGGCCTCGGCTGCGACGCGATCGTCGAAGGCGCGCCCTGCCGACGCCGCGGCCTCGTCCGGTGTGCCCGAGGCGAGGTCGAGCTTGTGGGGACCGTGCAGCAGGTCCTCCAGGATGGCGTGCGCGAACGTCCCCAACAGCCGGCTGCCGCTCGGGATGCGCGCCATGCCGCGCCGGCGCAGCCCGGCCGCGTACTCGAGCACCCACGCCACCGGGCAGCCGAAGAGCTTCTCGAGGCTCGAGGGCGACAGCCGATCCGTCGAGACGAGATCCGGCGGGACGCGCAGGATGGCGCGCGGGACGACCTCGCCTGCCGGCGCGCGGTCGGAGATCGAGGCGCCGACGCCCGCCGCCTTGCCGGCGAGGACGGCCTCGGACGTCACGGTGCACGGGGCGAGCGCGCGATCGAAGCGGGCGGCGATCTCGTCCGCGAGCGGGTGGGGGACGGTCGGCTCCGTCCCCTCGAGCCGCCAGCGCACCAGGGCGAGCCGCTTCGACGCGGCGAGCACCGGCTGGCGCCAGGCGCGCGCCTCGGCGCCGCGGCGGGCGCCCGGCTCGGGGACGTGGATGCCCCGGGCGGTGAGCGCCTCGCGCTCCGATGCCGTCCACGGATCGGGCGCCGGCCCGGTGTCGCCGTCGAGGAAGCCCCACCACACCACATCCTCGGCGCCCGGCTGGACCGCGCCTGGGTCGAGCGCGATCGCGGAGCGCCCCGCCTCGCCGGTGGTCCCGCCGCCGTCGAGACCGTCGCCCGCCGCAAGGTCGTGGAGCTGCTCGAGCTGGACGGGCGAGAGCCGCGTCCCCGCGGCCTGCTCGGAAAGCATGCGCGCCAGGGTCCGCGCGACGCGGGCCGCGCCGAGCAGGAGGGCATCGCCCTGAGCGCGGCCGCGGCCGTCGGCCCAGCGCGCGACCGATTCGCAGATCCTGATGGCGTCCGCCGCCGGGATGCCCTCGCGAGGATCGTGGGCCGTTCCGCCGAACCAGGTCTCGATCCGTTCGCGGATCCGTTCGCCCTGAGCGTAGGCCGCGCAGCGGCCGTAGTCGAAGGGCGAGCGCGCAGCTCGATCCGGGCGATCACCGCCATGAGAGGCCTCCTTCGCCACCGCCTCCTCGATCGCGGCGAGCCACGCCGGGCTCCCGACCCCCGGCTGCTCCACGAGCGCGTCGAGCAGTCTGCGCCGCGCGTCCCATGGAATGGGCGCGACCGGGAGCATGAGCAGCTCGGCGGCACGGAACGGGTCGCGCGGCGCGAAGGCGAGCGCCAGCCGCAGCGGCAGCACCTGCAACGCGGGCCGCCAGCGCGAGCGCTCGCCCGAGCCGAGGGCCGGGAGGCCGTGGCGCGCCAACGCCGCCTCGAGCGGCACGAGGTCGCGGCCGGTGACGCACGTCCAGCGCTCGAGTGGCCGGGTGCGCGCATGCGCGGCGAGGAGCTCGGCGGCTTCGAACGGCGAGTCCGCTTCGAGCACGAGCACGGTGCCGTCGTTCGAGAGGGCAGGGGCGGGCTCACCTCCGCTCGAGGCGAGGAGAGCGCGCTGGAGCCGTCCGAGGTCGGTCGTCTCGGAAGCGCTGGCCTCGTCGGACTCGCTCTCGTCGACCGTCGCTCCCCGGAGCGCGAGCGCGACGAGGACGCGGCGGACGATCGGATCGAGGGAAGCATCCCCGGCCACGACGCGGATGGCGATCGGCTCGGGGAGCGGTGCCGCCTCGACCGCGGTGAGCAACTGAGCATAGACGTCGGCGAGCCCGGGCGCGACGGGCGACAGCCGCGGAGCCTCGAGCCGCTCCGCGGCCGCGACGTCGAGGAGGCGATGCGACCCGCCGAGCGCGCCGCCGTCCCAGCCCGCGGCACGCAGCAGGTCCCGCACGCCGAGGAGGAACGAGGCGACGCCCCACGGGTCCTTGGCGCGCGAGCGCGAGAACGAGCGCGAGCCGTCGTCGAGCCGGGCGAGCCGCGCCGCGAAGGCGGAGATTCGCTCGGCCTGCGCCGCCGGCTCGCCGCGCAGGCCGCAAAGGCGACCCAGGCGCTTCGCGAACCCGAGCGGCCCGACGCACTCCCACCCCGCGCGCGCCTCGCCCGGCGCGAGCGCGTGGCGCCAGGCGGTGCCGCCGTCGTGGGCGGTGAGCAGGACCTGCAGCATGTATCCCCCGCGCCGCGCGGTTCCGCGGCGTGCGCGACATCGTACGACAGGGGGCGGACACGGCCGAGTCGGGGGGGCGAGGGATGCGAACTGCGCGGGTGCCGTTCGAGATCGCCAGTGCGTGGCCCCGCCAGCGCATGAGCCTGTAGCGTACGACGCGTTCCATTCTTCCCGAGCGAGGCGAGCAGGACGGAACGCAGGCGCGGGTCAGCGCTCCACGTCGGCGCGGTCCGCGCCCTTTTGCAGCTCGTTCCCCAGCTCGGCCGCGCGCTGCCGCACGTTGTCGAGCTGCCGCTTCGGCTGGGTCGCGGCCGCGGGGTCGGTCGAACCGACGGTCCCGGTGAGCGCCACCTTTGCGGTGAAGGCGACCACTGCGAGGCCTAGCACGAGTAGGGCGATCTTGAGGATGTTCACAGTCCGAGTGTGCCACTGCGCCGTGGCGGCGATCAACGTTGGCGGCCGAACAATCCCATCTCATGAACGACAGCTCGTGGCGGCCAGCTCAAGTCAGGCGCCAGTGAGTCCACTGGAACCCGAGTCCACGCAGATCCCCGTGAGTTTGGACAAGATCTGGACACTGTCTGTCCCCGATGAATGGCTAAGCGAGAAGCTCCCGGAAAGGCGAACCCGTGCGAGTCCGTCACGGTTGGGAGAGCAGCCGCGCGGCGCAACCAGGTCGTGGGTCCTCGGCAAACAAATGGGCTGACGCCACACCGGGGGCGGTCTACGCACCCAACGGTCCACACCACCCATCGTGGCGACGCGAATTCGCAGCGCGCGCGGGCAGTCACGCCATCTGAGCACACGAGCAGAAGGACCCGCCGGCGCATGATGCTGCTTCGGGCGGTTGCGCCAGCCCGAGACACCGCAAGGAGAATCCATGAACCGTCGCGCGACACCTGCGAGCGTCATCGCCTCACGCACAGCACTGGTTGAGGGGACTAGGCTCCACTACCTGATGGCCGGCCACGGTCCGACTGTGATTCTGTTGCACGGCTATGCGGAGACGTCTCGCATGTGGAAGCCGCTCATCCCGCGTCTCGCGGAGAGGTTCACTGTCATAGCGCCCGACCTGCCAGGGATCGGCGACTCGAAGATCCCGAAGGATGGCCTGGATATGAAGACCTCCGCCATCCGAGTCCATGCGCTCGCTAAGGCGCTCGGCGTCGAGAAGGCGAGGGTCGTCGGCCACGACATCGGGCTCATGGTGGCGTATGCGTACGCAGCGCAGTTTCCAGGCGAGGTCGAGAAGCTCGTGTTGATGGACGCCTTCCTCCCCGGCGTGGTTGGGTGGGAGGCGATCTACAACAATCCGGGCTTCTGGCACTTCCGGTTCAACGGCCCGACGCCGGAAGCCCTGGTGAAGGGACGCGAGCGTACTTACTTCGAGCACTTCTGGAACGACTTCGCCGCCGACAAGAAGCGGTCGCTTCCCAAGGCCGACCGCGTCGCCTACACCTCCGCGTACGCTCGCCCTGGACGCATGCGAGCCGGCTGGGCGTACTTCGTCTCGTTCCCGCAGACGGCGAAGGAATTCCAGGAACTCGCCAGGACGAAGCTGCCGATGCCGGTGCTTACCATCGGCGGCGAGAAGGCGCTCGGATCAGCGCTCGCGGAGCAAGCGAAGGCGGTCGCCGACGATACGACGGCGGTCATCCTTAAGGACACAGGACACTGGGTCATGGAGGAGCGGCCGAAGGAGACGATGGACGCGCTCGTGAAGTTCCTCTGAGACTTCCGGCACGACCGTCGGCTGGGGTCTTGGTGGCTCCAGCCGTGCGGCAGGAGCTCGTCGATCCGCGAGGCCGTGACTGCGGCGGGAGGCGTCGGCGTCACCACGAGCTCGCTTGACGCTAACGACCTTGCGTGATTCGAGATCAGGTGCAGCGGCCCAGATCAGGAACACTTGGCTGGCGGAGCGAAGCGATGCTCAATACCGTGCGCGGGGTGACCTGGATCGTCGTTTATCTGCTCTTCATTCTCGCGCCCCTGTTCGCGCTCCTGCCGGGTTCGTTGCCCCCGGCGCGCGCTTTCTGGACTGAGTTCTCGGTCGCGATCGGGTACTCCGGCCTGGCGATGATGGGCCTGCAATTCGGCCTTACCGCCCGCTTCCGGTACGTCACCGAACCGTGGGGCGAGGACGTCATCTATCATTTTCACCGCCAGATCTCGCTGATCGCGGTCGCCCTGGTCATCGCGCACCCGATCATCCTGTTCATCGTTCGCCCAGAATTTCTCGCGCTGCTCAATTCCATTCGGGCCCCGTGGCGCGCCCGCTTCGCAGCGCTCTCGACCTACTCGCTGATCGCGCTGGTGGTGATGGCCCTGTGGCGCACGCAGCTGAAGATCAGCTACGAAACGTGGCACTTCACTCATCTGGCGCTCGCGGTCGTCGCCGTCGCGGCAGGAATCGTGCACATGGTGGGATGGGGGTTCTATCTTGGCGACCCCGTGAAGCGGGCGTTGTGGATCGGCCTGACGAGCTTCTGGATAGGGTTGCTGCTGTACGTGCGCATCATCAAGCCGCTGTTCATCCTCCGCCGGCCCTACCTCGTCTCGGAGGTGCGAAAGGAACGCGGCGACACCTGGACGTTGGTGATGCAACCGGATGGTCACCCTGGTTTCCGCTTCCGCCCTGGCCAGTTCGGCTGGCTGACGGTCTGGGGTAGCCCGTTCAAGATCACAGGGCACCCTTTCTCGTTCTCATCGAGCGCGGCGGTCACCAACGGCCGCGTCGAGATGTCGATCAGGAATCTGGGCGACTTCACGAGCCAGATTCACAAGGTGCCGGTGCACCGGCGTGTCTACATCGATGGCCCGTACGGCGCGTTCACTATGGGCAATCCGGCGGACATGCACGTGCTGATCGCGGGCGGCGTCGGCGTCACGCCGATGATGAGCATGATCCGCACGCTCGCCGACCAGGGCGACAAGCGGCCGGTGATCCTGTTCTACGGCAGCAAGGACTGGGAGTCGACCACGTTCTGTGAGGAACTGGAGACGCTGAGAGCGCGGCTCGACCTGACGGTCGTTCACGTGCTGGAAAACCCTCCGGACGACTGGACGGGCGAGCGGGGCTTCGTCACCGCGGAGGTGTTCAGGCGTCATCTGCCGCCGCCGTATTCGGACCATGAATATTTCATTTGCGGGCCGGACGTGATGACCGATGCGATGGAAAGCACCCTCGGGAAGCTGGGGGTGCCGCTGTCGAAGTACCATTCCGAGCGCTATCACTTCGTCTAGGGAGGCCGTGATGCGCCGCGTGTTCGCCGATAGAGTGGTCGTGGCTACGGGTACGATTGTGATTCTGATGTCGGCGTTGTTTGCGTGTGTGCGCGCAGGCTGGTAAGCGGCGTGGAGATGATCACAGCAACTTCATGACCTCCACATCTCGATGCCGTGAGCCTCGCTCTGCGAAGAGGTGGCGAAGGTCGGGATCGAACGGAGGGAAGCGATAGCCGTGTCGAAAACCGTTGCGACGGCGAGCGAGCAGAGCGTCGCCAGCACCGACGACGGCGAGGTGGCCAGCGGGAACGACGACGAGGGCACCCTACGGACGCGAGCAGCGTGCCCAACCGCCCGATTTCAAAATGCTCTTCCCCTCGGCGTTATGCCCCGCGTTCCCCCGTCGGCCCCACCGAATCGCATCGGCGCGGGCACAACCGGGGCACGAGACGGGGCCCCTTCACGTACCCATGTAACGACCGGGTTTGTGGTTCACGGCGATCACAAAATTGAGAGCGATGGCGCCCAACACCGACAAGGCGACCGTGGTCGGTGCCACCACGAAAAAAGAGGCTACCAAGATGGCCGCATCGACGCCGAATTGAAAGATGCCGACGCGAATCTTGAAACGTTCCTGCAGCCAGATGGCGAGGATGTTGACCCCGCCCAGGCTCGCTTCGTGCCGGAACAGCATGATCAGGCCGACCCCAGCCAGCGCTCCGCCCATCACGGCGGCATAGATGGGATGAACGTGGTCGAGGTGCAATACGAGAGGGAGCCGGTCGGTGGCGAACGCCAGAAGGGTGATGGCGGAGAACGTTTTGACCGTGAAGCGCCACCCGAGCCTTTTCCACCCGAGCCAGAAGAAGGGAAGGTTCACCACGAAGTAGACGGGGCCGAATCGCAGGTGCGTTACTCGGGCGATTAGAAGCGCGATTCCGGGCGTCCCGCCCATGAGAAGCCGCGCGTTCCCGAGCAGCGCCAAGCCCGCCGAGACGAACGCGCAGGCCGTCACGATGGCTTGAACATCCTCGAAGCTTGTGTGTTGGTCTGTAGTTACAGCGCTGTCCATGCCTCGGGCACCCCACACTTTACGACAAGCGAATTGAGCGGCAGCGGCGAATATACCGCTGGCGACTAGATCGCAAGGGGTGTCGCACAGCTTTCGCGCGCGTAGCGACTCGGCGGCTGTCCCACGTATCGGCTGAAGGCAGTGCTGAAGGTGCTCGCTGAGCCGTAGCCGACGCGTTCGGCGACCTCGGCGAGCGCAAAGTCGTGGCGGCTGAGCAGATCCTTCGCGACAGCCATACGCCATGAGAGCAAGTATTCCATCGGCGGCAGGCCCACCGTGCGCGTAAAGCGCTCGAAGAACGCCGAGCGCGAGAGCGCGGCGGTCTTCGCGAGCTGGGCCACCGTCCACGAGCGCGCGAGCTGACCGTGCATCTGCCGTATCGCCGGCGCGAGCCGCGCATCGGCCAGCCCGCGCAACAGCCCCGGAGGCGCGTCCTCACCCGACGTCGACCGCAGCGCCTCGACGAGCAGCACCTCCACGAGCCGCGTGAGCACGAGGTCACGGCCCGACCTCCGTTCGCTCGCTTCATCGCCGACGAGCCGCACCAATAGTGAGAGCCGCTCTGCGCCGCGCACATGCACCACCGCTGGCAGCAGCGACATCAGCAGCGGCGCGTCGGGCGACTCGAAGATGAAGTAGCCGCCGAGCAGGCGTACGTCGGGCGGGCCACTACGCGTGCCGTGGCGGACCTCACCCGTCCGCGCGGGCGTCACCTTCGGGTCGATTCGCTCGGGCGTCACCGGCTCGAAGCCCGACAAGGTGAAGCCCGGCGTCGCCGGCAGGAGCACGAAGTCGCCCGCCTCGAGCGTGAGGGCACGGTAGCCGTCGACGGCGAGACGACAGCTTCCCTCCAGCACGGCGCAGAAGCTCGGATGGCCGAACTCCGAGTAGCGGACACCCCAGCGACCGGCGCCGCTGATGGGCTTCGAGGCCACGCCGCGTGGACGGAGCAACGCGATGACTTCCGAGAGGGGGTCGCTCATGGCTGGACGATTACCAACGAAATACGGACTCCACAGTATAGAGAGTCCAAAGCACGTTCGCTATCGTCACCACCATGAAAACCGTGCTCATTACTGGTTGCTCCTCTGGTTATGGCCTCGAGACCGCGCGCCACTTCCATGCGCAGGGCTGGAACGTGGTCGCGACCATGCGAACGCCGCGCACAGGCGTCCTGCCCCGATCGGAACGGCTCCGCGTCCTAGCGCTCGACGTGACGAAGCCCGAGAGCATCGCGGCCGCGCTCGAGGCAAGCGGGCCCACAGACGTGCTCGTCAACAACGCCGGCATCGGCATCCTCGGCGCCTTTGAGGCCACGCCGATGGCGACGGCGCGCGAGGTGTTCGAGACCAACACCTTCGGCGTGATGGCGATGACGCAGGCGGTGCTGCCCCGGTTCCGCGCGCGGCGGTCGGGCGTGGTGGTGAACGTGACCTCGACCGCGACGCTGGCGCCGATGCCGCTGGTGGCCGTGTACACGGCCAGCAAGATGGCCATCGAAGGGTTCACCGCGTCCCTCGCGCTCGAGCTCGAGCCCTTCGGCGTATGGGTCAAGCTGGTCGAGCCGGGTTATGGCCCGACCACACGCTTCACGAGCAACGGGGCACAGCGCATGGAAGGCCTGATCCCCGAGGCGTACGCGCCTTTCGCGCAGCGCGTCTTCGCGGCGATCGGGCAGCCTGCTGCGGTGACGACCGAGTCCGACGTCGCCGAGGCGGTGTACCGCGCCGCGACCGATGCGTCCGGGCAGCTCCGATTCCCAGCGGGTGCCGACGCGGTGGCGCTGGCTCAGTCGACTCGGTCGAGATGACCGGTTCTCCCGGTTCGCGAACTGCTCAGCTTCGGATCGAACATCCAGGGGACCCGATACCCTCGCCGCTTAGGCGGCCGTCGCGACTTCTTTCGGTGCAAGGGCGGCGCGAGCCGCGGCTCGGCCCTGTTGGATCAGCTTCTCGCGAGTGGAAGAGCAGAAGAATCCGGCGAACGAGTTTGGGGGCGCCTCGCTAGGACGGATCTCGACAACGTCCACGTGACGCATCCCCGCCAGCCCGGCGGCTGACTTTAACTCGTCGACCGACACCTTCAGCTTCGTGGCGAGGTTGTCGAGCGCCGCGAGCCGCGCGTTGACCTTCTCGGCCGCTCGGAGATCACGGTAGAGCCGCTCCTGCACGACGATGTCCGCGACGCGGCCGGCCAGCGCACCGATCGTGTCGGGAGCGCGCTCGTGACTGACCCGCGGCGATGGGACGATCACGACCACGCGCCCCACATCCGCCGCAATGACGTGCTTCAGGGGCGTGTTGTTCACGATGCCGCCGTCCGCGCAGCGACCCAGCGCCGCCACCTTGGCCGGCGCGAAGGCACCCGGGAACGACGCCGACGCGGCGGCCGCCTCGAACACGGTGCGAAGCCCCTCCGTGGAGGCGAAGTCCTTCTTCGAGAACGAGCACACCCCCTCGTGCGTGGTGGCGGGCTTCCCACCGATGTCGCCCTTCCGGCCCCTCAACGCAGTGACGACGACGCAGAGCTCGACGTCAGCCGCGGCCACAGGAACGGGCTGCACGTTCTTTCGCAGGATCGAAAGGAGCCCCTCCTGCGTCGAGAAGCCGGTCAGCGTCACAATCCCAGTCAGGCTCGGGCGGAAGACACGCCACCACGTAGCGTCGGTGCGCCAGAGCGTCACGAGCGCCGCGGCCCCCGCCCGCTGATCGCCTGCGAGCGTGTAGCGCGAGAACAGCGTCGCGTTGAGCGCCCCAGACGACGTGCCGAGAATGCGAGTGATCGGATATCCGCGCTCGGCGAGGACCTCGAGTGCGCCAGCCTCAAATGCACCGTTCGCGACGGCGCCCGCAAGCACGACGGCCATATTGTTAGTCAGTGGCATGATTGTCTCAGCGGCCGGCGCGTTCACGTGAGCTCCAGTCGCCGCGGCTCCAACGGTAATGTATTCGGAAGTGTGCGCCAGCCATCCCTTGCGGTGCTCGACCGAAGGGGCCCTCCTCACTGGGGGGTGAATCCGAGCGGCGGGGAACAGGGAAATCCCATTCGCCTCGTGCCTCGCAGGTGGAGAGATCGGCAGTGCTGGATGATTCGAGACTCCGCGCCCGACCTGCTGGATCGCGCTGCGTCCAGAAGAGGCGCTCCTTTGAGGACACGCGATAAGTCGCGCTCGGTGGGACGTTATCGGGTAACCGCCCAGCCAAGGACGGGTTGCTCTTCTCAAACGGCGGCCGACCGAATGTGATCGAAGCGCGCTCACTATAATCCGAGCGAGCGCTCGGTGAGCTTGTGGAGCGGCACGCAGCAGCGACCGTTCTGTCAGCCCAGACCGGTAGCAGCAGAAACATCATGATGCGCGCTACATATTCGCCCATGCCATCTGGTCAGACCGTCATCGTGACAGGGGCTTCAAGCGGCATCGGAAGGGCCGCCGCTCTGCGGTTCGGACGTGAGGGAGCGGCGGTGCTGGCCGTTGGCCGCAGCGAGCTGGCGCTTCAGGAGATCGCTGCGGAAATCGAGCGCCACGGTGGTCGTGCCGCCGCGTTCGCAGCCGACGTCACCGAACCGGATACGCCCGCCAGGATTGTCTCTGCCGCGGTGCAGCGGTTCGGCGGCATCACGACGCTCGTGAACGCCGCCGGCATCATCTCGTCCGGCTCGATCGAATCGACGAGTGATGAGCAGTGGGATGCGATGCTGGACATCAACTTGCGCGCGCCGTTCCGGCTGATGCGTGCTGCGGCGCCCGAGCTCGCGGCCGCGCGCGGCACAGTCGTGAACGTCTCGAGCGTGACGGGGCTGCGCGCGTTTCCCGGCGTGCTTGCGTATTGTGTGAGCAAGGCCGCCGTCGACCAGCTGACCCGCTGCGCCGCGCTAGAGATGGCGCCGAAGGGCGTGCGCGTCAACGCCGTCAATCCCGGTGTCGTCGTCTCCAACCTCCACCGGCGGAGCGGCATGGCCGAGGACGCGTTCGCAGCGTTCCTCGCGCGGTCAAGAGACACACACCCGCTCGGGCGCCCCGGACAGACCGACGAAGTCGCCGAGCTGATCTTCTTTCTCGCGTCGGACCGATCCGGGTGGATCACCGGTGAGACGATCGCGATCGACGGAGGGCGGCACCTGACCTGCGCGCGATAGTTGTAGCGGGGAGCGGACGTTATCGGCACGTAGATAACAGGAGAGGGCGGGGAGGGGCGTCCCCTTCCCGAAGGCCGCGTCCGGCAGAGGGCCAGGCGGTGCGCCTCGCGTGTTCATCCCGCGGGCCGCTCGCTTAGCTGGTCTATGAGCACCGAAATGCGCGGAAGTTACGGCCTTCGGATCGAATATCCGAATGCTCGAAGCGGAAACGCCGTGGTTTCGAAGCGCTCCGCTGCTTGGGAAGGGGAGTGTCCAGCTCGTGTCCACCCTGTCGAACGACTCCAGTGGACTAGCGTGAACTCTAGAGCACGGAAGTGGAACCTTGTAGCCCTGGATTCGTAGACGTACTAATGGTGAAATGGCAGATGGGCGTCAACACTACGGATTTCAGTAATCACAGGCATTTTCGCGCCGCATGGTAGTCCACAGGAGGGAACCCGAGTCCACTCGATTCTCCGTGAGTTTGGACAAGATCTGGACACCGTGTGCGGTGGTCCTCGAAAGCTGACCAGTCACAGTGAAGGATTGCAGCAGGGAATGCTAAGTGGATTGCACGCTGGGGCACGCTGTCTTGGTCCGCGGCGGCGGTCACCTTGAGCTCGTACCGAGATCTCGCCTTTACCGTGCTTACATAGAGACTGGAAGGGCCTCGCGTCGAGGCAAGTCATGGAACGTCCACCGTGGCCTTTGGTGCACCTTCCACGGGCCTGGGGCCGAGGCCCAGCCTTGCCTGTCGCTCGCCTGCTCCAAGGAGCTTACAGGTCCTCCGCGACGTTCATCGCCGCGCGGTGCCCGGCCTCCGGCTGCCGTCCAGAACGCTGGCGCTCGACTCGCGCGGGCTTTGGTGCTCGACGCCGCCGGTGTTGCGCGCCTCCGAGCGTTGGAACTCGAGCTGTGCCTCCCGCTCCAGCGCCTTCAGGCTCCGCCCGCGGGTCGGCGGATCGTTGTCCTCACGTACCGATGCATCCGCGCGATCGTACTCATCCGCATCGAGCTTATCGTCATTGCGAATCATGAAATTCTTCTAACGGCGGGGCGGTGACGCCGCCGCGCCAGGACAGGGCTCCGAACCCTACGTCGTCTCGGCGATGCGCGCGTGGTCCCGGAGAGCGAGGTGGTCCACGTCGCACGCGAGGAGCCTCCACCTGCGCCGACGCCCCAAGGTAGCTGGCGCGCGCTCTTTCATCAGGCCCGCCATGTGGAAGTGGCCAATAGGCCAGCGGCACACGGTTCTCAGCCCCTGGCCACCAACCATGAAAGAGCGCAGGGTGGGGCTCGTCACGGGTTCTCTCGACGAGTCGGTGCGCCGGTGAAGGGTGCGCGTCGTGGTTTCCTGACATCGCTCACCGGCGCTCGCCTGCCGCGAGCCACTCATGGGCGCGCGGCGCTGCTGCGCCACGATTCTGACGGTCGACGGAGGATGACCCGATGATCCCACCCGAACTGCGCCGGATGCTCGTTCGGACCGCCGGAAAGCGCGCGCCGGGCCCGATCCAGGTCGCCGCCGCCCTCGTCGGCAGCTGGACGCACCACGAGCTGCTCTCGTTCGGTTTCCGCCGCACGCTCGACGGGAAGTGGCTGGCTCCAGCGGAATGGAGGACGTCGTGATCGCCACCTGCCCGGTGTGCCGTCCCTCTCTCGCGCTGGCCGATTGCAGCGGTCGTCACGTGGCAAGCGAGGCCCACTATCCGCACCCCGACGCTAGCGGCACGATGGTCTGCTCGCCGCCAACCCGTGCGCAGCGGGAGAATCTCACCGCGGACGTCGACGGCGACCGCCGCTCGCCGGGTGAAGCGCCGCTGAGGCTCGTCACGACCGTGGCCAGGTGATGGCAGTGGGAGGGTGCGGTCGCCGCCTGGCCGGGTGGTGACCGTCGGCGCCGCGGGCCGCGGGCCCGGCCCGCACCGCACCGACGCATGCCTGCCCGACGAGCCTACCGGCAGGCGCCTCTCCCGCTCCGCCCGTGTCGCGGTGACACGCCCATCACACGAGGGCCCTATTCATGCCCTCACACGAAAGCGGAGGTGGTGATGGAGCTCTACCCGCAACTCTTCAGATCGCTCGAGCAGGCGCGCTGGAACATGGCGACCGACGTCCCGTGGGAGCGCTTCGACGGTGGCAAGCTCACGGGCGAGCAGGCCCTCACCATCAAGCTGAACGCCATCACCGAGTGGTCGGCGCTGCCGGCGACCGAGATGTTCCTGCGCGACAACCGCGACGACAGCGACTTCTCCGCCTTCATGTCGATCTGGTTCTACGAGGAGCAGAAGCATGCGCTCGTGCTGATGGAGTACCTGCGGCGGTTTCACCCCGAGCTCGTGCCGACCGACGACGAGCTGCAGGCGGTGCGCTTCGAGTTCGATCCGGCGCCCGCTCTCGAGACGCTCATGCTGCACTTCTGCGGCGAGGCGCGCCTGACGCAGTGGTACCGGCGCGCCGCCGAGTGGCACACGGAGCCCGTCATCCGACACGTCTACGAGCTCATCTCCGCGGACGAGGGGCGACACGCCGGCGCGTACTTGAAGTACATGAAGCGAGCCACGGACCATATCGGCGATCCGGCGCGCGCCGCGTTCGCGAAGGTCGGCGTGCTGATGGCGAGCGGCGGCCGCGGTGGCAAGCCCATGCACCCGACCAACATCCACGTGAACAGGGGCCTCTTCCCGCACGACACGGTGCAGAGCCGGCTCCCTGATCCGCGGTGGCTCGATCGCTGGCTCGAGAGCCAGATCCACTTCGACGCCGACTGCGAGCGGCGCGTCGTGGCCCGCATCCTGCGCAGCCTCTCCGCACTCCTCGGTCAGAGCTTCTCTACCGTGCGCGACCTGAGCCGCTACCGGAAGACCGTGGCGGACCTGCCCGCGGTCGACGCGGCGTGAGCAGCACCTCGAGCGTGAGCCCGGCCACGGGCGTCACCCACTGCCTCAGCGAGCCAGCTCGCGGATCGGAGCGGCCTTCACTTGGCGTCGATAGCGCAATTAAGGCGAAACGTCGCGCGGCCGGCCCGTGACGAGTGCCCGGGAGCGCACGGTATTACGCTATAGAAGGCGCGCCCCGGCTGGCCCACGTACTCGGCCCTCCTCTTTTCACCGAGGTGCTCCTCGAGAAGCTGCGGCCGCTCGGCGCGCGCGATCATGTCGACGTCGACTCGTTCATGCACGTAGTGAGGACGAAGCACACCAGCCCGAAGCCGCAGCTGCGCCCCGTGACATGAGCGGCCGATCCGCGGACGAACGACGAAGGCAGTGGAAGACCATGCCCATGCCAGCGCTCCTCGCGGCGGTGCGAAGACATCTCTTCGGCCCGCCGTGGGGTCCCTTCGCGCGCGGTGCCTGGTGCCGCAAGCAGCGCCGCCACCTCAGCACCCCCGGCCACTCTGTCGTCTGGGTCCACGGCGATGTCGTGCCGTGGGCGGAGTGGGGGGCCGCGCCGCGGCTACTTCGAGGTGCAGCGTATGGACGGGCTGGCCTACCTGCGCGCGCTCGGCGCGCCGCTGGCGTGAGCCGCCGCCTCGGCGTGGCAAGCTCCCCCTACCGCGCGCGTTCGCCGGATCGTGGTCCCGCTCGGCTGACTGAGCGGAGTGCGGGCGTGCGCTCCGACCCGGCGGTGCGAGCAGGGCCCGCCTGGCTGCTTGCGCACTGACGAGCCGGCGATAGCGGGGCGCGCGTATCAAGCTAGCTTGAAGGAGCTCAGCTGGTTAGATCGCGTGTTCAACGATACGGAGAAACAAATGAATTCAGTGAAGGCCCGTTTTGTCCTCTATTTTTCCCCGCGCATCATCGCGCTCGGCAAGGCTGATCGGGAGCTCGTCGAGTACGAGGTCACGATCACGGAGAGATTCCCCAACTACGTCGACCTCCTGCCAGCTGATGGCCGCAACAAGCTGTTCTATGCGGACCGGGCGGAGATCGTCTTCCCCGATGGTCAAGTCGAAGTCGTGAAGGGCGGCAAGAAGCGCCACGCGCTGGGATAATGTCTTGCGCGAAGCCGCATGACCCTGCTTCCCTCAGCCGAAGGGTGGCACGCCTTCTAGAGTTGCGCTGGCGGTGCTCTGCCGGAAGCATCGTAGACGGTTGCACCGTCGCCGGAGGTGGCCCGTCTCAGACCGCCGCGTACTGTTGGTGTACCCCGCTCTCTCTCAGGCGAGGAAAGGGGAATGTGCTGAAGGGTTCCGTGTTATTCGGCGAACAGGGTAAGCCCACCTTCGACGAGGCGTTCCTTCGATGACGATGTCGGCGAACAAGATCGGCAGCAGGGAGTTCCAGGAGCTGGCTCCCTATCTCAGGGCGGCCCGGATGTTCCCGCCGCTGGCGCGAGAAGAGGAGCACGCGTTGGCCCTGCGCGCTCGCAAGGGCGATCCGGCGGCTAGGCAGAAGCTCATCCAGCACTGCCTCGCCTTCGTGGTCGCGTTCGCACTGAAGCAGCGTCGCGGCTCGTTGCGGCTCGACGACCTCATTCAGGAAGGTAATCTTGGACTCATGCGAGCGGCGGAGAAGTTCGACCCGCACGCCGGAACCCGTTTCCTGACCTACGCGGCTTGGTGGATCCGCGCGTACATCGGAAAGTACCTGAAGGCAGCGCGCTCGACCGTTCGCCCCCGGAGCGGGACCGTTGCGCAGCCCGACGCGTCGCTCGATAGTCCGATCGGAGATGATGAAGACGTTCACTGGCTCGATCGCATCGAGGACGATGGTCCGGGCCCCGAGGACACCTATCTCTTTGCCGAGGGCGATCGGGAGGTTCGCGATGCGCTCAACGAGGCTCGCAAGCGCATCGGGGAGCTGGGTTGGGACATCGTCCACAACCGACTACAGCAGCAGGACTCACCAAGTACGCTTGAGGAGATCGGCAACCGGTGGGGCCTTTCCCGTGAACGAGTGCGCCAGGTCGAGGTGAAGACCAAGCAGCTCCTGCACCGACACCTCGTGACGCTGGAGACCGTCGCCACTCGTGATGCGGCGTGATGGACGCCGCTTGCAGAGCGGATGCGGGTTGCCCTCCAACTCTGGGAGATCCGGCGCAGGCGCACGGAGCCACCCTCTGTCCGAAGTGAGCGACCCGCTACCCAGCCCGCTGGCGCCATCGGGTCTGCACGCCCGACTTTCGCAACGTGAAACGAGACGACCTCCGCGCACCGGCCGGGATTGCTGCCAAGCTCTTCTTCACTTCAACAGCTGAGTTGCAGCGGCGAGCGCCCGCCTTTGTGTGCTCACTTGTCTGAAGATCGGCACGTGCTCGCGCCGCGGCGCACGACGCGGGGAAGGACGAACACCAAGACCACCACCGCAAGCAGCCACAACATATCGGGGCTCCTTCGAGGATGAGTGCTTTACCGCACCGCTGACATGACGCCATGACCCGTCAGCGGCGAATCATCGGAGTGTGACTGCCCCGCTTCATCCTCAGCCGACGACCGTGCGCTCGAGTCGGCCGCGAATCCAGGGGATGCTCTCGCGGCTCCTGGGCTACACCGGCTATTTTCACTTCACCGGGCTGGACCGTCGCCGTGCGGGCAGCGCCGGGCTCTTGTCCTCTCGCACCGCACCGGTGGCACACCCCGAGATTGTGGAAATCGGCCCGCGCGGGTTTGTGGGGATCGGGCTTGCATCCCCTCACCTCGAAGTAAATCACTGAGAACGACGGGCGACTGGCGCGCTAGGTAAGCGTTGCCTTCACCGAGAGCTCGACGTTTCCTTTCAGCGCCTGCGAGATCGGGCAGTTCTCCTTCGCGCCCTGCGCCGCCGCCTGGAACGCCTGCGCGTCGATCTTGGGGACCTTGCCCGTGACCTCGAGCGCGCTCGACTTCACCTTGAACCCGCCGCCCGCCACCTGGTCGAAGGTGACCGTAGCGGTGACGTCGAGCCGGTCGGGCGGCGTGCCGGCGTTCCCGAGGCCGAAAGAGAGCGCCATCGCGAAGCAGCTCGCATGCGCCGCGGCGAGCAATTCCTCAGGACTCGTCTTCCCGTCCGAACGCTCAGTGCGGGATGCCCACGTTACCGGCGCCTCCTTGAAAAGCCCGCTGCTCTCCGCGGTCACGGCGCCCTTGCCCCGCGCCAAGTCGCCCGTCCAGCTCACACGCGCTCGTCTCGTCGCCTCCATGTGATTCCTCCTTGGTTGACCCTGCACGATGGGTATCGCACGCCCGTTGCGCTCGCCGTCGCGCCTTGGGGTTGAGCCGCTGATCGACTGCGGCGGGTCCCCTCTCGAGGTGCGTAGGCGCCTCATCCCCTGTGCGGCTCAGGAGCTTCGGGAGCTTAGGAGTGGAGGCGCCGGGAATCGAATTTCCGGTCTTTGGGCTCTCGTTGGGCCGTCCGAGAGGACATTTCGGGAAGAGCAGGCCTCAGCCCTTGAACGCCTCCCTGAACATCTTCATGGAGGCGTCCCAGGACTTCCTGTCGGCGTCCGCGTCGTAGGCGAGCGCGTCCATGCCCGCCTTGGCGGCATCGGGGTTGGTGAAGCTGTGCTTCGCGTTGGGGTAGGTGATGACGCTGATGTTCGCGCCAGCGTCCTTCAGCTCCTTCACGAACGCGTCGACTTGCGACTTCGGGACCAACGGATCTGCGCCACCTGTGTTGATGAGAATGCGGGCCTTCACCTTGCCCGACACGGGCTGGTCCGCCGACGGTACCGCCGCGTGGAAGGTCGCCACCGCGGTGAGGTCCTCGCCGGCGCGCGCCATGTTCAGGGCGACGTTGCCGCCGAAGCAGTAGCCGACCGCGCCGATCCTCTTCCGGTCGACCTGCGGCTGCCCCTCGAGGAGCTTTCTCGCCGCCTCGAAGCGCGCGCGGATCACCGCGGGGTCTTTCGATGCCTCCGCCATGAACGCCTTAGCGTCCTCCAGGTGCGTCGTCACCTTGCCCTTGCCGTACATGTCGAGCGCGAAGCCGACGTAGCCCGCCTTGGCGAGCCGCACGGCCTGGTCCCGCGCGTGCTGGTTCTCGCCCCACGCCTCGTGGATGACGAGGACGCCCGGCCGCTTCCCCTTGGCGGCATCGTCCCAGGCGAGGAAACCCTGCAGCGCCGTGTCGCCCTGGCTGTAGTCGATCACCTTCGTCTTCACCTCCGCGCGCGCGGTCGCCCCGGCAAGCGCGAGGAAGGCGGCGGCCATCCACTTCGTCCCGTGCATACGTCCTCCACAGCGCCCTGTCATTTCGTGCCAGGGCGGCGCGCGCAACCTCGCCGCGTGCACGGCAGCAAGGGAGGCCGTCGCGCCAGCAGCCAGCCCCATCGTGTGCACCGCCCGCGAATGGTGACAATGAGTGAAGGACAAAATGTCGCCGTGCAAGGCGTCTCCAACACCCAGGTCCTTGAAATCAGGCCCTCGGTAACAAGAGCTTGCTACCGGTTTGCTACACACCGCAGCCTTGCGAGAGAGCACGAGGTCCGCCTTTCGGTGGGCTGCGAGGAGTCGCCGGAACGGGCGTCACTATGAGCCGCATTGCCTTCTGCGCCGAGGTCGAGCGCCGCAAGCAGTACGTCACCTCTCAGTCGGGGCGGAACCGACCGAGGGGCATGCTTGTGTGAGCTTTGACTCCTGGCGGGCGGTCAAACTTCCACTTGCTGCTGCCGTCGCTCCGGTACGTTCATGCGAGCGCGGAAGGGCTCTCCCGCCGGAAGAGCGGCCCCCGCGACCGCGGCAGGAACAGCGAGAGCGGCGCGGGAGCGGGTATCTGCGAGGTCAGTTGCGGTCCCCTGATTTGAACCTGACTCCACGTTCCGGCTCGCGGCGATACACGAGACGAGTGTCATCGAGATCGCGTTCACCTTGCAGGCGCAGACCGTGCAGCCCCTTGAGTTCAGTGGGGCGGCGGGACGAAGGCGTCGCTGGACGACACCGGCAGGAGGCCCTCTGCCACTAGCCAGCGATGCGCATCCTGGAGCATCTCGCGGAGCGGCACCGGTCGGTAGCCCAGCTCCCGCTCGGCGCGCGCGGAGCTGCAGACGGTGTTGGTGGAGAGCATCCACGCGATCTCGGGGGTGATGGGCGGCTCCCGGCCCGTGAAGCGGGACGGGAGCGACGCCATCATCGCCAGCGCGCGCAGCACGGGACGGACAGGACGTGTCTCGGCACGGCTTTCCCGAGGAGCTCACCAATCCGCTAGACGAAGTCCACCGTGCGGCCACCGCATCACATCCTCACGACGACCTTGCCGATCTGCTGGTTCGACTCCAGGTAGCGATGAGCCTCGACGATCTCCTCGAGCGGGAAGGTCTTGGCGATGATCGGCTTCAGGCTGCCATCAGCCAGGCCGTCGGCGACGAAACGTTTACCACGCTCCAGCCGGGTCGGGTCGCGGGTCGGGTCGAGCGTGATCTCCGCCAGCCAAAAGCCGCGCAGGACGATGGACTTAGCCAGCAGCTCCAAGGCGGGCACAGTCGTCGGCTCCGGACTCAAGGCCCCGTAGATGAAGACGATGCCGTGGGGCATCGTCGCCCCCACGAGCTTCTCCATGGTCGGGCCGCCCACGGG
>Ga0306923_10000419_pt1 | contig 32910 bp, 27 predicted proteins | sample sta12Can44000108_FD_203841 | JGI IMG/M metagenome (GOLD analysis project Ga0306923, IMG submission 203841) | Lab enrichment of tropical soil microbial communities from Luquillo Experimental Forest, Puerto Rico - statanox.12C.anox.44.000.108 (v2)... | ecosystem: Environmental > Terrestrial >... | reverse complement strand
CGCATCGCGGCGCGTCGGCGGAGATCAGCGCGTCGATCTCGCCGCGCTCGAGCATCTCGCCAAGGTCGGCGTCCTCGTCCGCCCACTCCACCTCTACATTGGCTGGATGCGGGCGCGGCACGAAGTCAACAGGCTCCATGGGGAAGTCGATTCTACCGACGATCCAGCGGCACTGGTCTGGCGTCACGCCATATTCGTCGGAGAGGACGCCCTTTGGCATCACCCCGCCGTCGTGGCCATAGAGCCCCAGTTCGCCGATGCGCTTGCCCGCGAGGTCCTGCGGTCTGCGGATGCCCTTCTTTTTGTTAATGTAGATAGCCGAGTGGCGGAAACACCGGACGACGAAGACCGGAAGCGCGAGAAACGGCGGGTCATCGTCGCTAAACAGGCGCAGGAAATAGGTCATGCCCAGCTCGGACACGTCGTAGGCGCGGTCCTGGATCATAGCCTTGAAGATCTCGGGCACGATGCGGGCGCTGTGGAAGGCGGCATCGACGCCTTCGATCTTGACGGTTCGGTCGGCCAGCAGACGCGTCCTGTCGTAGTTCCAGAAGGCGATGTCCAGCTTGCGGTCAGGCATGTTTTGTCTCCTTACAACTCAAGCTCCTTCCGCAGCGACCGGGCGACCTTGTGCTCCGCGAGTCGGAAGAGCCGCCAGACGGTGCGCAGCACACGCCAGCCAATATAAGGCACCTAGCCCGACGGCGGTGACATAGGCCGCCACCGCCCCCACTACCGCCACCACTGCGAACACGTCGTCAGATGGCGGTACGTGCCAAATTCCCGCACGGATGACCAACGGCAACCCGATTCCGATGAACATGAATGCCGCCACAACTGCGAGGGCCACTTTCATAGCAACCCAGATGATCGAGGCCGCTTCGCTGCGTGTGGTCATGGTCCCCCCTCGACTCCTGTAGAAATGATGCGTTCCCTTGCCATTCGAGAGTCAACGGGAGGGCGCCCGCTCGGTTGTCGTGCGGGCTGGCAATAGCCGCCGATGCAGGGGCGCAGGGGTGGTTCGGATGGATCCGGGCGACTCGCTGCTCAAGGCGCTCGCGGCCGAGCGGGTCGAGGCGGAGCTGGAGCGCCGCATCGGATGACGTGCTTCGGCGCAACGAGGAGCTGCGGCGCGAGCTGGACGCGGCCGCGCCGCGAGCCGGCGTCGTAGCTGTCCCCGTAACTCGTAGCTGTCCCGGTAGCCTACTTCCGGTCCAGCACCAGCATCTCGTCGGCTGGCGCGCGCTCTACGTCGGCCGTGACGCGGCTACTTTGTGGGACACGCAGTCAGGACGCGGGTTGCTCGGGCGCGAGCGGAGGTGGCTGCGCGAAGAGCGCCTTCGCCTCCGGCTTCGACAGTGTCACGAGGGTGAAGACGCCGAGCACGGTCCCGAACGGGAAGAACGCGCACGAGAGGGCGGCGACGACGATGCAGTACGTCCAGCGCCGGTTGGCTCGCAGGAAGCGGGCCGCCAGCACGAGAAGTACAGCAAAGGACATCCCGGCCAGCATCATCACGGCGCCCATCCCGAAAAATAGCAGTCCGAACGCCGGAGGTGGGCCCCGATGTGCGGCGAATTGACCGCGCATGATGCTGACGCCCATTACGATATAGATCGTGGGGATCAAGCTACAGAGCGCCATGAGGCCCGCGAGGACGTAGTGAAAGATGGACAGCAGCCGAACCTGCTCGCGCACGTCGTCCATGGACCCCTCCCGGCCACGATCCTGCCTGGGCTCTCACGCCACGTCTACAGTGGGCTACGCAGTCTGTGAGAGCGCCCTGCCCACGGTTGTCTTCGGCACCTTGAGCGCCGCCGCTATAGCTCGCACGGAAAGGCCCTGGCTTCGCTTCTGAGCGATTTTCTCCCGGTCCTGGGGTGAGAGGCGCGGCGGACGACCCCAGGGCCTCCCAGAGGCCCGCAGGCGCTCCCTGGCAGCGGCGATCCTCTCGTTGATCGCGAGGCGCTCCATCTTCGCCGCCCAGGCCATGACGGCGAGCACCACCTCGGCGGCTGGGCCGGACAGGTCGAACCCGTCCGCCACGGTCACCACCTCGCAGCCGTGGGAGCGCAACTCCTCGACCACCTCGAAGGTGTCTCTGATCCCAGATCTGGCGAGCCGGTCGAGCCGGTACAGGTAGAGCCTCCCGACCTTGCCGGCGCGCACGTCATCCCGCAGCCGGCGCAGTTCGGCCGCGAACTTCGTACAGCGGAATCACTTCGCCGCGCTCTCGCGAACCGCTACCGCGCCATCGAGAACGACGAGTCGATCTCCAACGCCGAGAAGGCGAAGCTCCTCGTCGCAATCGCGAGCGAGCTACGCAAGGCGATCAAGCAGGCGACCGAGGAGAGCGGCATCCGCGAATGGATGGAGTTGCACGAAGGCTGCTTGCAGGGGCGCTGTGCGGCCTCCCGGCGAGCTTCCTGAGCTGCTCGACGTGGCAGATGGACCACGGACAGCGGGGAGGTGCTGGCGAGGCTCGTGGGCCGTTCTAGAGCGTCGGTACTGCTCACTCTTCGGCAAGTGCGAGTATGTGACCCTACGTGGGCAGGATTGCGCAGGCAATAGCCTCTCAGCCTGTCTGCCCCAGGGGATGGGTGTCGCCTGCGCGCCGACCAGTTGGGTAGTAGCCTCGATCAGGCTTTGGCCGACCTCACCCGTCTCACCGACTTCCTGGGCCAGCTCACCGACGAGGATCGCGAGCGGCTCATCGAGCTGCTGACAGGCCCCCATCCGAAGCCAACTGGAACTTCCCCCGCAGAGCCTCCCGAGCCACGAGCCGGACGAGCTTCGCCCAGGTCTCGAACTCGTCGGACGCGACGGCCTTCTTCAGTGCGGTGATCTCGCGCTCCATCTGCTCGGCGCTCTGGATGCGCTCGGCCTCGTTGCTCTTCAGCCGCTCCAGCTCCGTCACCTTCGCCTGAACCTCTCGGCGCTCGGCCTTGATCGCGTCCAGCTTCCTCGACGCCACCGACTTCGTGACCTTGCCCTCGGTCATGAGGTCGATGATGTCGCCCTCTTTCTTCTCCAGCTTCTTCACCTCCAGCCTCGCCTGAGCCAGAGCAGCGCGTACATCGGTCTCGCGCCGGACGCCCCTGCCGATGATGTCGCGCTCGTCGAGCCAGCGACGGATCACGTCCTTCACCTTCTCATCGACTTCATCCACATGGCCGTGACGGGTGCGGCAGTTCCACTCCTTCTCCCTGTCGGCCGACTTGAAGCGCGAGCAGACGTAGCTTGGGATCTTGGAGTCGCCGCTCCTGTCCACGTAGATGGGCGAGCCGCAGTGCGCGCACACGGCGACGCGGCGGAGCAACGCCTTCATCTCTGGCAGCGCTGGCCGGCCGGCGTTGCTGTTCTCGTCGAGTAGCTTCTGGAGCTTCTTCCATCGCTCCTCGGAGATGAGGGCAGGACACTTGATGGTGAAGGTCTCCTGCACCACCCAGTTCTTCTTGGGCGGCTTCCTCCCGTTCACCTTCTTGGTCGATTCGGGATCGTAGGTCTTCCAGACGATCTCGCCCTTCAGGTGAGGGCTGCTCGCGATGCGAAGCACCATTGCGCTCGTCCACTTCCCGGTGGGCAGCGGCTTCTTCTTTCCCTCCCTCTGCTCGTGGGTTTCGTCCGATGCCGGTGTCGGGATCTTCTCCTTCGTCAAATCTTCCGAGATCCGGAAGCCAGACTTGCCCGACTCAAGCTCCTCGACGATGCGCATGGCGATGCGCTGCTCTCTCGCCACCCTGATGCGCTTCACCTCACCCTCGGTCATCTTCGGCTTCTGGACGAGCGCGGCCTCCTCCTCGTCGGTGGCGGGGACGGTCCAGCCGTCTTCGGCGCGCCAGCCCAGGCCGTAGGGCGCGCGGCCCACGAGCTTGCCTTCCCGCGCGAACCTCACCTTGCCGTCCATCGTCTTCTCCACGCGCTCGGTGTTGTCCTGCGCTGCGGCGCCGGTCGCCATGATCCACATGGTCTGGTGCATCACGTTCTGAGGAATGAAGTCACCTTCGCTCGTCCTGATCTTCGTGACCCCGTACCGGAGCGCGAGCGACATGACCCATGCCCGTTCCATCGGGTCAGGGTGACGGGTCGCCCGGTTCGTGAACCGGAACCGGATCTCTGCCCCCTTCAAGAGCCCCTGGTCGGCAAGCCGCTGAAGCTCCCTCATGTCCGGCCTGTCGGCGGCGGCGAGCGTCCCTGAGACGCCGCGCCTGGGGTCAATGCGAATGACCTCTTCCGGCGTCGGCCACTCCACGCGCTTCCGGTCGAGCCAGTCCCTCTGGGCCTGTGGGTTCTCGTTCGAGACCTGGGCGTCGGTGGAGTCCCTCACCACCTCGACGACGCGGATGGGGACGGACTCGGACTGCGAGGCGGTTCTGAACATGGTGGAACTCCTCCACCGAAGTGCTGTAACCACCGGATCGATAGTTGGCAAACCTTCTATCACTCGGCGAGGAGATAGCAGCCGACTTCCTGGCGGGTGCAGCTCGCGTTGAGCCACAACGTGCGGCCGTCGCCCGGCAGCGGGAAGTCGATGACCCGCACCACCGCGGCCATCCGCGCGTCGTCGGGGAGGAGCTCCGGAAGCCGGTTCGGCGCCGCGCGCAGGCGCGCCTCGTCGAGCGCGTGGCCGACGTAGGCCGGGTAGACGGCGACGTAGAGGATGTTCTCCTCGACGAGGTCGTTGAAGAAGTGCGAGCCGAGCGAGACGTCCGGGATGATCGTGCCGAGCCGCATGATCTCGCACACCGCCGTCACGCGCTGGATCTCGGGGAAGGACACGGGGACGCCGAGCGAGGGGGTGGTCGTGCCCCACCGGCCCGGGCCGAGCAGGAAGATGCGCAGCTCGCCGGCCGCTGCCAGGCGGGTGGCGCGGCCCACCACGCGGGCCACCTCGTGGCGGTCCTGCGTCCCGAGCGCCACGTACGCGTCGGGATCGACGAACACCACCCGGTCGATGGGCGTGTGCGTGCTCTGGCCCACCACCGGGCCGCGGCTCGCGAGCAGCTGCGCTTCGGGCGCGATGCGCTCGGGCGGCGGGACGGCGGGGCCCCCTTCGCGCACCTGCAGCGGGCGGCACTGCACCACGTTGAGGCGCAGCTCGCCGTCCCGTCCGAAGTTGCCGGTGAACTCCACGTCGACCGGGGTTCCGTAGGCCTCGCGCAACGCCGCCAGGATCTCTCGCATCTGCTCGGGGAAGGGCGTGCCCCAGAGCAGCTCCTCGAAGGTGAGCACCCAGCGCGGGCCCGGCTCGCGCGCGGTGGCGAAGAGGCGCGCCGGTAGCTCCGGGCTCTGGCGGAGCACCTCGTCGACACCGAGCGCGGTCAGGCGGCGCGCCTCGAGGTCGATGACGTCGACGCGGTGCTGCGCGTACTCGGTCACCTCGTCCAGGCTCGTCTCGGGGCGGAGCGAGGGGGCGTTCAGCGCCACCACGCGCGTGTAGTCGTCGTCGGAGCGCTCGACGGCGCGGGTGCCGAGCCCGAACACGAGCCGCACCACGCCCGCCTGGGGATCGATGCGCTCGTCCCAGACGTACGGGTTGTAGGAGAGGGCCACCCCGGCCAGCTGCGGGTAGAACAGCGCGCCGTGGACGGCGCCCGAGACGCGCTGGATGAGCACCGCCATCTGCTCGTCGCGGTCGAGCAGGCCGCGCCGCTCGCGGTAGCGGAGCGCCTCCTCGCTCATGCTGCTCGCGTAGACCGTCCGCACCGCCGCGAGCACCGCCGCGAGCCGCTCGGCCGGCGAGCCGTGGTTCGGGCAGAAGACGCTCTCGTACTTGCCGGTGAAGGCGTTGCCGAAGCCGTCCTCGAGCAGGCTGCTCGAGCGCACGATGATGGGTGACTGCCCGTAGTGCTCGAGCATCGTCACGAGCTGTTGCACGACGAAGTCCGGGAAGGTGCCGGAGAGGACGCGCTCCCGCGCCTCGGCGGCGACCTCGAGGAACGGGCGGCCGCTGCGTAGCTCGCGGCGCGCCCGCCAGCAGCCGTTCCGGACCAGGTACGTGTAGAAGACGTCCGAGCCGAGGAACCAGGAGTCGTGCGGCTCGAGCAGCCGCGTCCAGCGCGGGTGGGTGCGGGCGAGGATCGAGCGCGCCAGGAGCATGCCGGCCGCCTTCCCGCCCACCAGCCCGGTGCCGATCATGCGCCGGTGCACGGCGAGCACGTCGTCGAGCTCGAGGTAGCGGGTCGCCAGCTCGCCGAAGCGCTCGTCGCGCGTGAGAAGCATGCGCAGCAGCCCCTGGAACGCCCGCTGCTCGTCGGACCAGGGGCGGGTCCCGGCGCGGCAGGCGTCGCGGATCTCGCGCGCCTCGCGGAACCGGCGATCCCACACGTCGAGCTGGCCGAAGCCCGCCGGCGGCCGGTCGGCCAGGTCCGCCAGCTCGGCGCTCTCGGTGAGCGCGCGGAAGCGGTCGCCCTCCCACGCGTGCGGCAGGTACATGGTCGGCGAATGACGCCCGTCGACCTTGAGGGGGTGGACGTAGAGCGTCCGGCGCCGGCGGAAGACGTCGACCAGGATCTGGGTCGTGCTGCGGATGGCGTCGATGGCCTGGGCCGCGTGCTGGTCTCGCAGCACCCCGAAGCAGGTCACGGTCGCGAGCTCGTACAGGTACGGGCAGGTGACCATGAAGAAGTTGCCCAGCATGAGGTCGCTGTACCAGTCGGCCGCCAGATCGGAGAGGCAGTCGAAGACGTAGAACGCGCCCGGTCCGGCGGCGGCGATGACGCGGTGGATGGCGGCGGTGAAGCTCTCGAACCCCAGCGCGGGCGAGAGCCGCTCCACCTGGACGCCGGCGCCGTCCGTGACGAGCGGCGCGTGCCTGGCGAACCGGAAGTAGACGAGGCGGCGGCCCTGCTCGAGCGCGCGGGCCGCGAAGGGCCGGACGATGAGGGCGTAGTCCTCGACCGACTCGACCTGCCAGACGACGTTGTCGCCTGGCCGCAGCCCGCACAGCACCGCGTCGAGGGCGGGGAGCCCGGTGCTGAGCTCGGTTGGAACGAGCGGGCGAGGAGCGGTCATCCGATCAGCTGGTTGCAGTTGTGGCGGACGGTCGTCCCAGTGCACAGTGGCGACCCTTCGGGCAGTGGGATCGCGCCCAACCACCGAAATGGAGGCAGTTCATGGCGACGAAGTTCGACGAGCGGCTGGAGTCCATCTTTCAGGACGTGCTGAAGCGGAACCCCGGCGAGACCGAGTTCCACCAGGCCGTTCGGGAGGTGCTCGAGACGCTCGGGCCGGTGCTCGCGAAGTACCCCGAGTTCCGCGAGCGCAAGATCATCGAGCGCATCTGCGAGCCGGAGCGGCAGATCATCTTCCGCGTCCCGTGGCAGGACGATAAGGGTGAGGTTCACGTCAACCGCGGCTTCCGCGTCCAGTACAACAGCGCCCTCGGTCCGTACAAGGGCGGCCTGCGGTTCCACCCCTCGGTGTACCTCGGCATCATCAAGTTCCTCGGCTTCGAGCAGATCTTCAAGAACGCGCTGACCGGGCTGCCCATCGGCGGCGGCAAGGGCGGCTCCGACTTCGACCCGAAGGGCAAGTCGGACAACGAGATCATGCGCTTCTGCCAGAGCTTCATGACCGAGCTGTGGCGCTACATCGGCGAGTACACCGACGTGCCCGCCGGGGACATCGGCGTGGGCGGCCGCGAGATCGGCTACATGTTCGGGCAGTTCAAGCGCCTCACCTCGAAGTACGAGGCCGGCGTGCTCACCGGGAAGGGCCTCGACTACGGCGGCTCGCTGGTGCGCACCGAGGCCACCGGCTACGGCGCCACCTTCTTCGTGCAGGAGATGCTGCGCGCCCGCGGTGACGAAGGCTTCGGGGGCAAGACCTGCGTCGTGTCGGGCTCCGGCAACGTCGCGATCTACACCATCGAGAAGATCCACCAGCTGGGCGGTCGCGTCGTCGCCTGCTCCGACTCGAACGGCTTCGTGCACGACGAGAAGGGGATCGACCTCGACCTGCTGAAGCAGCTCAAGGAGGTCGAGCGCCGGCGCATCCGCGACTACGTCGACTACCGCAAGCACGCGCGGTACGTGGACGGCGGCAACATCTGGAGCGTCCCGTGCCAGGTGGCCATGCCGTCGGCGACGCAGAACGAGATCAACGGCAAGGACGCGGCGCAGCTCGTCAAGAACGGCTGCATCGCGGTCGGCGAGGGCGCCAACATGCCCACCACGCCGGAGGGCATCCGCGTCTTCCTCGAGGCGAAGATCGCCTACGGCCCGGGCAAGGCCGCCAACGCCGGCGGCGTGGCCACCAGCGCGCTCGAGATGCAGCAGAACGCCTGCCGCGACAGCTGGACCTTCGAGTACACCGAGAAGCGGCTCGCCAACATCATGAAGAACATCCACCAGAACTGCTGGGACACGGCCGAGGAGTTCGGCGCCAAGGGCAACTACGTGGTGGGCGCCAACATCGCCGGGTTCATCAAGGTGGCCAAGGCGATGGTGGCGCACGGGCTCATCTAGCCCACCGTCACATCAGCCCGGACCCGCTCCGGCGGCGAGCGCGGGGCACCACCGAAAGGTGGTCCCTGCCTCGCCGGTCGTCCGGTGGGGTAGAAGGCCCGTCCCGCAGAGTGGTAGGGCGGGGGCTTGCCCCGCCGCCGCGGCGCGCGGGGCTCAACCGCCCCGCCCGAGCACGCCCGCGAGGCGCGCCAGGGCATCGGCGAGCTCGCCGGGCGGGACGGCGGTGAAGCAGAGCCGTACCCAGCTCCCGTAGTCGCGGCCCGCGGCCGGACCGGGCGTGAGCAGGACGCCTGCGTCGCAGCAGCGCTCGAGGAAGCCGGGCAGCCCCTCGCCGTGCCGGAAATACCGGGCGCCGTCGAAGAACAGGAACGTGCCCGCCTCCGGTGGGGCGAGCCCCAGCGCGGCGGCCGCCTCGGCGCCGGCCGCGGCGTAGAGGCGCCGGGTCTCCGCGAGCCAACCGTCGCCCTCGTCGAGCGCGCGGGCAGCCCCGAGCTGCATGGGGCGCGGCGCGCAGTACGCGTTGAACACCTGCACCCCGCGGATGGCGCGCATCGCGTCGGGCGGGCCGTGGACCCAGCCCACGCGGCCGCCCGCGAAGGCGTAGCTCTTGGAGAGCGTGTGGCTCGCGACGACGCGGTCGGCGAGGTCGGCGCGCAGCCACAGCGGCCGGTGAGGCGGTCCGTAGACGAGGTCCTCGTACGCGTCGTCGGCGATCACCCACAGGTCGTGGCGGCGCGCCACACGCGCGATGGCCTCGACCACCTCGTCCGGCAGGACGCGGCCGGTCGGGTTGTGCGGCGTGTTGACGTAGATCGCCGCCGTCCGCGCGGTGACCGCCTGCTCGAGCACGGCCTCGGGGTCGAACCCCGGTTCGTCGAGCCGCGTGAAGAACGGCACCTCCACGGCCGTGCAGCCGCGCGTCGCCGCCAGCCCGCGGATGAGCGGCCAGAACGGCGACGGCAGGAGCAGCTCGTCGCCGGGGTCGAGCAGCCCCGCCAGGACGACGGCGAGGCCGGTCGTCGCGCCGGGCATCACCTGGACGCAGCCGGGATCCACATCGAGCCCGCGCCGCGCGAGCCGCCGGTGGATGGCGGAGAGCAGCGCGGGCTCGCCCTGCACCGGCGCGTAGTTGTGCAGGCGCGGATGGTCGGCCGTTCGCTGCGCCTCCGCCCGCGCCCCCTCCGGCGGATCGAGGTAGGTGTCGCCCACGTGGAGAGGATGGACCTTGCCGCCGCGTCGGCGGGCGCGCTCGGCGAGCGCGCTGTACACGTCCGCGGAGAGGCCGGCGATGGCGGAGGAGAGGGACGGGTGGCGTGGCATGGTCGGGCGGCGATCGTAGCACGCGGCCGGGAGCTGCCGGAGCCGGCGAGCGGGCTTGGAGCCTGTGAAGAAATGCCCTCCCGTCGCCGGATCGAGCGATCCGCATCGCATCGCTTCGTTGCTCCTCCCTCACATACCTTCCAGGTATGCTCGGTCGCCGCGCCTCGCCGGGCATCCGCGCCGCGCTTCGATCATGCGCGGCGTGGGTGTCGCGTCTCGCTCGCCCGGCTCGGTCCGGGGATGACCTCACAGGCTCTTGGTGTGGCCCCGCGAAGTGCGCAGGATTTCACGCGTGGCGCCGATGCGAGGGCGGGTCGCGATCCGCTGGACGGCGGGCGACGCGAGCGAGGCGGGGTTCGAGGCGCTCCGGCTCTCGGCCTGGGGCGCGTACCGCATCTTCGGCCCGCACGCAGCGTACGCGGTCTGCATCCACACCCTCGGCGCGGACGAGGCGCGGGCGCGGGCGGGCGAGCTGCCCGGTCCAGTCGAGTGGGTCGAGGTGAGCCGGTCCGAGATCCCGCGGTTCCTGGCGCGCCGCCTCGACGAGCGCCTGTTCGAGGGCGCGGCGTGGAGGTTCGCCCCGCTGCGGCTCTTCCCTCACCACCTCGAGATCGCGATCGACAGCGACTGCATCCTGTGGAGCCTGCCGCCCGCGCTCGCGGGGTGGCTCGCCGCGGGTGATCACCGCACCTGCGTCATGGCGGAGGACGTGCGCCGCATGCTCGGGCGGTTCGCAGGGCTCTGCGGCCCGAAGCCCGTCCACGGCGGCCTGCGCGCTCTGCCGCCCGGGTTCGACCTCGAGGCCGCCTTGCGGCGCGTGCTCGACGAGCGGGACGGGTTCCTCACCTCGCAGCTCGACGAGCCGGGGCTGCAGGCGGCTGCTCTGTCGCTGGAGCGGCCGCTCGTCACGGTGCCGGTCCGCGACATCGCGATCGTCTCGCCGTTTCCGCCGCACACGCGTCGGCTCGGCAGGCACGGGGCGCACTTCGTAGGGCTCTCGCTCACGCCGCCGTTCGAGGTGGACGGACGGAACGCGGCGGCCCTCACGCGCGAGCTGTGGTCGTCGCTGAGGCCCGAGATCACCTGGCGGGTCGGCCTGCCGGAGCGCGGCGTCCCAGGTGAGCTGGCAGCGCCGGAGCCGTAGCCGGGCTCGCGCGCGGTCCGGACGTGTGATACGCGACGCCCTACGGCGCCCGCGCTCGGCCCTCGCCGGGGCCGTGCCGCAGACGCCGGTACACCACGCCGATGAGCCCTCGCTCAGCCCGCTCCACCCTCGCTGCCGCGCTCGTCGTCGCCGGCGGAGCCGTCGCCTGCGTCCCGGGTGTCCCCGCGGCGGCTGCGCTCGCCGGCGGCATCATCCTCGCGCTCACGGTGGGTAACCCCCTCGCGGACCGGACGCGGTCGCTCGCGAAGAAGCTCCTCCCGGCGTCGGTGATCGCGCTCGGAGGCGGCATGGATCTCGGCGCCGTCGCGCGCGTCGGCGCGCACGGGATCGGCTACACGGTCGTGTCCATCGCCACCTGCGCGGCGCTGGGGTGGGCGATCTCGCGCGCGCTCGCGGTCGAGCGCCGGACCGGCCTGCTCGTGACGGTGGGGACCGCGATCTGCGGCGGGAGCGCCATCGCCGCCGCGGCGCCCGTCCTCGGGGCCGACGATCGCGAGATCTCCGTGTCGCTCGCGACCGTGTTCGTGCTGAACGCGGTGGCGCTGGTCGTCTTCCCGCCGCTCGGTCACGCCGCCCGGCTGTCGCAGCCGGCCTTCGGGCTGTGGTCCGCGCTCGCCATCCACGACACGAGCTCCGTGGTGGGGGCGGGGATGCAGTACGGCCCGGTGGCGCTCTCGGTGGCGACGACCGTCAAGCTCGCGCGCGCCCTCTGGATCGTGCCGGTCACGCTCGCGCTCGGCGTGCTCGAGCGGCGCCGCGCCGTGGCTTCACCCGCAGCGAGGAGCCGCCCGCCCTGGTTCATCCTCGGCTTCGTCCTCGCGGCCGCGTTCGCCACCTACGTCCCCGGACTGCAGCCGGCCGGGAAGCTCCTCGCGACGGTGGGAGCGCGCGCGCTCGTGCTGACGCTGTTCCTCATCGGGCTCGGACTCTCGCGAGCCAGCCTGCGCGCGGTGGGTGCGCGGCCGCTCCTGCTCGGCCTCGCGCTCTGGATCGCGATGGGCGCCGGGACGCTGGCGGCCGTGCGGTTCGGGCTCGCGGCGCTCTGAGCGATCGCACGCGCCCGGCGAGGGCAGGGCCCCGCCCCTGAACGAGCGTCCCATCCGGCATCACGGATGATCCTCCGTTGTCCGCTTGACAGGACATGCGTCCGCGATACAGGATGTAGCGCATGCTGACCCCCGCGACGCGAAGCGTTCTCCACGGCGGCCCACCCGCGGCTCGTCGCGCGGGCCGCTGTCGCAGGCCGGCGGACCGCGCGCGAATGCGCGGCTGACGCCGGCTCCGTCCCCGTCGCTCCCGAATCAGCGCCGTCCCCGCCGCGGGCTGGGGAGACGTACGCGCGCGACCGAAGCCCGCCGCGAGCAGACGCATGTCGAACCTCCCGCAGAACGCGCTCCCCTGGCACCGCCGCGAGGACACCTGGGCCATCTTCATCGCGCTCGGGCTGGTGCTGGCCGTGAGCGCCGCCTTCTTCCTCGGAGCGTCGCGCGCCGTCGCTGCCGCCGCGCTCGCCATCCCCACCTGGTCGGGGAGCCTGGGAGCGGTCGCGTCGGCGCTGCGCGCCCAGCCGGCCGCGCCGGTCGCGCTGCTGCTCGTCTTCCTGCTCGCGTTCTCGTCGGCGTCCGCCGTTCTCGGCTGGGACGTCGTGAAGTACGCCGCCGGCTTCGCCCTCCTCTTCGCCGTGTCGCTGGTGGTGGCGGTCCTCGGCTCGAACCAGACGCTCAAGGATTGGCAGCTCGAGACTCCGCTCCTGGCGCTGCTGCTCGGGATGGCGCTAGGGAACGCGGCGGCGCTCCCAGCCTGGTTCCAGTCGGCCCTGCGCACCGAGTTCTACGTGAAGGTCGGCATCGTGCTCATGGGCGCGACGCTCCCGTTCACGATCATCCTCCAGGCGGGGCCGCTCGCGATCGCGCAGGCCACGCTGGTGGCCGTCACGACCTTCGCCGCCATCTACCTCGCCGCGACGCGCCTGTTCGGACTCGATCCCCGCTTCGGCGCCACGCTCGGCGCGGGCGGGTCGATCTGCGGCGTCTCGGCCGCCATCGCCATCGGCGGCGCCTGCCGGGCGGAGAAGAGCCACGTCTCCGTCGCCATCTCGATGGTCATCGTGTGGGCGGTGGCCATGATCTTCGCGCTCCCGGTGGCGGCGCGACACCTCGGCCTGGCCGCCGGACCGGCCGGCGCCTGGATCGGCACCTCCGAGTTCGCCGACGCGGCCGGGTTCGCCGCCGCCGCGGCGCTGGGGGACGAGCGGGCCGTGAAGACGTTCACCCTCATGAAGGTGGTCGGGCGCGACATGTTCGTCGGCGTGTGGGCGCTGGTGGTGGCTTTTCTGTCAGTGACGGTGTGGGAGCGGAAGGCCGCCGCCCGCGCCGAGCGGGTCGGCGCGGGCGAGGTGTGGCGGCGCTTCCCCAAGTTCATCCTGGGGTTCTTCGCCGCCTCCGCGCTGGTGACGGCGATCCTCGCCTCCGTCGACGCGCGCATCGGGACGCGCTTCTCGAAGGAGGCGCTCGGACCGATCAAGACGCTCCGCGGCTGGGCGTTCACGTGGACCTTCCTCTCCATCGGGTTCACCACCCGCTTCCGCGAGCTGACGCGCTTCGGCTGGAAGCCGCTCGCCGCCTTCGCGCTCGGCGTCGCCGTGAACGTCCCCCTCGGCTGGTGGCTCTCGACGCGCGTCTTCGCGAGCTACTGGCTGGCGGTCAAGTGAGGAGCGTCATGGTCGATCACCTGACGCTGGTCACCGCCGAGCGCGGCCTGGCGCGCTGCCGCGCCCGCGAGCTCGCCGCGGCCCTGGCCGAGCTCGGGTTCGAGCGCCGGCCGGGGCGGGACGACGAGGCGTTCGGCTCGACGCGCGTCGAGGCGGGCGCGGCCAAGCGGCAGCTCCTGGCCCGCGGATTCGAGGATCGCGAGTTCCGGATCGTGCTCGAGTACGTCCGGCAGTGGGGCGTGCTGTGACGCCCGAGCTCCTGCCGCTGTTCGTGAAGCTCGCTGGCCGCGAGGTGGTGGTGGTCGGTGGCGGGGCCATGGCCGCCGTGCGGGTGCGGCAGCTCGCCGAGGTGGGGGCGCGTGTCACCGTGGTCGCGCCCGAGGTGCGTGAGGAGGTCGCCGCGAGCGCGGCGGTGGTGGCGCGGCGCGCCTTCGTCCCGGCCGACCTCGATGGCGCCTGGCTGGCGGTCGCCGCGGCGACCCCGGCGGTGAACCGCGCCGTCGCCGAGGCCGCCGAGGCGCGCCGCGTGCTCGTGAACGCCGTGGACGACCCGGAGCACGCCAGCGCCTACACGGCCGGGGTGGTCCGGCGCGGCGGCGCGACGGTGGCCATCTCGACCGGCGGGCGGGCGCCGGCGTTGGCCGGTCTGCTCCGCGAGGCGATCGACGCGGTGCTGCCGGCGGAGCTCGGCCGGTGGGTGGAGCTGGGGGAGGTGGAGCGGAGCGCCTGGAAGCGCGGGCGCGTCCCGGTCGCCACCCGCCGCCCCATGCTGCTCCGCAGGCTCAACACGCTCTACGACCACCCCGCCGTGACGCCGAGGGCCGGGCCGGCCGGTGGGTTCGTCTCCCTCGTCGGCGCGGGGCCGGGCGATCCCGGCCTCCTAACGCGGCGCGCGGCGGAGCGGCTCGCCGCCGCCGACCTCGTCCTCTACGACGCGCTCGTCGACGCCGCGCTGCTGAAGCTCGCGCCTGGAGCCCGCTGCTTCCTCGTCGGCAAGCGAGCCGGCCGGCCCAGCGTCTCTCAGCGCGCGATCGAGCGGCTCATGATCCGCGCCGCTCGGCGCGGCCAGCGCGTGGTCCGGCTCAAGTGCGGCGACCCGTTCGTCTTCGGCCGCGGTGGCGAGGAGGCGCTGGCGCTGGCGGAGGCCGGCGTCGCGTTCGAGGTCGTGCCTGGCGTCTCGTCGGCGCTCGCCGCGCCGGCGCTGGCCGGCATCCCCGTCACGCACCGCGGGCTCGCCGCGGGGTTCGCGGTGGTCTCCGGCCACGCCGAGGCGAGCTACGGGCCGCTCCTCGACGCGCTCCCGCCCGAGGGAATGACGCTGGTCGTCCTCATGGGCGTCGCGCAGCGCGTCGCCCTCGCCGCCCGGCTGCGGACGCGCGGCTGGGGCGCGAGCACCCCGGCTGCGCTCCTCCTCGGCGCCTCGAGCGCCGAGGCCTTCACCTGGACCGGGCCCCTCTCCGCCCTGGCGGAAGTGCCCATCCCGCCCGAGCGCGCTCACCTCCCGGGGACGCTGGTGGTGGGCGAGGTGGCCGCCCTCGCGACCGCCGCCCACGCCGACCAATTCGCCGCGGCCGCGCGGCTCGCCTGAAGGAGCACCGCATGTCCGAGACGGTCACCTCGCCCCGCACGCGCCCCGGCTTCGCCGATGAGGCCGAAGTCGACGCGTTCTTGCACCAGCTGCGCCGGTTCGAGCGCGGCGAGATCGACGCCGAGGCGTGGCGCGCCTACCGGGTGCTGCGCGGCGTCTACCCCCAGCGCCAGGACGGCACGCACATGGTGCGAGCCAAGATCCCGCAGGGCGCGCTCTCGGCCGACCAGCTGCGCGCGCTGGCGGACGCGGCGCGCCGGTTCTCGCGCGGGTTCGTCCACATCACGACGCGACAGGACGTGCAGCTCCACTTCGTGGCGCAGGAGGACCTCGTCCCGGCGCTGGCGCGGCTCGGCGAGGCCGGGCTCACCACGCAAGGCGCGTGCGGCAACGCGGTGAGGAACGTGGTCGCTTGTCCGCTCGCGGGCGTGTCACCTGACGAGGCCTTCGACGTGACGCCCCACGCCGAGGCGGTATCGCGGCACTTCCTGCGCCACCCGCTCGGATTGTCACTGCCGCGCAAGTTCAAGATCGCCTTCGAGGGGTGCCGCGAAGACCACGTCCGGACCGCCATCCACGACATCGGGTTCCGCGCCCGCGTCCGCGACGGCGCGCGCGGGTTCGCCGTCACCGTGGCGGGCGGGACGTCCACGGTGTGCACGTCCGGCTCGGTCCTCGCCGAGTTCCTGCCGGCAGGCGAGGTGCTGGCGCTGTCGGAGGCCATCGTCCGGGTCTTCCACGCCCGGGGCGACCGCGAGCACCGGCAGCGGAACCGGCTCAAGTTCCTCGTCCGGCAGCTCGGCTTCGAGGCCTTCCGGGCTCTCGTCGAGGGAGAGCTCGCGCGCGTCCGCGCCGAGGGCGCGCCGCTGCTGCCGTTCGATCCCGACGCCCAGGCGGAGGAGCCGCCGCCGGATCACGTCCGGCCGCCGGCGCCGGCCCCCGCCGCGCTCGCGGCGCGCCTGGCGGCCGATCCGCCGCGCGGTCCAGGTCAGCTGCCGGAGACGGCGCCCGAGCTCGCCCCCGCCGCCGCGCAGCGCGCCCTCTTCTACAGGACGAACGTCCGCCCGCAGCGCCAGGCCGGCTTCTCGGTGGTGACGGTCTCGCCGGCGCGCGGCGATCTCTCCTCCGCGCAGCTCGACATCGTGGCCGACCTCGCCCTCGCCCACGGTGACGGCACGGTGCGGCTCGCCAACGGAGGCCACGTCCTCTTCCGCTGGGTCGCGGTCGAGGCGGTGCGGGCGCTCCACGAGCGGCTGGCGGCGGCGGGGCTGGGCCGCGCCGGCGCGGGGAGCGCGGGCGACGTCGTCGCCTGCCCCGGCTCCGAATCGTGCCGGCTGGCCGTGACCGGCACCCGCGAGCTGGCGCGCGACGTCGACGCCCACGTGCGCGGCCGCCTCGGCGAGGCGGCCCTGGCCGAGCGCCTGCCGGTCCACGCCTCGGGGTGTCCGAACGGCTGCAGCCAGCACCACCTCGCCGCCATCGGACTGCAAGGCAGCCTGCGCAAGCTGGGCGGACGCGCCGCGATGCAGTACTTCCTCCTCCTCGGCGGAGGCGTGGCAGAGGACGGGGGCGCTCGGTTCGGGAAGCTCGCCGCCAAGATCCCCAGGCGGCACGTCCCGGAGGCGGTCGAGCGGCTCACCAGGCTCTGGCTCGCGGAGCGTCACCCGGGGGAGGAGGCGGGCGCCTTCTTCGCGCGGGAATTCGAGCTCGCCCGGGCCGCCGTCGAGCCGCTCGAGGCGCTGCGCCTCGAGGACGCGGGCGAGGAGGACTTCGCGCCCATCGAGCAGGGCGGCGAGGCCGCGCAACCTGCCGCGACGGCGCCCGCGACCGCCGCTTAGCGCCGCGCCTCTCCGGCGGGTTACACTGTGACCGCGATGGTCACGACGCCGGACGACACCCGCCTCCGGATCCACGCGCCGGAGCGCAGGTCCGCGACGGCGCGAGTGTTGCTAGGGGTCTCGAGGTGGCGCCCATTCCGCTGAGAACGTGGTCCGGCACGGCACGCAAGCTGCTGCTCGGCTTCGGCGCGCTGGTGGTCACGTTTGCGCTCGCCTCCTGGCTGGCGCTGGCCGGCCTCTCGCACATCCACGTCGCGACCGCGCGGATGATGGACGACGAGGAGGGGGTCCGGCTGGCGCTCGAGCTCGCCAGCGCGGTGCGCGACCAGTACGCGCACCAGGCCCACACCATCATCATCGGGGACGAGAGCCACCTCGGCTTCTACGCGCAGGCGGAGCAGCGCGTCCTCCGCCTCACCGAGCGGCTGAAGTCACGCGTCCGATCGGACGCCGAGCGAGCCGCGGTCGAGGACATCGAGGCGGCGAGCAGCGAGCTCGACGGCATCTTCCGCCGGAGCATCGTGCCCGCGGTGGTGCGGAGGGACTTGCCGTTCGTGCGCGCGGAGCACGCGCGCGCCCAGCTCGTGGTGAGCCGCATCCAGGACCGGGCCGAGGAGCTCGTGTCCGCGTTCGAGGACCGCATCGCCGCCGAGCGCGCCGAAGCCGACGGTGTCGAGCGGCGCACGTACTGGTGCATCGTCGCGCTGCTCGTGGGCGCGCCGCTGCTGGCGGCCGCGGTGAGCCTCGCCATCGGGCGCTCCATCGCGCGGCCGCTGGCGGAGCTGCAGGCCGGGACGGCCCGGCTCGCGGCGGGCGACCTCGAGGCGCAGCTCGCGCTCGACCGCCGGGACGAGTTCGGCGCGCTGGCGCGCCAGTTCAACGCGATGACCGCCGCGCTCAAGGAGCACCAGGAGCAGCTCGTGCAGAGCGAGAAGCTGGCCGGCGTCGGGAGGCTCGCGGCCGGCGTCGCCCACGAGATCAACAACCCGCTCGCCGTCATCCTCGGCTACACGCGCCTGCTCCAGAAGCGCGCCGAGGGGCCGCTGCGCGAGGACCTCGCCGTCATCGAGGAGGAGACGCTCCGGGCGAAGGAGATCGTCGAGGGCCTGCTCGACCTCTCGCGCCCGGTGCAGGTGGCGCCCGAGCCGGTCGACCTGCGCGCGGCGACCGAGGAGGTGGTGTCGCGGCTGCGCGAGGCGGCGGTGCTGGACGGCGTGGAGGTGAGCATCACGGGACAGGCGGCGGTGGCGGGCCACCCCTCGAAGCTGCGGCAGGTGCTGTCGAACCTGGTGCGGAACGCCGCCGAGGCGGCCGGCCGCGGCGGCGCGGTGGCGGTGTCGCTCACCGAGCGGGACGGGGAGGCCGACGTGGCCGTTCGCGACACGGGGCCGGGGCTCGATCCCGCGGCGCTGTCGCGGCTCTTCGAGCCGTTCTTCACCACGAAGGCGCGGGGCACGGGCCTCGGTCTCGCCATCTCGCGCGCCATCGCCCGCGCCCACGGCGGCGACATCGAGGGGACCAACGCGCCCGGCGGGGGAGCGGCGTTCCGGCTGCGCCTGCCGCGACGGTTGGAAGGAGTCGCCGCGTGAACCGCGTCAAGGTGCTCGTCGTCGACGACAAGGAGAACATGCTGAAGCTGTTCGGCAAGATCCTCGCCGACGGCTACGAGCTCACGACGGCCCAGGACGGCGCTCGCGCGCTGGCGCTCCTCGCCGGCGAGGCGTTCGACGTGGTGGTGACGGACCTCCGCATGCCGGGCGCGAGCGGCTTCGAGGTGCTCCAGGCGGTCAAGGCACGCCACCCCTCGACCGAGGTGGTGATGATGACCGGCTACGCCACCGTCGCGGACGCCGTGCAGGCGATGAAGCAGGGCGCCTACGACTACCTCGAGAAGCCGTTCGATCCGGACGCGGCGGCGCTGGTCGTGCAGCGCGCCGCGGAGCGGAAGCGGCTGCGCGACGAGGCGGCCAGCCTCCGGCGCGAGCTGGAGGGGACCTACAGCTTCCACAACCTCATCGGGAAGAGCCCCCGCATGCTCGAGGCCTACCACCTGCTCGAGCAGGCGGCCGGGCTCGACATCACCGTGCTGCTGCTCGGCGAGACCGGCACCGGCAAGGAGCTGGCCGCGCGCGCCGTCCACTACCACTCCGCGCGCAAGGAGCAGCGGTTCGTGCCGGTGAACTGCGGCGCGCTGCCCCCCGACCTCGTCGAGAGCGAGCTCTTCGGGCACGTTCGCGGCGCCTTCACCGGCGCCGCCGCCGCCAAGGCCGGCCTGTTCGAGGAGGCCCGGGGCGGGACGCTCTTCCTCGACGAGATCGGCGAGCTGCCGTTGCCGACGCAGGTGAAGCTCAACCGCGCGCTGCAGGAGAAGGAGATCCGGCGCGTCGGCGACAACACGCCGGTGAAGGTGGACGTCCGCGTCATCGCCGCCACGCACCGCGACCTCAAGGCCGAGGCGGGGGCGGGGCGCTTCCGCGAGGATCTCTACTACCGGCTGAACGTGTTCCCCATTCGCCTCCCGCCGCTGCGCGAGCGCGCCGAGGACGTGCCGCTCCTGGCGGCGCACTTCCTCGAGAAGCACGCCCGCGCCTTCCGGCGCGACGTCGTCGAATTCGCTCCCGACGCGCTGCGCCTGCTCACCGCCCACGCCTGGCCCGGCAACGTGCGCGAGCTCGAAAACGCCGTGGAGCGGGCGGTGGCGGTGGCGAAGGGGAGGGCGATCGGCGCCGCCGATCTGCCGCCCGAGCTCGCCGCCGACCCGGGCCCGGGGATGCCGGCTGGGGAGGCGCTGCCGTCCTTGCCTTTGCGCGACGTGGTGGAGCAAGCGCGCGACCGCGTGACGCGCGACTACCTCGTCGCGCTCCTGCGCGAGCTGAGGGGGAACGTGACGAAGGCCGCGGCGCGCGCCGGCATGGAGCGCGAGAGCCTGCACCGGCTCCTGAAGAAGCACGGCCTGCGTAGCGACGACTACCGCGAGGGCTGATCGGAGACCGAACTTGGCCGAGCGTCGCCCGCGCCCGCGCCCGCCGGCGGCGGCTCGAGCCGCAGCACGGTCTCCGCGGGCAGCTTCCGCAGCTGCTCGATCTGGACCAGCGGCCGCCCCCAGTCGACGGCCAGCACCAGCTCCACCTTGTCGCCCGGGACGAGGCCGCCGGCCGACGCGCCGGGGCCGAGATCGAGGGGCATCACCATCGAGGGCATGCCGACCGTGGCGCCTTCCCGATCCACGAAGCCCGGGATGGCCTCGTGGCGGACGGTGAGCTGCGGCGGGCGGGACTGCGGCCGCGGGATCGCCACGACCTCCGCGCGGACGGTGTAGCGCCGGGCGCCGGGGCCCGCCGCGGGTCCGCCCGCGTCCGACCCGCCGCGGCAACCCACGAGCAGCGACAGCGCCAGCAGCGCCGCGCGAGAGGATCTGCAAGGCCGCCGACGCAGGGGCGCCATCGCGTGCTCCGGGAAGTGGAAGAAACCGCCGCTCGGTGGCATCCTCCGCGACCATCGCGCTCGAGACAAGCGCGCCAGGGGGCGGGATGACGCGGGGACGACGATGGCTGGCGGCGGCGGCGCTCTTCCTGGCGCTCGAAGGCGTCGCCGGCTGTGCCGGCGCGCCGCCGCGCGCCGAAGCCGATGCCGATGGCGCGGCGACCTGTCCCGAGTACCGAGGCCTCCGCTGCGCGACGGCGCTGGCTTGCTCGATGGACCGCGGCCGGGGGTGCCTCGTCTGCCGCTGCGCGGTGGCCGCGGCCACGTGGCCGACCGGCCAGCTCCCGAGCGGGGTCGCGCCTGACCGTCGTCAGCCGCAGTAGGGCGCACCTACCGCCGGAACCCAACCGAGCGGAGCGGCCGATCCGACTTTTTGGATCTTGGCTGCACAAGTTTTGTACAGTGCCGCCGCGCGTCCGCGCGCCGACCTCCAGGTGATCTCGATGACCGATCTCGCCAAGCGCAACCTCGTAGCGCAGTGGGCGTTCGACACGCGCCCCGTCCTGCTCCGGTTCCACCTCTGGCTGGAGGACGTCGAGATCGACCGCTCCCAGCCCGAACCGGTGGCCTCGCGCGCCTTCACGCCGCGCGGCATCCTCCGCTGCCTGGCCATGACCTCGGCCGTGACGGCGCTCGGGACGCGCCTGTTCGGCGGGTTCGGCGAGGGCGCGGGCAAGGACAAGGCTGCTTTCAACCAGGTGAAGAAGTCGGCCGACGCCATCAGCGCCTACGTCATGAGCGAGGGGCTGTGGCACCTCACCCGGACGCTCCCCGAGAACCACGCCATCATGGTGAGCCTCGGCGAGGGGCTCATGCCGAAGGCCGGCGAGACCCCGGAGATGGGGGCGAACCCGCTGCTCGGGTTCGGGCGCGTCTACGCCCGGCCCGAGGTGGCACGCCTCGTCGACCGCCGGGTGCGGCGGCTCCTCAACGAGCCGGGCCATACGTTCGAGAAGTTCTACGGCTGGCTCCAGGAGCGCGGGATCACGCTGTGGGGCGCGGCCGTCGACACGCTCGAGAACACGTCGCGCTTCGCCGAGGGGAAGCCGACCGGCCCGATGGCGATCTTTCACCTGTTCGACTCGCCGCTCACCGTGTCGAAGCCGTACGAGTCGTACATGGGGTGCCTCACCGTCCCGCGCCGGGTGACCGAGGCGGCGGAGCGCCTGGCGGTGCTGCTCGACTATCGCACCGAGCGCAAGAAGGTGCTGGAGTGCGTCGAGGCCGCCTACCCGGGCCTCAGGCGCGAGAACGTCCACGTGTGGACGCTGCGCGGCAAGAGCCGTCTCGCCCGGCTCGGGAAGCTCTGGGACGAGTGGAAGGCGCTCGGCGTGCACCTCGTCGAGGACGGCTGGAAGGCGCCGTCGGGCCTGGAGGTCTTCACGGACTCGGGCACGTACGCGCCGAACTTCCTGGTCGGGAGCTGGAAGGACGCCGCCGGCGCGACGCATGTCTTCCTGTGCGACGGCTACGCCGCCACCGCGGAGGCGATGCAGGCGGCGAGCCTCTCCGAGGTGCTGGACGTCGACGCCTCCATGTCGCTCTTCTCGCCCAGCTTCGACCAGCCGTGCGCGGTCGAGGGGCGCCTCATGCAGCTCGACCCGGCGGCGCCCGACTTCGCGCGGCGCGTGGTCGAGGCGCTCGGAGGGCGCGAGGTCGAGGCGGCCCGAGTCCAGTCCTACGCCGAGGCCATCGCCGAGGCGCGCGACTCGAACATGCCGCTCGGCCGCCGGGTGCTGCGCGCGGACGACTTCCTGCCGGAGAAGAAGTGGCGCACGCTCGCGTGCACCGGGTACATGTGCGACGACCCGTACACCGGTGCGTCCGGCGTGACGAAGGTCTCGGACGGCGTGTACAATGTGACGACGCAGCTCGCGACGCGCCAGGTGAAGAGCCGGATCACGTTCACCTTCCGGCTCATGGAGTCGTTCGATCAGGCCCGGCACGTGTTCAGCCCGCTGCTCGTGCGGTTCCTCTCCGGCGTCGACCACACCCGCCGCGCGGTGAAGATCTCCGACTCGGGCCGGATCCGGAACGAGCTGCAGACGATGCTCTCGCAGGCGCTCGAGCACGACGGCGAAGGGATGCGCGTCCACTTCGACCGCATCGACGAGAAGGTCATGCCGCGCGAGAAGCAGCTCGCGATCCGGCGGGTGCTCGAGTGGTACAAGGAGAACCACCCGGTGTGGTTCTCGTGGCTCGAGATCGCCTAGGGCGTTGAACGGGGGCTCGACCCACACCGGCTGCGCCGGCGCGGGTGCCCCGCCCGCCCCGCCGAGCAAAGCTCGTCGGGGCCCCACCCCTGCTCGGCGGGTCCCGTGCACATGCGCGCGCGGCTGCGCCGCTTCCGCGCATGTGCCCCGCTTTGGAGGGCTCCGCCCTCCCCAGCTGCGCTGGGGCCCCTCCTGCGAAAGCTCACGCGAGGCTCTTCGCGTCGATCGAGAACCTGTAGCGGACGTCGCCCTTCATCATCCGCTCGTACGCCTCGTTGACCTGCTGGACGGGGATCACCTCGACGTCCGCGGTGATCCGGTGCTGCGCGCAGAAGTCGAGCATCTCCTGGGTCTCGGCGATGCCGCCGATGAGCGAGCCGGCGAGGCTCTTGCGGCCGCCGATGAGCGAGAACGCGTGGACCGGCGTCGCCTGCGGCGGCACGCCGAGCAGCACCATCGTGCCGTCGCCCTTCACCATGCGGAGATAGGCGTCATAGTCGTGCGGCGCCGAGATCGTGTCGACGATGAGGTCGAAGCGATTCGCGAGCTTCTTGAACGTGGACCCGTCGCTGGTGAGGCCGAACTCGTGCGCTCCGAGCCGCCGCGCGTCGGCCTCCTTCCGCCTCGAGGTGGAGAGCATCGTCACCTCGGCGCCCATCGCCGCCGCGAGCTTCACCGCCATGTGGCCGAGGCCCCCGAGCCCGACGACGCCGACGCGGCTGCCCTGCTTCACCTTCCAGTGGCGGAGCGGCGAGTAGGTCGTGATTCCGGCGCAGAGGAGCGGCGCCACGCCGGACAGGTCCTGGCCGGGCTGGATCCGCAGCGCGAACCGCTCGTCGACCACGATGCGCTGCGAGTAGCCGCCGTACGTGGGCGTCTTCCGGTCCATCTCGGTGCCGTTGTAGGTCATGGCCGCGCCTCGCTCGCAGAACTGCTCGAGGTCGTGGCGGCACGGCTCGCAGCTGCGGCACGAGTCGACCATGCAGCCGACGCCGGCCAGATCGCCCTCCTTGAACCTCTCGACCCGGCGGCCGACACGCGTCACCTTCCCGACGATCTCGTGGCCCGGCACCATGGGGAACATCGACCCGCCCCACTCGTCGCGCACCTGGTGGATGTCGGAGTGGCAGATGCCGCAGTAGGCGATCTCGATGACGACGTCTCTCTCACCGGGCTCGCGGCGCTCGATCTCGAACGGCGCCAGCGGTGAGCGGGTGGAGCTGGCGGCGTAGGCCCTGGTCTTCGACATGGGTCGTGCATCTCCTCGGGGCTGGTGGGTACGCCGCGTATAGGACCGGCGGGCGCGCGCCGCAACGCGTTAGGATGACGCGACCGCGGTCGCTCACGATGAGTATACGGCCGCAGCCGAGGGGGGTGGGCATGAAGGCGATCTGGATCACGCGGGCCGGGGGCCCGGAGGTGCTGGAGGTGCGCGACGGCCCGGATCCGGTCCCTCGCGCGGGCGAGGTGCGGGTGCGGGTCCGCGCCGCCGGGTTGAACTTCGCCGACATCATGGCGCGGCTCGGGCTGTATCCCGACGCGCCGAAGCTGCCGGCCGTGGTGGGCTACGAGGTGGCCGGCGTGGTGGACGCGCTCGGGCCGGGCGTGACGACGCCGGAAGTCGGGACCCGGGTGCTCGGCATGACGCGCTTCGGCGGGCAAGCGGAGCTGGTGTGCGTCCCGGCGGTCCAGGCGGTCCCCATGCCCGAGGCGATGAGCTTCGAGGAGGGCGCCGCGCTGCCCGTGAACTACCTCACCGCGTATCACGCGCTCTTCCGCGTCGCCGCGGTGCGGCCGCGCGAGAAGGTCCTCGTGCACATGGCCGCCGGCGGCGTCGGGCTGGCCGCGCTGCAGCTGTGCCGGACGGTGGAGGGCGTCGAGACCTTCGGCACCGCCTCGGCGTCGAAGCACGGCGCGGTACGGGAGCAGGGGTGCCAACACCCGATCGATTACCGCACGCAGGACTACGAGGCGGAGGTGCGGCGCCTCACCGGCGGGCGCGGCGTCGACGTGGTGCTCGATCCGCTCGGCGGCAAGGACTGGAGGAAGGGCTACCGGCTGCTCCGCCCGGCGGGCCGGCTCGTGGCGTACGGCTTCGCCAACCTCGCCAGCGGCGAGAAGCGCGACTACCTCCGGCTCGCCCAGGAGATGGTGCAGGTGCCCATCCACACGCCCCTCGGCCTCATGAACGACAACCGGGCCGTGGCGGGCGTCAACATAGGCCACCTGTGGGGCGAGGTCGAGATGCTCTCCGAGGAGCTGAGCACGATCGTCGCGCTCTACCAGCGCGGGGCGATCAAGCCGCACGTGGACGTGAGCTTCCCCTTCGCTCGCGCCGCCGACGCGCACCGACACATCCAGTCGAGGCGAAACGTGGGGAAGGTCGTGCTCGTCCCGTAAGTCTGGCTGGTAGGGGTGGGCTTGTCCCCCGCCGCGGGGTCGATCTCGCGATCATCGTCCCACGATCAGACGGGCGTCCCCTCGCCGCCGTCGAGCGCGTCGTAGACCCAGCTCAAGGCCGCCATGGCGCGGGGCCAGCCGAGCGTCGTGATCGCGAGGAGCGCGACGTGCTCCGCGTCCTCGCGCGAGCACTCCGCGCCGAGCGCCTGGCGGAGCGCGGAGTGCACCGCCCCCTCGGTGTTGACGCCGATGGCGATGCCGAGCTTCACGAGCCGTCGCTCGCGCTCGCTGAGCGGTCCGGCATCGTGGACGCGCTCCCCCAGCGCCTCGAACGCCTTGACGACGCCGGGATGCGCCTTCTGGAAGCGGAGGAAGTGGCTGGGCAGCTTGCGGTCCATGGCGCACCTCGGGGAGGGAGCGCAGTCACCGTAACCGTGGCGCGACACCGCCGCGATCCGGCGCGTGCTCCGCCCCCCTCCGAGGTGGTGGCTCGACGGGCGCGGGGCACGGCGGAGGCGGCCGGGGAGGTGGTCCGCGGTTATACCCCCGCGCCATGGACACGACGCGACTCGGGAGGACCGGGCTCGAGGTGAGCCGGCTGTGCCTGGGCACGATGAACTTCGGACCGGAGACGACCGAGGCGGACGCCTTCCGCATCATGGACCGCGCGCTCGAGGCCGGCGTCCAGTTCTTCGACACCGCCAACGTCTACGGTCACAAGATGGGCGAGTGGGGGAAGCTGCCCAAGAGCGGCCTCACCGAGCAGATCGTGGGGCGCTGGCTCGGGCAAGGGGGCGGCCGGCGCGAGCGCGTCGTGCTCGCGACCAAGGTCTACGGAGCCATGTACGAGGGCCCGAACAGCCGCGGGCTCTCCGCGCTGCACGTCCGCCGCGCGTGCGAGGACAGCCTGCGGCGCCTCGGCACCGATCACGTCGATCTCTACCAGATGCACCACGTCGACCGGACCGTGCCGTGGGACGAGATCTGGCAGGCGATGGAGCTGCTGGTGCAGCAGGGCAAGGTCCTGTACGTCGGCTCGAGCAACTTCGCCGGCTGGAACATCGCGCAGGCGTGCGAGACCGCCGCGCGGCGCCGGTTCCTCGGGCTCGTGTCGGAGCAGAGCCTCTACAACCTGTCCGCCCGGACCGTCGAGCTGGAGGTGATCCCGGCCTGCCGCGCCTACGGGCTGGCGCTCCTGCCCTGGAGCCCCCTCGGCGGCGGCCTGCTCGGCGGCGCGCTCCAGAAGGTGAGCGAGGGGCGGCGCGCGAGCGAGCGCGTGGTGCAGCGGATCGAGGCGAACCGTGGGCGGCTGGAGGCCTACGAGCAGCTCTGCCGCGAGCTGGGTCACCGTCCGGCGGACGTGGCGCTGGCGTGGCTGCTCCACCGGCCCGGCGTCACGGCGCCCATCGTCGGCCCGCGAACGCTCGCGCAGCTCGAGGACGCGCTCCGCGCGTCGACGCTGGCGCTCGACGACGCCACCCTCGAGCGCCTCGATCGGATCTGGCCGGGACCGGGCGGCCAGGCGCCCGAGGCGTACGCGTGGTGATCGGCGCCCGCTGACCTCGAGTCGAGCCTTGGCACGCCCCACGGACCTCCAGCTGCCGATCGCGCTCGCCTTCGCCGCCGTGATCGTGGGCTGGTTCGGCACGCTCGTCTACGTGCCGCTGGCGCTGCTCCCGCAGCGCGCCCGCGTCGCGGTCATCCAGCACAACCACGTCGAGAGCGTGCTCGTGCTCTCCGAGATGCTGGGCGAGGTGCGCGAGGTGCGGCAGGCGTCGCTGCTCGCCCACCTCGCCGGCGCCGACCCGGCGATCGATCGCCAAGAGCAGCTCCGCGCCAGCGCGGCCGCGGTCGCGCGCCTCCAGGCGGCAGCGGCCGGCTACGACCACATGCCGATGACCTCCGAGGAGCGGGCGCGCTGGGAACGCCTCCGCGCCGACGACGTCCCGGCGTTGGTCTCGGCCCTGCGCAACCTCGAAACGGCGCCACCCCGCGCTCCGGGCGCCGTGCTCGCCGTGGTCCGGCGTGGCGCCGCCGTCGACGAGGCGCTGGGCACGCTCGTGGCGCTCAACGCCGACCAGGCGCAGCGGGAGGCGCAGCAGCTGGAGGGCAGGCTCACCAAGCTCTCGTGGGGCTACGCGGCGCTGGCCGCGGTCGGCACCGTGGGCGCGGTGGTGCTGCTCGTCCTGAGCCTCAGGGCGTTGCGCAGGTACCAGGAGGCCACGCGGCGGCGCGTCGCCGAGCTGGAGGCGTTCGCGGGGCAGGTCTCGCACGATCTGCGCAGCCCCCTCCAGACGGTGCAGCTCGCGGTGGACGTGCTCTCCCGGGCCTCCGGCGACCCCCAGGTCCAGCGCCTCGCGGAGCGAGCGCTCGCGGGGGTGCGCCGCCTCGACGGCATGATCGGAGATCTGCTGCAGTTCGCCAGGGCCGGCGCGACGTGGGGCGAGGGAAGGGCCGACGTCCGCGAGGTGCTGGCCAGCGCCAGGGAGCGCCTCAGACCGCTCGCCGAGCGCGCCGGCGTCGAGCTGACGTTCGACGAGGGCGCGGGGCAGGGTGGAACCACGACCGACCTGGTCGCCGGGATCGCGCCCGTCGCGCTCGAGACCGTGGTCGCGAACCTGGTCGAGAACGCGATCAAGTACCGGAATCCCGATCGCGGGAACCGAGTCGAGGTCGCCGCGCGCGCGGCAGGCGACCGGGTGCTGCTCACCGTCGCCGACACGGGCGTCGGCATCGCCCCCGACCTCCTGCCCCGGATCTTCGAGCCGTTCGTGCGGGGCTCGCGGCGACCCGACAGCCACGGACTCGGGCTCGCGGCCGTGAAGCGCCTCGTCGAGGCGCACCACGGGACGGTGACGGCTGCCTCGGAGGAGGGGCGCGGCACGACGTTCACCGTCGATCTGCCGCGTGCCCGCGGCGAGCCCACGCGCGAGCGAGCTCCCGGGAGCGCCGCCTAGGCGCGGGGAGCAGCACCTCTCGTCACGGTGGGACAGGGCACCACCCCCCACCGCGAACGGTGGCGCGAACGGATCTCTCGCCGGGGCGCGAGCGGGGAATGCACTCCGCCCCGCGGTGGGTTATCCTGCGCGCCCTCGCGCGGCCGCCGCGCGCCCCCACCATGAGCCCACAGCACGAGATCCGCCGCCGCCGGACGTTCGCCATCATCTCCCACCCGGACGCGGGCAAGACCACGCTGACCGAGAAGCTCCTGCTCTACGGCGGCGTCATCCAGCTGGCCGGGGCCGTCAAGGCGAAGCGGGGGAGGGCGAGCGCCGTCTCCGACTGGATGGAGATGGAGCGCGAGCGCGGCATCTCCATCACCACGAGCGTGCTGCAGTTCCCCTACCGCGGGCTGCAGATGAACCTCCTCGACACCCCCGGCCACGCCGACTTCAGCGAGGACACCTACCGCACGCTGCACGCCGTCGACGGGGCGGTCATGCTGCTCGACTGCGCGAAGGGCGTCGAGGCGCAGACGAAGAAGCTCTTCCGCGTGTGCCGCCAGCGCGCCATCCCCATCTTCACGTTCGTCAACAAGATGGACCGCGGCGGCCGCGACCCGTTCGACCTCATCGGCGAGGTGGAGAGCGTCCTCGGGATCGGCGTCTTCCCGGTCGCCTGGCCGGTCTTTCGCGGCGGCACGTTCCGCGGCGTCTACCACCGGTTGAAGCACCGCGTGTACCTGTTCGACGCCGCGCACGCCGGCTCGTCGGCGACGTCGGGCGCGGAGCGGCCGCCGGTCGAGGTGACCGGCATCGACGATCCGCTGGTGCGCGAGGAGCTCGACGACGTGGGCTTCGACCGCCTCCGGCAGGACGCCGAGCTGCTCGAGGCGGCCGGCGACGGCTTCGACGAGGAGCGGTTCCTCGCGGGCGAGCTGTCGCCCATGTTCTTCGGGAGCGCCATCAACAACTTCGGGCTGGAGGCGTTCCTCGAGACGTTCTGCGAGCTCATGCCGCCGCCGCGGCCGCGCCCGTCGGACCAGGGTCCCATCGACCCGGGGCGCGACGAGTTCAGCGGCTTCGTGTTCAAGATCCAGGCGAACATGGACCGGGCGCACCGCGACCGGGTCGCCTTCGTCCGCATCTGCTCCGGCCGGGTCAGCCGCGGCATGAAGGTGCACCACGTCCGCACCGGGCGCGACCTGCGGCTCATGAGCCCGACCCAGTTCCTCGCGGGCGAGCGCAGCGTGGTGGAGGACGGCTTCGCCGGCGACGTGGTTGGCATCCCCGATCCCGGGACGTTCGAGATCGGCGACACACTGACCGGCGGATCGCGCTTCGCGTTCGAGCCCATCCCGAGCTTCGCGCCCGAGCACTTCTCGCGGCTCGTCATGCTCGACCCGCTGCGCCGCAAGCAGTTCGCGCGCGGCGTGGAGCAGCTGGCGCAGGAGGGGACGGTGCAGCTCTACCGTCCTCCCGCGGGGCGCGCCGGCGATCTCGTCCTGGGCGCGCTGGGCCAGCTCCAGTTCGAGGTGGTCCGCTACCGCCTCGAGAACGAGTACGGCGTCGAGGTGCGGCTCGAGTCCACTCCCTACCAGCTCGCGCGCTGGGTCTCGCGCGCCGATGGCGCGCCGCTCGATCTCGACCACCTCTACGGCGCGGTGGAGGGGATGGTCGTCCTCGACATCCGCGACCGCCTGGTGGTGCTGTTCGACCGCGAGTGGGCGCTGCGCACGGCCGAGCGGCTCCACCCCGAGCTCGTCTTCGGGGAGACGGCGACCGGCGTGGTGGTGCGGGCGGCGTAGCCCGGCGCGCAGTCCCACGCTTGCGCTACGTGCCCCGCCCAGACGGCGTCCGCATCGTACGGGCATCGTGGACCGTCACGCTCCCGATGGGCCCCCGCGCTCGGGGGACGAAACGCCGGCGTCAGCCAGCCAGGCGAAGGCTTTCGACGTGCTGCGCTCCGAAGCCGCGCGGATGCTCGCGCGGATCGCCGAGGACGATGGCGCCGGGTCCCCGCTGCACCGGCTATGCGCGGAGATGTGGCGCCAGCGGGACGAGGACGCCCGCATGTCGTTGCGTCACGGAGACGCCGCCAACGCGCTCGTCATCCTGGAGCGCGCGCTGCACCTGCTCACGTTCGGTCCCCGCGTCCTGGCGCGCAATGAGCTGAGCATCGCCGACCTCGAGCTGCTGCTCCGGGCTGCGTGACGCTGGCCGGCCGGGAGAGCCCGCCATCCGCACGGCGGAGCCGGCCGCCCGGTTACGCCGTCGCGCGCTGGATGAGCTCGATCTTGTAGCCGTCCGGATCCTGCACGAACGCGATGACGGTCTTGCCGTGCTTCATGGGCCCGGCCTCGCGCGTCACCGTGCCGCCGCGCCTCTTGATCTCGGCGCACGCGGCGTACGCGTCGGGCACCTCGATGGCGACGTGGCCGAAGCCCGTGCCGAGCTCGTAGCTCTTCGTGCCCCAGTTGTGCGTGAGCTCGAGGGCCGCCTGCTCCGACTCGGGCCCGAACCCGACGAAGGCCAGGGTGAACTTGCCGTCCGGGTAGTCCTGCCGGCGCAGGAGCTTCATGCCGAGAACCTGCGTGTAGAACGCGAGCGATCGCTCGAGATCGCCGACGCGGATCATGGTGTGGAGGATGCGCATGGCCCCCATGCTACCGCCGGCGGAGCAGGAGCGCGCTGGCGAAGCAGGCCAGGCCGCTCGCGGCGATGGCGAACGTCATCGGCCGCGCGGTGCCGTCGAGGAAGCGCGACACGCCCACGCTGTAGGCCGCGGCGCCGGTCATCTGCGCGAACCCGAGCACCGCCGAGGCGAGGCCGGCCATGTGCGCGAACGGCGCGATCGCGCCCGCCATCCCGTTCGGCATCACCACCCCGGCCCCGACGGCGAAGAGGTACATGGGGACGAGGATGCCCACCGCGCTGGCGTGCCCGAAGGCGACCGGCAGCGCCATGGCGAGCCCGGCGCCGGCGGAGAGCGCGGCGCCGCGGCGGATCATCTGCTCCGGCCCGAGCCGGGCGCCGTGGTGGACCGAGAGGAAGGAGCCCGTCATGAGCCCGAACGCCACCAGCGCGAACGCGAAGCCGTAGGCGCGGGGCGAGAACCCGAACAGCCCCATGAACACGAAGGCGGAGCCCGAGATGAACGCGAACTGGCCGGCGAAGGCGAGCATCACGGCCAGGACGAACCCGACGTAGGCTCGGTCGCGCGCCAGCGCCGCGACGCCCCCGCCCAAGGTTGGGCCATCTCGCTTCGCTCCCCCGCCGCGCCCCGGCGCCGTCTCCTCCACTGCCAGCGCCGCGACGATGAGGAACCCCGCGCCGAGCGCGGCGACGAGCAGGAACACCGACCGCCAGCCGAAGTGCGCCTGCATGAAGCCACCCAGGATCGGCGCCAGGATCGGCGTCAGCGCCTGCGCGATCGCCATGAGCGACAGCACCCGCGCGGCGCGCTGCGGAGGCCAGACGTCGCGCACGACGGCGCGCGCGAGCACCGGGCCGCTCCCGGCGCCGAGGCCTTGCACCACGCGCGCCGCGACGAGGGCGGGCATGCTGCGCGCGAAGAGGCTCGCCGCGGCGCCGCCCACGAAGAGGCAGAGGCCGCCGACGAGCGCGCCCCTGCGCCCGGTGCGGTCGGACAGCGGCCCGAAGAGCAGCTGCGCCGTGGCGAAGGCGGCGAGGAACAGCGTGATCGTGAGCTGGGCGGTCGCCGCACCGCTGCGGAGCTCCGCCATCATCGCCGGGAGCGACGGGAGGAAGGTGTCGATCGAGAGCGCTCCCAGGCCGACCAGGGCGGTGAGGAACGCGCCCATCGGGAGCGACGCCATGCGGCGTGAGGAGGGACGGGGATCCATGGAAGCCGGGACGTCGGCGTTTAGCATAGGATGCGCCCGACGTGCTCCCGACCGCCCCCGACCTCCTCCTCGCCGCCTTCCCTCCCGAGCTGTGCGGGCTCGACGCCGCGCCGCCGCGCGGCTGGCGCGTCGCGTGCGTCGGGGTGGGCGCGGTCGCGGCGGCCGTCGCGACCGCCCGCCTCCTCGCGGCGCCGGCCCCGCGCCGCGTGCTCTTCGTCGGGACCTGCGGCGCCTACGACGGCCGCCTCGCCCCGGGCGACCTCCTCGCCGCCTCGGAGGCGATCGCGACCTCGCTCGACGAGGTCGAGGGCCGCGCTTACCGGCCTCGGCTGGAGCAGCTGCGCTGGTCCGCGGGGTGGTCCCTGCCGGCGAGGTTCGCGCCCCACGCGGTCGCCGTCCCGCCCGCCATCACGCGCACCGCCGCGGGAGCGGCCGCGCTGGCGCGCATCGCCGCCGCCGAGCACCTCGAGCTCACCGGCGTCTTCGCGGCGTGCGCCGCCGCGGGGATCCCCGCGGCGGCGGCGCTCGCGGTCGCGAACCGCGTCGGGCCTGATGCGCACGCGGAGTGGCGCGCCCGGCACGAGCAGGCGAGCCGCGCGCTCGTGCAGGCGCTCCGCGAAGAAAGGGTGTTGTGAGCGCGCCTACCCCGCCGGCGCGGCGATCGTGATCGTGCCCTGATTCAGCATCGCGCCCCTGGAGTAGAAGCAGAAGTAAGGCACCACCGTCCCCACCACGGCGTCGGCCGGCACCGAGAACACCCGCTCGTCCCGCGCCGGCACGAGGAGGTCGAGGTCGAGCCCGCCCACCGCCGCGTGCACGTACTGCCCGGGCGCCGCCGAGCTCTGGAGCCAGTGGTCGACGTCGTCCAGATTCTTCACGAGCACGGTCGCGCCCGGAGGCGCGGACAGGTCGGCGGGATC
>Ga0306923_10000414_pt1 | contig 33173 bp, 25 predicted proteins | sample sta12Can44000108_FD_203841 | JGI IMG/M metagenome (GOLD analysis project Ga0306923, IMG submission 203841) | Lab enrichment of tropical soil microbial communities from Luquillo Experimental Forest, Puerto Rico - statanox.12C.anox.44.000.108 (v2)... | ecosystem: Environmental > Terrestrial >... | reverse complement strand
ATCGCGGCTTCGACGCGCTCGCGAAGTTTCTTTCCAACGTGAGCCTTGTTGTTGACGACAGCGGAGACCGTGAATACCGAGACGTGCGACTCCCGAGCGACGTCGTAGATGCTTGCGGCCTTGCTCGTCTTCAAAGAGTCTTTGTTCTTCCGCAGCGGCATGGGAGTGTCGAGAGTGTATCCTAAGTCTCGGTCGAATAACTATAGCTCACATCTAAGCGCTTATCTAGCTATAAGATATGCTGCCAGAAGAGCGCGCCTCACGGCAGAGTGCACCCGCATCGGTTCGCGGATCGTTCGATATTACAAGAACCCGCAAGAGGAGGAAAACAGCGGTTTTTCCGCTCAAAAGCCCTCTCGCGGCGGAAACATGGGTAGGGCGGTCGAGTAAAAAGAGCTGCCGGGCGCTGGGCTGACGCCGCGATTGCCTATTTTATTTTCCATGTCAAAGCGCTAAGATTCCGCCCTGAGCTAGACATGCGGAAACTGGGCATCGGAGTAGTGGGCGTCGGCGAAATGGGCAAACGGCACGCGGAGAACCTGCGGCGCCTGGTGCCCGAAGCTCGCTTAATCGCGGTGGCCGACGCCGTGGCCCCGCGCGCGAAGCGGGTTGCCGAAGAACTGGAGATCGAACATTCCTTTGGCAGCCTGGAGGAGATGGTCGAGCGCAGGGATATCGAAGCCGTTCTGATCGCCACCCCAGACAAGTTCCACGCGCAGGGTATCCGCATCGCGGCCGCGGCCGGCAAGGACATCCTCTGCGAAAAACCGATCGCCACGGATCTCGGCGATGCGCACGCCGCAACCGAAGAGGTAGCGCGGAAGGGCGTGCGGCTGCAGGTCGGGTTCATGAGGCGGTACGATCCCGCCTACGCGGCGGCGATGAAGCGCGTCGAGGCGGGAGAAATTGGAACGCCGGTGTTGTTTAAGTCGGTTGGGCGCGACAAGGACGAGCCGCCCATCGCGACTTACCAATCTCAGATCAACGGCATGCTGTTTTACAACAGCACGATTCACGATTTTGATTTAGCGCGCTGGCTGATGCGCGATGAGGTTGTAGAGGTGCAGTCGTATACAACGACCGCGATTCGCCCGGAAGTCCGAAACTATGGGGACGTCGTAGCTGCTGTTGTAAACCTCAAGTACGCGCATGGGGCGATCGGCAATGTGGAATCCTACGTCCAGGCAATCTACGCCTACGATGTGCGGACGGAGATTGTTGGATCGAAGGGGTCGATTTTCGTGGGCAGCCTCGAAAAGACACCGGCGACCTTTCTGTCAACACACGGCAGCAGCCAGCTTCTGGCAGACCATTTTCTTTCGCGGTTTGCCGATGCCTACCTCCTTGAAGTCACCGACTTCGTCCACACGTTGCTTGCGGGAGGCGTTCCCCGGGTCACCGGCGATGACGGACTACGCGCGCTCGAGATAGCTGTCGCAGCCGAGAAATCGCATCTTCAAGGGCAGCCGTCGATCGTAGCCGAGGCGAAAGCAGCTCATCAGCGGAGTTTCCTGGTCAGACGGGAGGCGGAACAATGACTCAAACAGCGACTCGTGAATCGTACAAAAGCCCTTTGCACGAGATGACGCAGACCACGCGCACGTGCCTGTGGAACGATTCTGCGTCAATCGAGGAATTGACTTATTCGATCGAGCACGGCGCGGTTGGAGCGACGTGCAACCCGGTCATCGTCCTGGGCGTTCTTAAAAAGGAGATGCCGCAGTGGAAACCCCGCATTCAAGCACTGATTGAGGAGTGGCCGAACGCGACCGAAGATCAGATCGCTTGGCAGGTGGTGCGCGAGATTTCCACAAAAAGTGCAGCGCTGCTGAGACCCATTTTCGATGCGCACCACGGCCGCAACGGCCGGCTCTCGATTCAGACCGACCCACGCCTGTTTCGCGACACAGCAGCAATCGTCGAGCAGGCGGAAGAGTTCAACCGGATCGCTCCAAATATGATTGTGAAAATTCCGGTGACCCGCGCCGGCATTCCGGCAATCGAAGAAGCAACCTATCGCGGCATCAGCATCAATGCCACCGTGTGCTTCACTTTGCCTCAGTGTGTCGCAGTGGCGGAGGCGGTGGAGCGAGGGTTAAATCGAAGGGAGCGTGAAGGGAAGGAGATTCAAACCATGGGCCCGGTTTGCACCATTATGGTGGGGCGCCTGGACGACTGGCTGAAAGTGCTCGCGGAAAAAGAAAACATAACCATCGAGCCAGGGCATCTTGAATGGGCAGGCGTAGCGGTGTTTAAGAACACCTATAAGATTTTCGAAGAGCGCGGATATCGCGTCCGACTGCTCTCAGCCGCTTTTCGCAATCACATGCATTGGAGCGAGTTTATCGGCGGAAATGTCGTGATTTCGCCACCTCACGCTTGGCAGGTACGATTCAACGCGAGCGATGTGGTAGTCCGTCCAAGAATTGACGAGCCGGTTGATACCCGCATCGTGAATGAGTTGAGTAAGAGGTTTTGCGATTTCAGACGCGCCAGTGAACTCGGCGGACTTTCGATTGAGCAGTTCGACTCGTTTGGCGCTACGCGGCGGACGCTTCGCCAGTTTATAACGGCGTGCCATGATCTCGACGGCGTCGTGCGGGATATCCTGATTCCAAATCCCGATGTGACTTGAGCAAGTCTACGCGTTCGGCAGGAAACCGCCGGCACGCATCAGGTCAACTGCTTCATGGCGGGTCTCGGCTTCGACCTGCTTCATGATTCGATGGATGTGGTTCTTGACGGTGAACTCGGACAGGCTCAGACTGGCCGCAATTTCCTTATTCGTCATTCCCTTCGCGACCAGCGACATGAGTTGCCGCTGGCGAAAAGTCAGGCTGGCTTTCAGGCAAGCTTCCTGGTCGGCCAGCACCGATTTTTGACTGCGCTCTCGAGCCACATACTGGAATAGGCTCATGCAGAGTTTGGCAGGACAGACGGCCTCTCCCTGCACCACGCCACGCACAGCGGAAATGATGTCCTCTGACGAGGCGCCGTTGAGCAGGTATCCTGAAACGCCCAGTTTTACAGCCTCTAGAAAATCCTCCGGGTCTTCATCCATCCCGAAGAGGACAATTTTGAGTTCGGGAAGGCGCTTGAATAGTTCCTGGAGACCATCCCCAGGGCAGACTGGAGTTATCGAGTCAAGGAGCAAGACGTCGCATGGCGTTGCGGTAAGAAAGTCCAGATCCAATTCCGACTGGTGACTCTTCCCGGCAACCGTAATTCCCGCGCGTTTCTGGAAGAGTCGTACAAGGGCCTCTCTCAGCAACCGGTTTTGGACAAAAAGATGGACGGAAATTGCGGAACGCGGTTTCTCTCGAATGCTTGGTGGCATCTCATCCTCAGAGATCGAGCGATCCCTCATAAAGATTTGTTGCTGGGCCTGATCGACCGCGCCAAGAGCCACGACTCTCCCAGGGGCGTTAGAGTACGGGTATTTTCCTTTGTAAAGGCCTGACTGTCAACACCGGTAGCTAAGACAAAATGACCCGGGCATTCTACTGCGTGACAGCTGGTTTTGGTTTCTTGCCCTTAAGGGCATCAGAGTAACGTTCCATGTAGGCAGAGGCACGATCTCATGAACCGCCAGTTCGGTAATTTGCAGAATTTGCTCAATTCTGATGTCGCCTAAGGTCTTTTACGTTTGCCTCGAGTTGCCCGCCCACGTTGCGCATTACTTCTTTGTAACGATTCACAAATTCCTGTGCCTTCATTTTCTCCTCGAGGATCTACCGCAGCTCCCACAAGAGCAGGAACTAAAATCCGCTCAAACTCCGGAATCGCTCCTTCCGTTAGGTTCCGATTGCGAATGTCTGCTGCGGCTTCAGGGCTATAGCGATACTTTCTCGCCGATTTTGCGCAGGCCTCGCGTTCCTTGGCCACCAGCCTGATCATCTTTTGTCGGCCGACTTCAAGGGCGTACATAACCAATTGCGTAATACGCTCTCGCCGATCCTGCTCAGTTATCTTGCAAGCTCGCTCCTTGGATTCCTGCGAAACCGAGGTTGCAGGTTCAGGTCCTGCCGCGCCTACCAGATGCACCACCTCTGCGACAAACTCCAACGGGCCGGGGTGATGAAGGGAACGAGAGCGACAAATGCCTAAATACTCGTGAGAGGTCTGTAGTATCGGGCGCGAAAGGCGGGTTCCCGCAGAAGAACTGCCAGGAAAAAGAAATACACATCCGCGAGGTATCCCTCGTAACCGGTTGGTTTTCCGTCCCAAGTCGTCCATTCCAATCCGTCGTAAAAGCGATTAGTTACGCCATTCTGGAACCCAATCTTCGTTTGTCGATCTAGCATGGCACGCAGTATCATTTCCGCATTCTGAGTTTGGCCAAGAACGTAATGGGCTGCCAAGAAATGAAGCGTCAAGCCAGCCATTACGCCTCCATCCTGGTACCTTGGGAAGTTGCCATCGAACGATGGGTAGTCATCGCGGGGAATAGGATGCAGAACGCATGGTATTCCCAAATCAAAACGAGCGAAACCAACTTTCCGGATTTCATTCCAAAGATGTAACAAAATCGCCTGCGCCGTTGCGGAATCCACTAGTTGGTATTCGATCGCGATGCCATTCACAATCGGACTGGCGTAATCGTGAAGCATGCCGTCAGCACTCTTCCACATCGCCAGCCATCCGGTCTGCGCGTTGAAGAAAGTGCCGCTATAGGCGGCACGCAATCTAGCGGCCAGACCGGCATACTTCATTTGCTGCTGACTTCTGCCCAAGCGTGCTTCCAGGTCGGCCAGGCAACACCAACCGCGGTAAATCACGGCGTTGGAGTAGCCGTCCTTTCCCCCGTAGTTAGTCGCATCAAACTGGCAACAGGACGACCGGCCGTTCGGCGGCTGGGGGAAGCTACCATAGTTGCCGCTCTGGGTTGCCTCGACAATCCCGTCTCCATCGACATCGCGCTGCGCAATGAAATCTGAAACGAACTCCAAGGACTGAATGCGGCCCGCCAACCAACGTTGATCCTGTGTTGCCTCCATGTACGCCCAGGCGGCAATCAGAATACCTGGATTTGCGTCAAGAAAGTTCCCGAAATTCCAATATCCCAACACCTCACCCGAGGGCAGCAGACGGTTGTCAAGCCACCATTCGATGGTTTTCCGCACCAAGGGCATCATTGAAATGCCAGGGGCAATCTCTGGTGTCCAAGACGCCAGGTCGGCATAAATGGGCACCGCCGAACTTACCGGATCGCTGATGACGTTGTTCGCAAACAACCCGGCTGGAGAACTGCGGAAGGAACTGTTCTGGTCACCCCAGTGCGAGCTTAATTGCCAAGCGTTAAACCAGCCCCGGCGGACCGCCGGCCACAGACTGGTGTCAGCTAGTCCTTCGGGTGCAGCTAGACGCACTGGCATCAGACTTAAGTTGTACGCCTCACCCTGCCCAATCGACGGCAGGTCCAACGTGAGATCCGCTGTCAGCTGGTCACGATTACCTTCCAGAGAAGCGGTCAAGTTGGGTTGTGCGGGATCACACAGCAACATTTGTCCGAAGTCTGGCGCGCTTAGCACCGCGGGCAAGCGAATCGTTCCGTCCTCATTCCACACTGCCGGGAGAATCGTGGTGGCAGTGATTCGAGGATCGAAGGGGAAAAAGATCTGGGCGTCTTCTACCCGACCAATGCCCCCACCCTCGCCGCGGATGCTCAGCGATAGCCCGCCGCCGACCACCCTCGTCGACCAAAGCAAGTCGGCATCCCCAGCCACGCTTACTCTAAAACTTACTGTCTGCGGGTCCGGACTGTCCGTGACTGTCGGGTAAGAGGCTGCATCGGTCCACACGCCTGCCACTTTCAATCGGAGGGAGAGGCCCGGGATGGAGCGAAGTAGATTCGTTACGGCCCGATCGCCGCCCTCCGTGTCCCATGATAGGAAACGAACAACCGGTAACTGCGGATCTGCCGCGAAACTTGCTTTCGGCAGACCAATCCATGATTTCGATTCTTCTGCCCCGGGCCCACAGCCGAGCGCAACCCCGGCTGCCCCCAACACAGCAATTTCCAAGAACACCCTTCGGCTGACGGCTTTTAGTCCCGCATCCTCCTCAGAGTGCCGCGCCGTCATGGCATCACCTTCCTAGACTCGTGACCATCGGTTGTGCAGCGGCAACAGCGGCAACATAATTCTAACCAATCACGGACGCGTCACGCCCGGGATGCAGACGGTATCCACCACTTGCTGTAAAGAAAGCATGCGACGCCAGCGGAACTTATGGGGAAGAGCAAAAACCGCCAGAATAGCCATACATCCGAACCGACCAGGGAAAAACGGGGATAGCCAGAACGTACTAAATTCTTGAGAGCGCAAGCCAGTTGGAACCGTGGTGGACGCAGCGGACTTCGCCTAGGTCCCACCTCGGCGGCCATTACCGACCTTCTAACTGCCCACGAATGCGCACTCGCCGCCAGCCTTGGTGGTTGTCTTCGTTGAAGCGTTCCAGCGATAATCATCAGTGGTCATTAGCGGAGGACCGAATGTGTCAAGAGTCAGGAAAACTGAGTGTTGTTTCGGGAGCGGGCGGTTTCATTGGGGGAAACCTCGTTTCGGCGTTACGGGCGCGGGGCCATAAAAACATTCGCGCTGTCGACACAAAGCCCTTGCAGGATTGGTACCAGCGATTCGACGACGTGGAGAACCTTTCGCTGGATCTGAATCTGAAGGAGAACTGCGAGACTGCCGCCAAGGGCGCGCACGAAATTTACAACCTCGCCGCGAATATGGGAGGAATGGGCTTCATCGAGCATAACAAGGCTCTTTGCATGCTCTCCGTGTTGATAAACACCCACATGCTGCAGGCCACGTTGAAATATGGGGTGGAGCGCTATTTCTATTCCTCATCCGCCTGCGTTTATAACGCCGACAAGCAGAAGGCATTCGAAGCCCCATCACTCAGGGAAGAGGACGCCTATCCCGCGATGGCCGAGGACGGTTATGGATGGGAAAAGCTATTCTCTGAGCGCATGTGCCGCCATTTCCGCGAGGACTACGGCCTTAGGACGCGCGTAGCTCGTTTTCACAATGTCTATGGTCCATGGGGAACGTGGTACGGCGGTCGCGAAAAAGCCCCAGCGGCGATCTGCCGAAAGGTAATCGAGGCAAAGGTAAAGGGTAAGCACGAAATCGAAATTTGGGGCAGCGGGGTCCAGACCCGCAGTTTCATGTATATCGACGACTGCCTCAAGGGCATCGACCTCCTCATGAATTCCGAAATTTTGGAGCCCATCAATCTTGGCTCGAGCGAGGCAGTCACCATCAATCAACTGGTCGATCTTGCGGAGGAATTTGCGGGAATCAAGCTGAAGCGCAACTATAATCTCAGCGCGCCGAAGGGCGTGAACGGCCGCAATAGCGACAACACTCTGATTCAGCAATATCTACACTGGGAGCCTAATACAACGCTTCGCGCTGGCCTCGAGAAAACCTATCGTTGGATTTACGACCAGTATCTTGCACGTGAACGAGGAGAAGCAAGGGTTGTGCGGGAGGCTTTTACAGCTTCTTCCTAGTCCGTGGGATTTAATTGACAGACCTACCAACTAAAGCATTACTAAACAATCGACGGATCGTATACGGCGAGGCGATATTTCCACGGTGTCTTAGCTGAAAGGGCGGTTTCGCATAACACCCTCGTTACTGGGCGTATGATTTTTGCTACTGTTCCCTGCCAGGGAGTGCAGCCCGCATCCGCCTCTCCCCTTTGCTTGGAGGTGCCTCAATTCATGAGATATTACCTGCTACCGGAGACCGGCGCTCGCTAGTCCTGGCCTGCCGCCTGCGCACGATCCCCCGTCACATTCGGCTGTGAAATAGTGCGCTGAACTGCATCGGATATCGAGGTGCGCAGTCCGTTGGTGAGGACTCGCAGGTCAAACAGCAGCGGCCGGTCTTCCTCCACCTGGAAAAGACACAAGTACGCGACTGGCCTGCTTCCCTCCGAAGGGAGCTGCAGCCGCAACTCCCAAACTGGGTCCACCCCGTCTTCAACAGACCATCTGTAAAGCAGCTTGCCTTTGGCGTCACTGCGCAATGGGCCGATCGAGGCCTCCGGCGGTCTTGCTCCCTCAAAACTATCCAGGTAAAAACCATCAAAACCTAGCGGCTCGAACGTTTGCTGCAGGATTCTACATAGCCCTTCGCGATCCTTGCAGGACGCCAGCACTTCTGTGGCTCGCCGGACGTTAACGTTATTCGCCATGATTTTGCGTCGCATCACTGCGTGCTGCATCAACTCACCCAATTCGGAGAACTCTATGTACCGGAGTTGGTGAATTCCCCAGAACACGCCAAAGCCGATAACCACTAGGATCATCGCCAGCAGCTTTTCACCGTGCAGCAAAGCCAAACTGAGTAAGCCAAATGCCGCGGTCACTCCGTACAACGTCAGCACTGCCCCACGCTGTGAAAATCCTCGCTTCAGCAGCTTGTGATGGATGTGGTCGTTGTCTCCCCTAAACAGCGGCCTCCCTCCCAGATACCGCCTCACTACCGCCAGCGCCACATCCAGGATCGGCAGTCCAAAAGCAATCACCGGAATGGTCACCGCCACAATCGTCGTCGCCTTTTGCGACCCCGCTAACGCTACCGCGCTCAGCACAAATCCCACAAACAAACTTCCCGAATCCCCGAGAAAGATCGTTGCGGGATTGAAGTTGAATCGCAGGAACCCCAGCATCGCACCCGCCAACGTGATCGTGATGATAGAAACCACGAAATTTCCACGTAAGAGTGAAATCACAAACATCGCCATTGTTGAGAAAAACGCGGACCCCGCCGCTAATCCGTCCAGTCCATCGATCAGGTTGAAAGCGTTCGTCACCAACAGCACCCAAAACACCGTGATCGGCAGCCCCACCCCCATTCCTAGCGCGTGCGACCTTGAGAACAGATCGATTCGCTCCACCCCATATCCGCTGAAGTACAGCAGACATGCCGCCAGCGTCTGTACACCAAACTTGAGATACGCGTCCGCGCCTCGCAGGTCGTCATACAGCCCGAGCAAAAACACGATGGCCGCGGGCCCCATCAGCCCCATCATCCCGCGTATCGAAAACAGTCGCGCCATTCCTAACCACTCGGCGCCGGCGACGCTCACCGCCAATACCAGCATCACTGAAAAATAGATTGCCACGCCGCCTAGCCTCGGCACCGCTTCCGTATGAACGTGCCGGTCCAGCTCCGGCGCTGTCACTATTCCCTTGGCCAAGGCCTTCTCTCGCACGCTCCGCGTTAGAGCCACCGACACCGCGCAGCTCGTCACAAAACACAGCAATAGGCTGAAGATCATCATGGATTCCATTGAATTCCAAGAGTCAGCGGAACGTAAAAACACTAACAGTAGCGGGCGTTTACTTTCAACTGACAGGGACCTCGAGGTCAGCCGCCTCGACCCACCGTCTCGGTAGACTCTTGGTGAGTGTCAAGGCGCCCCTCTTCAGGATGCCAACCCCATTTTTGGAAGTACAGTAAGGCCGACACCACGTGATGCATCATAAGACGGATGTTTCGGTAAGATCCCTTCGCATAGTGGTGATAAACCGCAACCTCTGGATAATAGATGGTCTCAAAACTCTCCCCAATCCGACGGCAGAGGTCGACATCCTCCAAGTACATGAAGTAGCGTTCATCAAATAGGCCAACCTGAGAAAGCGCCGCGGTGTTAATCATCATAAAGCAACCCGAAAGTGCGGGAACCGAAAATGTCTTCGTGTAGTCTCGATCTCGCAGCTCGTACCGAGCCATCCTCTTGTGCACTAAGGGCTTCAGCCGCCGCGGCAGAAAACGTCGAAGAATTAGATCGGAGGGCGTGGGTAGCTTCTTGCAGAGATATTGAATCGAGCCATCCGGATTCAGTATCTTTGGCATAAGCAAGCCCACGTTCGGATGGCCGCGTGCGAACTCCAACAGCGCTTCAAGGACCCCGCCACTAAAATACACATCCGGATTCAACACAACGTGATAAGCCGTGTTCCCCATCGACGCCCTCAGCGCTATGTTATGAGCCGCGCCAAATCCTAGATTCTTCCCGTTAAAAATGTAGGTAACTCGCCCGTCCTTGCAGATTTCTCGAGCTCTATCGTCGGGAGAGTTGTCGACCACATATAACCGAACGTTCATCTGCGTGCTCAAGAAGCTTGCGACCGTCTCCTGAACCTGGGTAAGCCCATTCCTATAAATCACGACCGATCCTATAATGTCATGCATTTCTCTGTGGTTCCCGCTCCGGATCCTGCGCTTGGCCCCTGTGTCTCAGATTTCCGCGCAGTCCGCCTCGCACGCCGCCTCCTCTTTCTTCTTGGTTCCTCTTCCACCAATCGCGGACTGAAGGGACAAAACAGAAGAAAGCGAGCGCCTTAGGTTTTGTTGCTGGTCGTAGTTTTCAGCCAGAAACGATTGAGCGGAATGCACGAGTCTTCGCGCGAGGGATCTGTCTCGTAAAAGGGTTGCAACGCCGTGAGCAAAGTCATCAGACGAATCAGCCACAAGGAGATGCTTACCGTCAACTAATCCGGTTCCCTCCATCCCAATTGACGTGCTAACCACCGGAACACCCGCTTGCAGCGCATGTATCGTTTTCAGTTTGATTCCCGCCCCTCGACGCACAGGGTTTACAAACACGGCAGCGCGCTTATAGAAAGCACTTAGTTCTTGTGGGTCCGCACACAGAGATATATTTGAAAAGCGCTCTAGCATTTTTTCAAGTCCCGGGAGCGCGGAGCCATCAGTACGGCCAGCTATGGTCAAGGAATATCCTTGAATCTTAGACAGAGTAGGATGAATAGTTTTAATGTACCATTGCAAACCTTGCAGATTAAGAGGTATTGCTAGGCTCCCAATGAATAGTGCCTCCGTCCCGTCTGCTGAATACGGACACATTCTGGCGACACCCGGATCAGGCGGCAGAAAGATTGCCTTACGATGATCTGTCGGATGCTTTCGTAGATGAAGCGTCCTTTCCCAATCCGACACGAACCAGAGCAAATCGCACTTAGATCTGATCTGCGGCGAAAATCGCTCAAATTTGACGGCTTCAGCCCGATAAAAGCACCGTTTCCACCAACTATCGGCACAATTGCTCAAATCTCTGAAATAGCGTGCTTCGCCGTCAGCTATGAGTATGCGTAACCCGGCATCCAAGTGCGCATTCTCCAAAATACGTGCCACATAGTCGGACTTCAGCAGTACCGCCTCGTATTTCGTCGATAGAGCGACATTTTGAAGCGCCTCCCGGCTACGGACCTGAAACGGGATTAGTGACAGTGCAGCAGAAATAACTCGCTTCCTCTCTATGACCCACATTTGTTCCACAATTGCTTGCACCGCGTCGATATGCTCTCGGCTGGGACGACTCCTTACTGTCACTATGAGATCCACTGCGAATCCGAGTTCCCTCAGTCCCAGGATAAGGCTCCAGGTGTGGACTGCCGAGCCGTGATTAGGCGGGTATGGATAGTCGCTTGCTACGACCAGGATTCTACCCATTTCTCACCTCATTGAATGCGACACCAAACGCGATTGGAATGGCGAAGTTGCCCGTCCCAGGTTGGTAAGTCATGATAGCGGTAGTAGCAGCTAAGACGGCGATAAACAAAATGGTTTGCCTTTTCACGGCTAGACGCTTGAGCAAGCCAATTATGAATATAAAGAAGAACAATGCAAATGGGATCCCGAAGCGCATCAACTGGTCAAAAAAGAAGGTTTTCGTGCTCACCATATCGGCAGATGTTAAGTAGTCTGAAACTTCTCCAAAATACAAGGGGACGTCGAAAAAGGACTCTAGCTTGGACATGGCATCGGGAAGGTATTTCGCCACGGCTGGAAGGAAACCAGGGAAGCCCACGCCGAACGGATGATGTGTGACTGTCATCAACGCGCAAATAATCATTGAGAACCGCGTAGGAATCGTCCCCGAGACGGCGAAGGACTCCGCTGGGAAGATGTTCGGGATCAACCAAATCAGAAACAAACCCAATGGAAAAAGCACAAAGAGCAGTCCTACAACGTGATACCACTTCGAATGCCACTTCACAATGGAAATAACGATTGCACAGATAAACAGCATCAAGATCCCACCTTTGGATCCAGAGGCAACCAGGAGACCAATGGTCGCAAGGAACAAAAGAAACTTCCAGATGCGCGATTCCGTCACATGAACCGCCAACAAACCGATAACCATTGCCGTAATCGAAAGCTGGCTCGGCTCGCTCGCTAATCCTCTTGGCCTCACATCGACCAACGGAGTAGAATGCAGCACTGCGTTCTCTGTTAACGCCGGCAGGCCTAGTGGATTGGAATTGCCAAACAAAAAACCAACGACTACGAGGGCAAAGGCAATATAAATAGCGGACCGCACAACCGAACTCTTACAGTAGTCCAGCGTGGTCGCGAAGAGAATTGCACAGACGGAGATAAAACTCGTAGTACCCTTCCACAGCAGGTTCTCGCCATGGCTCGAGGTTCCGAAGACGAACAGTCCGTAGAGAGCCGTCAAAAGAACATAAACAAGACAGATCAAAACGCGTCGGCTGACCCTCGTCTTTGTAGAAAGCAGCCATTGCGCTCCTTGTACCAGGCCAATCGCGAAAAGAGGAAAAATACACGGGCTCGCACCAAGGCTCCGCAGAGGAGTTAATTGGAGCATGAAGTCCTGGATAGTGCATAAGACGACGAAAAGAAAGAGGCATACTTGCACAAGCTTCTTGTTTTCAGCGGCGCATACGGAGATCAAAAGAAAGAGCCATATTTCAACAAATGACGCCTTGTTCTCTTCAGCGATGGTCATCGTGCCGTTCACAATTCAATTAGCCCAGTGACATGCCCGGGTTTTGTTTTCACGAAGTCACGATCACAGCTTGCGAAACATCACGCTTCCCCACGTGTCTGGCAGTTCGATTAGTAGTTCCGGTTTGTCACTGAAGAAGGATATTGCCGCCCGCTTTATTGCATAGTCTGATTCGGGGGAATTGTAATCGTGAATGAAACAAAATCCTCCACGGCTAATGCGCGGATAGAAAAACTCAAGGGCTGCCAAGGTTGGCCTGTAGATGTCAAGATCCAGCAGCACGAGGGAAAATATCTCCTGCTCCAATCCCTCCGCGGTTTCGGGAAAGCGTCCGACATGGAATACGACGTTATCTGTGTTCCCTAGTCGGGATTTGACAGCCGCTATGCTGGTGTCACGGAATCTAATTGCATCAGCAGGGTTGGCATTTTCCAGATCACAATTCGGAAACCCGTTGAATGTGTCAAATACGTGCAACACTCGATTCGGCGCCTGAAGATGGACGAGTCGGCTCGTATCACCCCGCCAAACCCCAACCTCTGCAAAAGCACCAGGTATTTCCTCGCGCTCAACTCCCGCAATAGCTAGCGCACAGCTCCCATAGCGAACGGGATCGGCAGTACCTCTAATGATCTTTGCGAGACTCGCGTCAAAGGGCGGAAATTTCATGCCCTGGTTTCCAGCCACGTACCGCAGGTATATTGCCTTAGCGAACTGCGCAAACATCAAGAGGATGTCTCTCCAATTAATTTTGCTTCGGCCGAGACACCCTGGCAGGATCCGCAGGAGGAGTGTCAATCAACCAGGCCCTGACTTCCCCGCTCCCGCTTTTAGCGTCGCTCGAAAGAGTTACGGAACCGCGGTCGACCGCCCCATTCGCTCGCTCCAGATTTGAAACAAAAAGGGAAAAACCCTCCCAGTATGCGCTTTGGGCCGCCCAAAATAGCCTCGGACGTCGCAAAACAAGCAGGTACTTTCCAGGAAGGTAGATGTAAAGCGCCAGGCAATAGAAGAAAACCTGCCACCACGAATAATGTTTCAAAAGGTAGTACACATGGTTCCGCGTAATATATCGCAGGGCAAAGCTCGAAGTACTGCCGGTCAGACTGCTCACCTTATGCCTCAGTCGGGCGGCCGGCAAATAAAAGAGCTTCACCCCAGCCCTGTGCGTTCGCAGGCAAAAATCGGTGTCGTCAAAATATAAGAAATAGCTTGAGTCCATTAATCCTACGCGCTCGAAGACTCCGCGCTTAATTAGCATGCAGCACGTCGGGCCGTAACTGACGGCGTGTGCCAGATCGAATTGGCCGACATCCTTTTGACCTAGACCGAGGTGGCTCCCAGAGGCGCGCAACATATTGAAGTACCCGCCGCCATACCAGACTGTCTCCGGCTCATCAAAAAGCAAGATTTTCGGAACGATCATTTCGCATCCGTGCTCCCGCAACCCCGCCACCAATTTGGCTAGAAGATCCGAGTCGAACACTGTGTCGTTGTTGATGAGCAGCACAGAATCGCATCCGTCTTTCAGCGCTGCCCGTATCCCGATGTTATTCCCCTCCGCCACACCCACGTTCGCCTCATTCGCAATTAGCACGATTCGTGCGTCACTGTACTCGGCGAGCCGCTTCAGAGTGTCATCCGAGGAAGCGTTGTCAACCACATACAAAACAAACTCGACCTGCACCTGATTCAGAACCGATTTCATGAAATCTTCGATCACACCCGCGCTGTTGAACGTGACTGTGACGACGCCGACGGGCTTTCCGCTATCCATGAAGCAGCCCCCGATCTCTCATCTCCTGCAAGGACAACTCATACCCGGCAGGCGCTGGTGTCTGCTCCTCCACCCAAGTCAGAAATCCGTCTAGCCCCTCGTTCACGCCGAATCGCGGAGAGTAGCCAATTGCGGTGCGAATTTTCGTCATATCGGCAAAGTTGTGACGGACGTCGCCCTCCCGGAAAGCTCCGGTTATTGCTATCTGGCACTCATTTCCGAAGAACGTGACAATTTTTTCGGCCAATTGCAGCACGGTCGTCCTCTGGCCGGTGCCTACGTTCATCGCTTCCACTGAACCCGTTTCTGCTGCCACACAGCGCCACGTCGCCTCCACACTATCTTCCACATAAACGAAATCCCGGCTCTCCTGTCCGTCTTCGAAGACCTGGATGGGCGAGTTTGATCTCGCAAGATTCGAGAAGATAGCAAGAATGCCAGTGTAAGGGTTGTTCAATGATTGTCCAGGCCCATAGACATTTTGGTAGCGAAGTGCATATGCTGAATATCCTCGCGACCGCGCGAACATTAGAACCATCTGCTCTTGAACTTGTTTGGTCAAGCCATAGAACGAAAGCGGGTTAAGTTTAGAATCCTCAGAAGTGGCTTCAGGAATGCACACGGAATGACACATCGGACATCGAGGCTCATACTGGCCAGCTTGCAGGTCATGCAGTGCGCGGGAGCCGGGATACACGATCCCCTCTCTCTCGCACCGGTATTTCCCTTCGCCGTAAACCGCACGTGATGAGGCGACCACAAACTTATTCATCCGAGCGCTTGGCCGATTAACGACGCAATCAAGAATCGCCGCGGTTCCTCCGATATTGACGTCCTGGTAGCGCGAGATTTCATACATGGATTGTCCGGTACCAGTCTCCGCAGCCAGGTGAACAACTACATCCTGCTTTTCCAGTGCACGAGCAACCAAGGCGCGGTCTCTCACGTCGCCTCGGAATATCTGCACGTGATCAATCAGATCCGAAGCCATTTCCTGAGCACCGGCGTGTACCTGTGCACTGAAGTTGTCTAGGACAGATACATCACAGCCTTCTCGGAGAAGCCTCCGTGTCAGATGAGTGCCGATAAATCCCGCACCGCCCGTCACAAGCACATTCACGCCTGGCCCCCTTCCTTCCTGGCGGTAATTTCAATGACATCTCCGGCTTTGAGCAGATCAATGCCCTTTGCCGCCCATTGCGAGAGAATCTTGAGAATCGGGTTGTTGATCAGCGCACCCTCCGTTGATTTTCTGCCGATGTTCCGGTTAAGCCATATTTGACAACTTCCGAGGATACCGGAACAGTCCGAGTTGTAATTGACTTTAATGATTTCAAAACCGTGTTTCATCAAGAATCGACCTAACGTATCGACCGAATAAGTGAAAGGATGCACAGGTGCGCCCAAATACCACCAGTACTCCCGAAAAATCCTTGAATTCAGACTGGCTACATTGGGCACACCAAGCAATAGCCTTCCATCTGGCCGCAGGATTCGATAGATTTCGTCAAGGGTCTCGCTGGGACATGAAATATGCTCGAAGGAGTGGTTGGCTCGCACGTAATCGAAATAATCAGAAGGAAAGTTTGCCTGCTGAATGGTCCCGGCGAAAATATTCAGTCGCCCTTGTTTTCGGCCAAGTTCCGCCGCTCCCGAATTAATCTCCACACCATGGACTTCCCAGCCCTGATCTCGCATGTCGCGCAAGAACCATCCTGTACCACACCCCAGATCCAGCATCCTGCCCGGTACAGAGAACTGGGGATCCTTTGTTGCGATTCGAAAACCCACAATCGCTTTAAGAATTTCCTTCCATAATGTTCTGCGGAAGTTATCTTGATATGCGTAGTAACTGGCCGGATAGAGTGGACTCAATTCTTCTTCAGAATACATCGGATTCAGAAACACCAAGGAGCATCCCAAGCACTGAACAATGCGGAACGTGCCGGGGATTCCATAGTGCCTATCCCTGGCCAGGTAGACCGTTTCAAGCTTTTCCCTATCGCACAACGGGCACTGCTTCAGTTCAATGCTCATTCTTCGCTCGTTCGCGGAGTCCTTGCAGGCGAACCTTGCTGAGCAAGGGCTCAATGGTTAGAGTTCGCCGCGAGACATCGCCCGAAAGAGCACTGACGGGTCATACTGCTCCTTCGGAATACACACAATTTCGCCAACTAAATCCAGGCCAGGCCTTGCGCGCGGATCACTGGGATCTCGAACAACATAATCGATGCTTTCGAACATTTGCACAAGTTCAGACCCTGAATGGCCGTCAGCCTTTGTTGGGTTCTTCCATACCTCCGAAATCACGGCAGGCCGATATGCCGATAATGTATCTTGTGCTCCACTAAACACGGAAAACTCTGCCCCCTCTACGTCGACCTTCATCACCGTTGGGCGCAGACCATACTTGGCGACTAAATCATCGATACGCTCTACCGGAACCGTGTCCGTCCTGATTTCTTTACCTCTGGTCGCGAAATGTTCGGGATCATTAATCGAGGAGTATTCCTCGAAGCCAGGAACAAAATGTATATCTGCCTGGCCCTTCGCAGCGCCGATCATTCCCTTAAACAAGATCACTCTGTCGGCGACGCCGTTACGCGTCACATTTTCAGCCAAGCGGCAGAATGCCTCCGATGTTGGCTCTGCCGCAAGCAGCCGGCCAGTTGTCAGTTTCTTCGCTCCCGCCACGGTAAAAAAACCGATATTCGCCCCTACGTCTATAACGTCGCATTCCGGTCGAACAAGAGAAAGGAACAGCTGCGAAACGGATGGCTCGTAACATCCTGTCCGCAAAAACCGGTGTAGCAAGTGAGATTGTGGATTAATTGAAAATACGCCACCAAACTCCGCGGCCTCAAAAACAACTTTATCCTTAACAATCTGGCTTATTCTTTCTAGAATCGCCTCGCCAGATTTTTGCCGCCATCCGGTCCACGCTCGACGGATTGCACGGGGGCCGGCCAAGGCTTGCCGCAGGAGTGGATGACGTCTTACGAACAATTTCATAACGAAACGATTTCGTCTTTCATGCAGACATGCTCTCGGGCAAGAATAAGCGGCGATCACTAATGTACGAGCCCTTCGCCAGATTCTTGCAGCACGAAACCGTATAGAACTCGTCCTCTCGGATATTAATTCGGATTGTCATAAAGAATGGTGACGCTGTGCAGTTTGTTCGGCAGAGGAGTTTGTGGGATGGGTGTACTTTCTCCCAGGTACTACCGCACCTCGCTGGCCTTCGGTCAGAAAAAGAAGCTCCCGCAGCTTCTCTCGTTCAGTGTCCATCAAACCGCAAAACCAAAGGAGTACCAAGGTCGCCGCAACGGCGGCACCGATTGACGCATATCCCACCGTATGCAGGGAAAGCGCTGAAAGATGAAAAGTGAGACCAACTGAAACCAGTGGGAGCGCACAGATTAGCGGCCGGAGCAATCCATCCCGCAGATAGTCAGTAGTGCGAAAATTGATTTCATTTGTCCTCGGCATGTTATAGATCAGATTTCCCAATGCGCCCACGACGCCGCCAATTAGAGTGCCGATTGCCACCCCAAAGGCTCCGAAAAACAAGCCACCGAATACACTGACAATTAGGTTTGATACTCCTTCCAGGAGAGGAGTTAATTTCACTAGGCGCTGTTGACCAGTACCGATCAGAGTCATCACGTAGGGTACCGCAGAGAGTCGAATCATATTCGCCGCTGTTAACACTTGCAGAATTCGTGCCCCTTCGACCGCATATTTAGGCCCTACCCAGACAGACAGAATGCTCTTAGCCGCCACAATGAGGGGTAGACCCATGAGCAGCAACACAAAGGTGCCGTAACGAGTTGCCGTGATCATTACTTGGCCCAATTGAGTGGAGCTTCCCCGAACCTGCATCACCGCCGTCGAAGGGATCATCACATTGAACAGGGCAAACTGAACGCCGGCCAGAAAAACTATCAAAGTTGCTGCTACAGAATAATAAGCAACTTTTTCAAACTCGAAATACCCTACCAAGGAAACGTCAAGGCCGCTGACCAGCAACATCGCAAAAGACCAGATGCTGAGGCTCAGACAATAATCAAAGAGTTCGCGGCCGGCTCTCCAACAAACAAGATGGGATGAAAATCGCATCCTTGGAGCCATCCTACGGTAAAACGTATATTGCAATCCGTAGGACACCAAGTTGACCGCTGCCACGACCGCGCCCATTTGTACTAGACCTCCGCCGTGCCGAACGACAAGCACCAGAAACAGGCCGCTGACTAGACGGGAGCCACCTATAACCGCTGCGGGGATGTCATAGCGTTGGAGTCCAACGAAAACGCCATTGAACAAGGAGCACGGCAAACCAATAGCCAACGAACCGCCAACCAAAAGCAGCGCGAAACTGGAATCTCTCAGCAGAAAATGCGGTACCTGGTGAAAAACATTCGACAAAAAGAGGGCCAGTCCCACGCTACCGACAAGACCCAAAAAACCAGCTGTCGCCAGTGCAGCCGCTCCAGTACTCACAATGCGGTCGCGATGCTCTGCATCCTTGCTTTCGCCGGTATGCGCTATGAATCGACCGATTGCCGTTTGAATTCCAAAATCGAAGTAACCGACGAATGCGCTAAGCTGAATCACGAGTGACCACGCACCGAACGCTTCGGAGGTCATCATCCTGGTCAGGAAGGGAGGGAGGAGAATAGCAACGAAAGCAGCTGCACTCCCACGCCCTACGTTTGCGACGGCGTTCTTCAATAAGACGAATTTTTCATTACGATCCATCTAAGTGAACAGGCCCTTGGGTGAGCAATGAGAGTCTTTACGTTCTGCGCTTCCCGGCATGGTCTTCGACGAACACATCGCTTCGAGTTCGACCTCTTCAACCTCCACAACGATCGACCTCATAATGGACTCGACAGATACCACCACCCTGAGATTGTTCCTCTTTCTCTTCAACACGCCCTCGAGCCCAGCGAAAGGACCACCGATAATGCGCACGCGCCGACCAACGGTCAAGAACGGATGCGGCTTGGCGTGCGACCGTTGGGAAAGCCCGCAGCGCAGGACTTCCATCTCCTCGTCCGGAAGTGCAGTGGGTAGGCCGTTGAAGCCGACTAGTCGCACAACGCTTGAAATCTGCAGGACGTGGAGCCTGTCGCACAACGGCAGCCGCACGAATACATATCCGGGAAACAGCGGTAGCTCCAAGTTCACGCGGCGGTCTTTCCAGTGGCGGACGGAGCTGTACAGCGGCAAGAAATGTTCGACGCTTCGTACATGCAGTTCCGCGGCGACTCGCTTTTCATGGTTTGCGCAAGTGTAAGCCGCGTACCAGCGCGGTTCGCGAATGGACTGCGAGAGATACCGGGCGTCGACGTCGTTTGCTTGATCCGTGCTCGCTAGAGTCACGCTGGACAGACTCATGTTCATGCCCCACATACAGCTTCGCCCTGTCGGCCACAGGCCGAGTCTCGTTTAACCCTCTCATTTACAGCGCGTTACCGGCCGCCCGACAGCTATTCGGGGCCCGTCGAGTGACTGCGACGCGACAAATCCGTCGTCTCCGCAACTGTTGCTCCACGGGAGTTGAAGCCATTTGACGACGTCCATGGCAAGCGCACCTTCATGGCTTGAAAAATCTCCTGGGCAAATGCCTTATGTGGATCCGCGTCATCGATTTCGGCCCAATGCATTTTCCCGCGGGCAAAAACCACAGCCCCCACCAAGGTTAGGAAAGCGCACGTAAACATGATCAAGAACCGCGGCGGAAAAGATTTCTTCTCAGGCACGCGCGGCTCATCGAGCACTTTTACACTCGGTATTTCCTTTGCTTCTTGAACTTTCGCCAATTCGTATTGCTTCGTGAGTGCCTCGAAAACGGCCTCCTGCACCTTCGTCCGGCGATACAGATCCGCATACTGGACGCCGAGCAGAGGCAGCTTCCGGATCGAAGGATAGAGAGAATCGCCTGATTGATGCTCCGAGGACGCCGCCAGTTCCTCGCCTTTGCCCCCCATTCTTTCTAGTTGATGCTTTAACTCATCAATTCGCGCCCGAACGGCGCGGACACGCACATTATCGTCCGTATAGATTTGTCGGAGCCCCTCCAGTTCGGATTCCGCGGCAATTAGATGTCCTTGAAGAACTGCCGCCGCTTCAACCATGGCGCGGCCCTGCTCCTTGATGTCGATCGCAGCATTCTTGCTCGAGAATTGGCTAAATTCCTTTTCGGCACTTTCCAAGTCCGCATCAACAGACTTAAGGCGACCCTCAAGAAATTCGCGCTCGCGCCGCGCCGAGGAAGTGGAGACCTTTGCGACGAGTCTATCCAGCTCCTCGACGTAGGCCTTTGCCATTGCCGCGGCACGCTTCGCATCCTTATCGGTAACAACGATCGTGAGTATCCCGCTTTTGCGATCCTCCGAAATCGAAGTGTTGTCAGCAAGTTCCTTGCGTGCAGTTTGTACCAGCCTAACCTTGTAAACCTTCCGTAGATCAAATCTTTCGATCAGTCGGTCCTGGACGGTACGGCTGTGAAGAACTCCGATGAAGAGTGCTCCGTTACTCTTTAGCCCAAGCAGGTCCCCTGCGACGGCACCAAGTCCGGTTTCCATCTTGTTGCTCAGGGCCGCCAACAGAGCCATACCGGTACCCGACTGACTGTCTGGAGGCATTAGCTGTGCGGTAGATTCATATCTATTGGGCAATAACAGAGCGATGAAGGTGCCCAAAACTACGCCGGCAATGGTCGACACGATTAGGAAACGGCGGTTCTCCCAAAGCAGCCTCAGTCGTTGTACTGCGGCCTCTCGCGGTTCTTGCACGAAACCGCCATCCTCAGAAAACGCTTTGAAAGCGGTTTGAGGCGTTGCTTCGGGCCCCTGTTTTGCGCCGGTCTGCGTCACGGTTGCTTTCGTCTCCCTCCGCTCTATACCCTTATCCTGTCGCTTTCGTCCATTGCGCCAAACCTTTATTCCCCGTCCTTACGGACACGTCCCCCAAATGGAGCAAACGCGATCCCAACGGAGGACACGATATTCGTCTGCGGGCGTGGCGCCAAAAGTGGATAGTTCCACTTTTCATACTGGACCGTAGCACTCACATTCCACTTCTCACGGAACCAATACCCAGTCCCAATGGATGCGTCGTTAATCGTCGCCCCTCCAGGCATATATTGCTGACTGACTTTTTGGTGCCTATAACTCGCCTGAATGTAATTACGGGGGTTGAATCTGTACGTACTCCAAGCCTCAGTGCCCTGACTCTGTCTGCCCATCCAGTTCGCGAGTAAGTTGCCATCGTTCGTATAGCCGTTAGGGAACCGATCGTTATAGTAAAAGATGCCGCGGCTGTAATGGGAATTTGGAGCGCCGGTCTGGAGGTCACCAGGGAGATCCGTGTACCCACTTTCTACTCTGAGGTCCAACTTCGGGATTTTGGGGACTCGGTTGAGGTAAAGGCCAGACCAGATTGCCGAATTCCTCCAGTAGGCGATGGGCGAGAATTCATCCCTCACCAACGCCTCCGTATAGAAGGTTAGCCAGTTTCGCAAACCTGGAACCCTAAGGGTGAAGTCAAGTCCGGAGTTACCGAAGGTTATATCTTCGGCGGTGGGACTCGTGGAAACATTAAAAGGAGTAAAGCTTTTTCCGAAGGTGTGCCAGGTCAAAGGGGTCGGGCCACCAGCAAACACCACCGCTGCAGAAAACCCTAATTCAAAATCTTTGAACGGCTTAAAACTGAATCTCCCTCCGTTTATAAGAGGCTGGCGACCCAACGAACTCCCCCATTGACCTACCAGGCCTGCCTTATTGTCGTCCACGAATTCATGGCCCTCAAGTTGTCCGAAAACCCACTCCAGTCGCCACGGTCCTAGCCAACCGAAAATCCAGGGGAGTTTGAACGGCGAGATGCGGTTAACTCGAATCATGTTCACCGGTGCGGCGTTGTTGGCAAATATCAAAGGCCCACCCTGGCTTGGACCCCACCATAGGCTCTGCTTTCCAAAGGTAATTTGCCAATTTCCGACATTCAGACCAGCGTATGCGTCGAGTAATTGAAGCGAATTCTCGGTGGCAAATGGAGTCGGCGGAGGTGTTGGCAAGAAAGTTGAAGAGCCAATGAATTGACGTGCGCTCAGGGGAAGTGCGGGAGCCGATGGTGCATGCTGATACTCGGCCCGCACATATGCGACCCAATGGCCAGTTGTTGTCCAACCTGAGAAGCCATCAACGGTGTTAAACCCCTCTTGAAATGGCCGACCAAAATTGTTGGTGATGGTCTGGCCGAAGTGAAAACCATCTGTAAGAGGCTTACCCGAGATCCCGGTCATATTCGCATAGACTGATTCCAGCCGTACACGTATGGGCTCTTCCACGCCGGCCGCTTCAAGTTCATCGCGAAATTCGGTCTGGAGTAGACGGTAGGTGTGCTCAGCTTCTGGTCCTCCCACACCAGCGTCGATGTAGTCTGAAGCTTCCGACAGCAAACGAGCGCACTCGCTGCGCGTCCAGGGCCTCATCCCGAGAAACGCGGTATCGAGCGCGCCCATTCCAGCTAGTCTGAGAAGTGCTGGATAGATCCAACTGTCAAGGGGAACATATGGCGAGCCCATGTCGGCGCTCGAGAGACCTTTTGTCTGACTCAAGTAACTGCGGAACGAATTCCACACTGCTCCGCCAAGCTCCGGATCATGGTGTCGATTGTACATGTCCTCTGCCACCAGGTTACCGATGACACTGCCGATAAACACATCCGACGGAAAGTGCTGTCTGGCGCGGTAGCGGGAGTAATCGACAAAAGTAGCCAGACCGTAAGCCAGTATCTTTGTCAGCGGACCCGGGTACTCATGCGCTACAACGCTGGCGACAGCCCACGACGCAGCAGCGTGTTCAGACGGAAAGGAAGTCCCTCCGCTAAAGAAATTTCCGTTGCCGTTGCCTTGATCAGGACGCTCGCGTCCTAGCGGGTACTTCATCGCTTCGACCACAACGAAACTGTTCAAGACAGCTTCGGCGGCTAGGAAGCCAGTCTCGCGCCAGTGCTCGTTGTGTTTCGGGTAGCTGAACAGCCACATGGCGCCGGCCCCTCCGAGCAACGCCGCGACTCCCACGTTGGACGCGGTGTTGTAGTGGCTGACGGTTGTTGGATTGTGGGAGATATGCCGGCTCATGTCCGCGTCGGTCACAAACATTCCGGTCGTGACGCCACTGAGCGGCATCAACCACAAAGTGTCAGGCCACCGCAGCCGCGCTGGACTGGTCCAAATTTGTTTCTGATCGACCAAAAATCTCTCTCCCAGACCCTTCCAGTTTCCCTTTATCGCGGTTGACGTCTCGGTCTTATGGTCACTCGTGTTCTCAATTGCGTCGCCATCCTTCTTGTCGACTCGGTCCTCCTTTTTCTCAGGCGTAGCCAACGCTTGCCGCCCCTGAGAATCCTGGGGACGCGCCGCCCACCCCGGCATACCTACAAAGGTGCTGACTGCCAACCAACCCGCAAGTATCAACCCAGGTCTCATTCAAAAATCTCCGCGCTACGGATGGATGTAGGCCACTGCAAGCGCAACCGACGATAAAACCTGCGCTGTCTGCATGATCGCAGTCCAATTTACTCCCGTAATCTTCGGAGCTTTCTCCGGGACAACGACCGTGTCCCCGGGTCTAAGCGAAGCGTTAAGCGGATCTCCCGACCACCACCCGGAACTGTTGTTTTTTGCCGAGATTACCGAGCCATCGGCACGAATCACGAAGACTGCTTTCTTGTCGGCCACAGGCGTCAAGCCACCCGCCTGGCTCAGGTACCAGTTGGCAGAACGTCCCGACTGCGCATTGATCGCCGTGGGATTGAAGACTTGTCCGTTGACCATCACGACGCTCGGCTTCTTCGGAACAACCAGTTCGTCGCCCTCTCGCAAAGGAATATCCGCCGGCGTATTCTTCCAATCCCTAACGTTCGACGAGATGTGAATCACGACCCTCCCGATCGGCTCGTTGGAGGCCATCTGGACGAGTGTCGCGTCGACCTGAGCTAGCGCTGTCGACTTAGCCTGGGCCTGATCCTTATCCCCTTCCGGAAGCGCTTTGATGTGCACCCGTTCTTCTTTGATCCTCTCGATGAGTTCCAGGCGGTTCTTCGATTCCAATTCGCGAACCTCTCTCCTCATCAACACCGCGCCGTAAGGGTAAGCCTGTTTCGAGAACCCGCCCGCGCGTTCCAACACGGAGCTCAGCCGCTCACCGGGCTCGATTCCGTACGTCGAGGGGTGCATTACCTCCCCGCGAACGGTGACGGCTGCACCGATATCTTTCCAGCCGGGAACCTGCCGAATGGCCAGCACATCGCCGGAGCGCAAGGGCAGATCTTCGCTGGCGTTTCCGTTCTCCAAAGACGCCAAGGAAACTTGCAGTTGCTCGGCCGGCCTCCCCGCCGCTGGGTACCTGGTCAAATCCGCCAAGTTGGTGTCCGCGCTGCGCTTTAAGCCGCCGGCTGCGCGAATCAGGTCTTCAACATGCATGTTTTCCATGTACGGGTATCGACCTGGCTTCGCAACTTCACCCGTGATTTCGACGATACTCGGTTCTACCAGAGACGTGTGCCGGTGAATCAGCAGGCGGTCTCTTGGCTGAAGCAGGATATTGTCAGCTGCGTTGCCGTTCAGGGCTCCCCCCAGATTAACGCTGAAGATCTTCGACGTTCCGTCCAGATTCACTCGAAAGACCTGCGCCGTGCCCAAGGCGGCCTCCGTCGTGAGGCCTCCGGCGAGATAAACCGCGTCTTTCAACGTTGCTTGTCCGGAGGTTTTATAAGTGCCGGGCGAACGCACTTCCCCGTCAACCGTCACCGTCGGTATCGGCTCGAAATCGAAGCGGCTGAAAATCCGTACCGTATCGAGCGGCTGGAGCTTGGGTGCAGCTGAAGCGTCCTTCATCGCTGCCTCCAAGTCGAAGCTGACCACGCTCGGACGGAAGTCTGGCGGGTTCAAACGGATGATCTCGCCGTAGTGTGCGGCAGGTTCCGGTAGAATATCGTTGTACGACTGGAGGATTTCAGTGAGCTTCATGCCCTCGCGGTAGGAATAGCGTCCCGGTCGCAGAACATGGCCTTGCAGATAAATCGTGTCTTGGTTGTATTCCGCGATCGGGAAGATGTGGATTTCATCCCCATCTTGGATTTTGAAGGTCGATAACTGCGGCGCGGTTGTGCTGTCCGGCGATAGGTCGAGACTAAGCATCGTTCGCTTTTCGTGAGCCTCCAAGCGCTGCACTTCAACGTGCCGCAACGCGGCCGCCGGCAGAATTCCCCCTGCCAAGCCCAAAACGTCGGTCAATGTCTTCTCATCGTTCAGTTCGTAAACGGCAGGTCGGCGAACCATGCCCGTAACCGTAACCTGCGGACCAATCGGCGGCACCATGAGCGTGTCGCCATTCTCCAGCTTCTTTGCGTCCGGCGTGACACCCCGCAGTAAGAGGTCGTACGTATCGATTCGTTCCAGCTCCTGGCGGCCGCGGAAATGCTGGAGTGCCCGCAACGATCCTTTTCCGGTTACCCCGCCGGCCGCGACCAAAGCATTCAAAGGCGTTGAAAGCGAGCTGATATCGTAAGCGCCGGGCTCTTCCACTTCTCCCACGACATAGACGCGAACCGTCCGTAGCCTGGCGACCGAAACATCCGCAGAGGTGTCACGATATTGCGTCGTAATGGCCTTCTGTACCGCCTGCTGCACCTCACCCAAGGTCCGCCCGCTTACCTCGAGTGGCCCTGCCTCCGGCAGGTTGACTCTTCCCTGCCGGTCCACCATCCTCACTAGCTTCGTCGAGATTCCGCCCCACAGATCGATCGAAAGGCTGTCTCCGGGGCCAACGACATAGTCCGGCCCCACCGGCAGGTCCATCGGAAGGTTGCGTCGATTTCGAATACCATCGTGAAAAACTGCAGTTCCGAATCTCTGTGGTGCTCGATCAAGCGAGGGAGCCTGCACATAGAGGTCATACAGAGAAGGTATATCTGCATAAGGACTGGGTCGGCGCACCATGGTTGGCGCGGCCATATCTCGAGACTTCGCCAGCCGGGACGGCCGTCGAACCTCGGTCCCAAGGCTCGTTTCGGGCCGGACACTGCTCGTGGCCGTCATGTCCGACAACTGGCCGCTCATGAGTTCAGGAGTAGCCCCACTTCGCAGAGCTTCCAAAGCCGCTGCTCCCCCCATCGCTTCGGACGGTACACCGCCTCTCAGCGTTCCGCCACCCTGGCCCATCATGCTCGAAACACCCTGGAGTGAGACGCCACGGTCACTCGATCCATCCAGCGAACTCGTGCCACCCAGCCCGCTCAATCCGTCCATTCCACTCATCCCACCTAGTCCGCCTGTTCCGCTCATCTCCGGACTTCCGAGTGCAGCCTCCGCCTGTAGAATTGGAGCGGTAGCGCCCAAGGGAAGGTTCTCTTGAGGGTTTTGGGGCAGCGTTTCGCGCAGAGGCCCGTTGTATCCGGGGCTTGTGATATTTCCCCCCGGCGGAGTCAAATCGCGGTTATCGCAGTCCGGGTCATCGAACTCCTCGCAGTACCTTCTCATTCTCTCCAGTGCGGTTTCCGCTGCATTACCCGTTTCCGCCTTTGGCGGTTGCATGGCCGCCGCGTCTTCTTGCGCTTCGATGTGTTCCAACCGCCTGACCCGCTCCTTAAGCAAAAGATCTTGCTGCTTGCCCATTTCCGACTCCGGGTTGACGATCGGCTTCAAGTATCCGTAGCGCTGTACCAGCCTCGTTGCCACCGCTCTGAATTTCACGTCGCGCGTTAGCCGGTCGAATACGGCCAAATCGGTCAACTCGTCGTCACTCACAAACTGCCCGTTATCGCTGGCCTCCTTGGCGATCCACGTTTTCAGCTCCACGAGCAGACCGGGGTCTCGTAGCAATACCTCCTTAATCTGCGGCGCTGAAGCGGCTACACGGTCGTAATTCGCTTTCGCCAGCTCCGATTCCAACCTTCGCGGAGGCGGGGGCACGTCGGCCTGTGCACCGCTGGTCTTCTTCTGTGGCTGTTGCTGAGCAGCTGTTCCTGCCGCGCCTCCCAAAAGCAAGGCGATGATAAACACCCAGAATCTCAGCAACCGCAGCCCGAACTCTTTCATGACACTTCCCCCGCTAGTGAGGCTTTTCGCCGCATCACTCCAAGAATCGCCTCTTCCGATGCTTCTATGACGTCAGAATGAATGCTAAAGGAGGCCCAATAGCGAACACTGCTGTTTGTGTGCGCGGAGACAGCGATGATGCTAACTTCAGGATAGAGTCGAAGGATGGTATCGCAAACCGCAGGACGCTCGTTCGGATCGTCCATCGCAATAAACAGAAAATCCGGTTGAGTTTCTTTTACGCGACCGATAATCTCCACATCATCTGCAACTTCGCCGACGATCGTGATGTCGGGCTGGTCCGCAAAAGTCTCGATGATAATCTCGCGCATGAGTTTCGGGCGGTTCGCCACCAGGACTCGAATTTGACGTCCCATGGTTCCCTCCTTCTGGGAACTCGCATTATCCTGCCCGCCAATCAATGACGATAAGGCCCAAAAATGGCGTGTAGTTCCGCACTAGAGACTCGCGACCGCGAGGCTCAATTATGGACTAGCGATAGGTACCAGCAATGGACTAGCGGAGGGCAGAACGACCGACGAAGAACGTGGATCGGCCTGCAGGCCACACCGACTTTTCGGGCCCCTTAGCCGCGGAGCTGCTGGCCACCGCACGAACAAACTACTCGAAGCTGGCTCTAGAGTCCCGATACAATCCATTTGGCTGGCAGTCGAGACTCGGGCCAAAACAAATACCTGCTGGATCGCCGGGAGACAACAGTGCGTCTTGTGACTTTCGCAGCAAAAGATGGAGCATCGCATCTTGGCGCGTTCACGGAACGCGGCGTTGTTGACTTGTCTGCAGCCGCCCGCGAACTCGGGTTCCCGCGCGAAATCTTCAGCAGCATGTCCTCGTGGCTAGAAGGTGGAGCAAATCGGCTGGTTGATCCATCCCGGCTGACGGCCAAAACCGCCACAACCGCGCTTCAACCCTCTGAGGTTCGCCTTCTACCGCCGGTTCCACGCCCTGGGAAAATCGTCGCCATCGGACTGAACTACAAGGATCACTCAATCGAATCTGGCGCTACCGCGCCGCCGAAATCTCCGATCATCTTCGCGAAGTTCACCACAAGCATCGCAGGTCCCGAAGACCCGATCGTGATACCCGTTGGCAACCCGAATGTTGATTACGAGGCGGAATTGGCGGTCGTCATTGGCCGCCGGGGAAAAGCCATTCCTGCCGAACACGCTTTCGAATATGTTGCGGGCTACATGCCGCTAAACGATGTCTCCGCCCGGGTGTGGCAGTTCGGTGACAGGCAGTGGGTCCGCGGTAAATCGTGTGACACGTTCTGCCCGACCGGGCCCCATCTCACCACGCGCGATGAAATTCCTGACCCTCATGCCCTGGCCATTCGGGCCCGCGTGAACGGCGTTACGATGCAGGACTCCCACACGAGCAAAATGATTTTTGGCGTCCCGGAACTAATTGAGTTCACTTCAGCCAGCATTACCTTGGAACCTGGAGACATCATTGCCACCGGAACGCCTGAAGGAGTCGGCGCGTTCCGCAAGCCACCTGTATTCCTTAAACCTGGGGATGTGGTCGAAGTGGAGATTGAGAAGCTGGGTGTGCTGCGAAATCCCGTGGTGGCAGCGGGCGGATGACCATCCGCCTTCTTCTCACGACCCGCGAGATTGGACTCGATGTTCTGTGCTTCAGCTTGTTGGCCATTGACCGAGGAACCCGGAGCCCGGCGTGCCCCAGCTAACTGTAATCCAACAATCGGTCTTGCAGCACATTCCCCGGCTGAACCTACCAGCCGACGCGCGTGTTCTGGACGCTCCCTGCGGCGCGCCCGCCGCTTTGACTCTCGCGCTAGAAGCAAAGGGCTTTTCTGTAATTGGTGCTGACCTGGATGAAACCGCTGCTCGAACTCTGGGCAAAGCATTCGCGCGGGTCGATCTAAACGCTCCATTGCCCTGGCCGGACGACTCGTTTGACCTCGCTATCTCTACGGAAGGGATCGAGCACTTAGAAAATCACTTTACGTTCTTCCGGGAGTTTTGGCGCGTGCTCCGGCCAAATGGCATCCTGATCGTGACAACACCAAATACCACTGCTCTGCGGTCGCGGGTACGTTTCTTTGGAAGTGGTTTCTTCGGCCGCGATGCTCGGCCGCTGAACGAGTCCGGCCGCCACCCGCTCCACCATATTAGCCTCGCTACATTTCCCGAACTGCGCTACGAACTAAGCGTGTCCGGCTTTCAGTTACTTGAGGTTCGGCACACGCATATCAAGCCGATAAGTTACCTATACGCAGTCTATGCTCCCTGGATGTGGCTCTACACCCGCATCGCCTTTCGAAAAGAAAAAGATTCTGCTCAGCGCCGGCAAAACCGCGAGATTCTCCGTTCCATGCTTTCTCCTTCGTTGCTGTTTGGCGAATGCTTGATGCTCATCGCAAGAAAGGATTGAGTTACAAGAGGTCCGTACAACTTACCGCGGGGATCGCCTCGTAGCGCGGCATAACCGCTCTTCTCATGACGCAACCCGCTGACAGAAACGTCCAGCATTAAAAGCAGAGAAGCCATTGCGCGTGGCTTCGCTAGCAGGGCAGCCCGACTGCGTTTGGCTAGAACTTGGTGGGAGTGTTACGTTGAGCGCGTTCAATCCCGAAGCACTTGGGACGCGTCCTTAACGCTCTTCGCCAAACCTGACGAACCGGACGCCGCTGAACCGGAGGCAGCGATTGTTCCTTCGAACGAATCGGCAACGGTTTGAATCGCCCGTATCACAAGTTCGGGCTCCTCCCACATGATCCAATGGCTGCTTCTTTGCGCCAACACGTGAATGCCGCGGGGCAAGCGCCTTGCTGTGGCGGCGTGTTCTTCGCGCCGGCGCTGAGGCGAAGTCCGCGCCGACAGGATGACCACCGGCTTGTCGCAATAATTACCCAGCGCGTTGACGCGCGCCGCGTTCACCGGCAGGTTCTCCAATTGGCTCGCGATGCTTATGGCAAATTTTTCCTGTATCCAAAAAACGGATGCCATCTTTCTTTCATTCGCCGGGAGGGCCCAAAACCATGGACTCGAAACCGACCCGGATTCCGCTGGTGTTCCACGGCTGATCAACCTCACCAGCCGGCCCGCCGGTCCCTTTGCTCCGGTGGTCAGCAGAAACGCAACGAAACGAATCAGGCCGATGCGAGCGAGAAACGCGGCACGACGGCACACCTTGGCGCCAATTTCCGTAAGCCTCCGGTCATGCTCTGACGGCGGATTCCATTCGACCGGCACAACCGGGTCCACCAGAACGACTCCCGCCGTCTGTTCCGGGTATCGCGCCGCAAATAGCGGCATGGTCAAACCGCCAAACGAGTGCCCTACCAGAATGTATGGCGGAGGAATCCCTGCGCGCTGCAAGAGCGAATGAAGCTCGTCCGCGATGCGGTCCGCCGTCCGCGGCATCGGACCTTGGTCACTCCAGCCGAGCCCGGCCTTGTCATAGCTGACAACGCGAAACGTGCGCGCAAGTTCATTTTGCAGCGCACTCCAGCTCAGCACCGTGGACATCAAGCCTGCTTCCAAAACTACCGTCGGACCGGCGCTGCCCGCTTCGCGTATGTGCAGCCGATGGGTTCCGAGGTCAATCAGTTTTCCTGGGGGCGGATGCACCCTCCAATCCCTGCGCGTGCCGAGTTTCTGGTACACCACCCCCACGAGAATCAAGAGCAGCACAATTGCTGAAATCCAGATAAGCACTTGGATCAAGTTTTTGCCCCGCTCCTCACTCGAACTTAGATGTTTGATCCTCGAGAACGGCTATGAAGGCCCTCCGCAACACGCGATGCAAGTTCGACGCAGTCGCCGATCGAGCGACCCGTCAGGTAATTACCGACAAGGCCAAGGCTCGGGAGCGTCTCGAGCAGGCGACCGATCTCCGCTACGCGCTTGCGATGGCCCACATTATATTGCGGCATCGCTCTCGGGTATCTCCAAATCATTTGCTCCAGCGGTTCTCCCCGGATGCCCAGAATCCTGGCGTTTTCCGCATGAATCGTGTGTGCACGCTCTTCCTCTGATGACGCGGCGATCCCCTCACGCGGATCCCTTCGAGCAAAGCTTGTCATCAACACTTTTCCTTCGGGTGCGCGCCCTCGAAACAAGCTCGAATTCCAGAACGTGCAGATGGTGCTCAAGCCCTCCCGTCGCGGCACCATGAACCCGAAACCATCGAGCGAGTGGGAGGCCTGAGTGCCTTCATACGCTGAGGATACAGAACACATCGGCGCATACTCAATCTCCCCAAGCAGTCGACCCAGTTGCGAGGCGCTCTTTTCGAGCAGCCGTGCTGCAACGTACGCTGGCACCGCAAGCACCAACGACTCCGCTGTAATTTCTTCCCCGCCCGACATCTGTACTCGCCATCCATCCCTCGGTACGCCGTTTTCTCGCCGTACAGGCGAGACTGATTCTGCCCTCACGCCGTATTTCACGCTTTCAGCGAGTGCCTCCGACAGTTTCTCCGGAAGCATTCCCATTCCTGACTTGAATGACCCGAGCGATGGCAGCGCGTCGGTAAGGTGGAGCCTTCTCCGTTTTGTCTCGTGGTGGTTAGGCGTTTGCGAGCCATCGGAGCTCGCACGCCGTCGCTTGGCCATACTTCCACGAATCGCACCTCGTACGAGACTGCCCTGAGTTCGCTCCCAGTCCACAAGCGCCGGGAACGCGCTCTCCATTCCCATCTCGCGGGAATCGGCCAGGAAAACCGTGCCTATTACGGGGTCCACCAAATACTCCAATACCGCGCTGCCGAATTTTCGCTGAACGAATTCGGCCAAGCTTTCTTCATGGTCTGGAGGGTGCGTATTGCCGAACGGCTCGCCAAGAAATCTGAGCTTCGACCGCAAATCGATCAATTGCGTCGTCATAATCCCAACGGCCGAGAAGGGCGCCGGATGCAGCTGTCCCTGTTTCAATATGTAACGCTTCGCCTTCGGGTCTCCGTGCACAAATTCCTTTTCGATGTTCAGCTCCTTTACGAGCGCCCACACCGATGCGGGAAATCGCGGGCATTGCGGCCCCGCCTCAAAAATGAAACCATTTCGCCGTACCGTCGCAATCACGCCGCCCGGCTGCTCCGTCTCTTCCAACACGATCGGATGGATGCCCGACTGTTTCAGACGGTAGGCGCAGGCCAGGCCCGAGAGCCCCGCTCCGATCACCGCCACTTTGTATGCGTATCCCACTGCGAGTAAAGTCTATCAAAGGGCATAGAGGCTCGTTTCGCTAAAGGTTCTCACTCGGGCCACGCGTTCTTGTCCGGGAACCAATTTCGAGGATCAAAGTTGCAGTCGCTCGCCGAGTTTGTTTCGAGATATGCCGCGCAAGGCGATGAGACCGCGCTCAGGCAGCAGCGCGGCTATCGCATGGAGAGCTTCAGCTACCGGCGGATCGCCGACGAGGCAAATCGCCTCGCACGCGAACTCGAAGGTCGCAACATCAGAAAAGGCGACGCTGTTCTTTTGTGGGGCGAAAACTCTGC
>Ga0306923_10000411_pt1 | contig 33253 bp, 27 predicted proteins | sample sta12Can44000108_FD_203841 | JGI IMG/M metagenome (GOLD analysis project Ga0306923, IMG submission 203841) | Lab enrichment of tropical soil microbial communities from Luquillo Experimental Forest, Puerto Rico - statanox.12C.anox.44.000.108 (v2)... | ecosystem: Environmental > Terrestrial >... | reverse complement strand
GGCGAAGAAGAGGACGTCGACGAGCCGCTTCTGACCGGGAGGGTCTCCGCCGCCGACCAGGGGGGCGAGAAAGAGGCCACCGGCGACCCAGGCGGTCGCGATCCAGAAGATCGCGAGCTGCAGGTGGTAGGTTCGGATCAGATTGTACGGAGCCAGCTGGAGAATGGCTGCCACGCCGTAGAACGAGAACGGCTCCACGCGGTAGTGAGCGAGAGCCCCGCCCACGACGGCCTGGAGAAGGAACAGGAGCGCCACCACCGCGAGATACTTCCCGGTGGCCCGTTGACTCGGCGTGAGATTTATCGTTGCAGAGGCCTGTCGCGGGCGTGGCTCCGTGCCTTCGCCTCCCCATCCCAGGAAGTGGTACTTCCCGAAGATGAGGAGGACGAACCCCAGGCCACCGAGCAGCGTCACCAGGCTGAGCGCGCTCCAGACGTAGGCCTGAGTGGAGGGGCGATTGCCCGCGTCCGGGTCGTAGGGCCAGTTGTTCGTGTAGGTGTAGTCCTTGCCGGGGCGGTTCGCGACGGTGGCCCACGTCGCCCAGGCCAGGTAAGCGTTGAGGAACCGGATCTCCGTGGGGTCGGTGATGCTCCCGGGACGGAGGCCGGGGGCGGAGTTCTCCTTCGAGAAATACTCGGCCCAGTAGCCTTCCAGCGCGCGGCTCGCCGCTGCCTGGCCCGGCGAGAACCTGAGCGTACCCGCAGCCGCGTCGAAGCGGTTGTCCTTGAGCTCGGCCCGCACCTCGTCGGCCACCGCTGACTTCTCTTCAGGGGAAAGCACCGCGAAGGCCTTGCCGAAGCGGGCCGTGGCCACGAGGTCGCGTGCGATCTCGACCTGGCGATGCAGGTACTCGGCCGTGTAGTCCGGCCCGAGGTACGCGCCGTGGCCCCAGAGCGTGCCGTGCTCCATGAGCGCGTGCTTCAAGAACACCTCCTGACCTCTCTCGATCTCCTCCCCGGTGAAGAGCACGCCACCGGTGCCATCGACGACCTGGCGCGGGATGGGTGGAGCGTTGGAATAGGTCAGGACGGTGACGTAGGTCAGCACGGAGAAGCCGAAGATCATCACCAGCACCGTGCCGTGCCGCCACCAGGGTGAAAGAGGCGGGAGGACGGGTGGGTGGCTGGCTTCGCTGAGCTGCCGCATGTCGCGCTCCTCGTCGTGAACTGCTCGTGTTGATATCCATCGAGGCGGCGGCGCGCCGAGCCTTGCGTTCGCTCGCCGGGAAGGTCGAGCGACCCCTCCTCTGGCCTAGGACGCGAGGTTGATCGGAGAGCTGCGGGAGCTACCCGCACGCGGCAGCTCGCGGACCCGCGAGCTCATGTCTCGTGCCATGCACGCGGCACAATGGGCATGCGGGCGGATGCGGCGCCACCGCATACAATCCTCGCACACCGGAACCCGACGCCGGCGGCGGGGGCGGACCATGACGAGCTACGATTACTTTGCGCGCGCCGAAGAGATCGAGCGCGTCTGCGCCGAGATCTACACCGAGCTGGCGAGGGACTTCGCCGACGATCCGCCCGTCAGCGCCACGTTCCGGCAGCTCGCAAACGAGGAGCTCCAGCACGCCGCCCGCATCCGGCTCCTGCGCAACCAGTACCGCTCCAACCCGAGCCTCTTCGGGCAGATGGAACGCCTCGAGGAGGAGCTGTCCGCGATCGAGACCGATGCGATGCGGCTGCGCGACGAGGTCGTTCGCGGCGTGTGGAGCAAGGACCTCGCCGGGGTCCGAGCGCGGCTCGTCGCGATGGAGGACAGGCTCCACGTGCACGCCGAGACGATGGCGCGCCGCGCCGACCCTCGCGTCCGCGCATTCTTCGAGACGCTCGCCCAGCAGGACGAGGCGCACCGGCGACTCTGCGCCGGCACTCCCTGCCGGAAGGCCGGCTCGACGTAGCGGGGACTCGCGCCTCGGTGGCGCAGGTCACTCGGAGTGGCCGCGGGTCAGGTGCGAGGCCCCCGCCCGACCAGCCCACACCAAGCCGTGCGGAACCCGGGGGCGACGCGGAAGATCTGCCAGCGAACCCGCCGGAGCGCCCGGCCCCGCGCGTCGCGCTCGGCCTGCTCGAGCAGCTCGAGCGCCTCGGTGGCGCGCCTCTGCCGGCGCAGGAGCGGCGCGATCGCCAGCACCGCCTCGACGTTCGACGGCTGGATGAGAAGCGCCCCCCGGAGCAGCTCGGCGCCGGCCACGGGGTCCTTGCGGCCGAGCACCCTCCCGCCCTGGACGAGCGCAGCGGCGGCCTCGACGCGCCTGCCGCGCAGGAGGTGGATCCGGGCGGCCTCGCTGTGGAACTCCGCCTCGAGGGGCAGCGCCCGTCGCGCCTGGGCGTACACGGCGAGCGCGCGGTCCAGGAACCCGGAGGCGAGGTGGCCCTCCGCCGCGCTGCGGAAGCTTGCCGTCGCCCCGGCGACGTCTCCGAGCTCGACCAGGACCGGCGCGAGCTTCCCGTGCACGCGGGGGTCCGGACCGTGCTCGGCGAGCGCCTTCCTGTAGGCCGCCGCGGCGGCGCTGGACCGCCCCCTGGCGCGAGCGCGGTCGCCGGCGGCGATGATCTCGGTGCGGGTCTGCGGCGCGCGCTTCCAGAACGGCACGCGCCGCATGGTAGCGCCTCCGCGGTCCACCGTGCGTGCAGACGAGGTGCGCAGGAGCACCTGCACCCGCGAGCTCACCTGACGTGTCGCACACCGTCGCCTTGCTCCGGTCCGTGGTCGTCATCGCGCGAAGCCGAGCGCGCGTCCGGGAGCACGTGGAGGGGCTGGCCGCCTCCACGGTCACACCGTTGGGACTCGACGCGTTCCGGAGCGAACGGCAAGCAAGAGAACGACTCGAAGGAGGAACGCCATGCCGACTCGTGTGAAGCCGATCCCCGAGGGCTACCATGCCGTCACGCCGTACTTGATCGTGAAGGACGCCGCGCGCGCGATCGAGTTCTACAAGAAGGCGTTCGGCGCCAAGGAACACTTCCGGATGGCCAGGCCGGACGGAAAGATCGAGCACGCCGAGCTCCAGATCGGGGACTCGCGCGTCATGCTCGCCGACGAGTCCCCGGAGATGGGCGCCAAGAGCCCGCAATCGATCGGCGGGACCCCGGTGACGATCCACCTCTACGTCGCCGACGTCGACGGGGTCGCGCGCAAGGCGATCGACGCCGGCGCGCAGCTCATGCGGCCGATCGCGGATCAATTCTACGGCGATCGGAACGGCGGCATCGTCGATCCCTTCGGCCACATGTGGTGGGTCTCGACGCACAAGGAGGACGTCTCGTCCGAGGAGATGAAGCGGCGCGTCGCGGCGCACCACGCGGGCATGAGCTGAGCCAGGACCGTTCGTCCTGAGCGGAGCCGCGCAGCGGCGAGGTCGAAGGGCGAACGGGTGCCAGCTTTTCCGACGCCGCTGACTGCTCGTCGCGTGGTCACCCACGCGCCAGAAGCGTCGTAGGGCGGGGGCTTGTCCCCCGCCGAGCGTCCCCACCGTCGCCGCGCCCCCACGCTCGCCTGCTCGTCGAGCGGCTGCCGGAGCTCGCCTCCACAGCCGGGGCATTGCGCCGCGATGTCCGTCCCGTCAATGACGCCACGGGAGGGACGCTAGGCATGACCTACCGGACACGAAGTCTTGGCTACACCATCATCATCCTGCTCTCCACCGCGCTCGTCGCCGCGACGTCGCGCGCGGCGTCGGCGGCCTCGGAGGCGAAGACACCCGCCGGCCAGTCACCGTCCGCGGCGCAGGCGCACCTGCACGTGCGAGGCGACGTGATCGCCGTGCGAGGCGACGCGCTCGACGTCAGGTCGCGCACGGGCGAGAAGCTCACGCTCGAGCTCGCGCCGAACGCGTCGGTCGCACTGGTCGAGAAAGCCAGCCTGGACAGCATCGGGAGCGGTGCCTTCGTCGGGACGACGGCGGTCCCCGAGAAGGACGGCACGCTGCGCGCCGTCGAGGTGCACGTCTTCCCGGCCTCGATGCGCGGCACCGGCGAGGGTCATCGCCCCTGGGACCTCCAGCCGGGCAGCACGATGACGAACGCCACCGTGGCGCAGGTCGAGGGCGGCCGCGCTGAGGCGGGCGGCACCGGGAGCACGATGACGAACGCGACCGTGGCCGGCGTCGAGAAGGGCGGCGGGGGCCGCAAGCTCCTGCTCCGCTACAGCGGCGGCGAGAAGACGATCCTCGTGCCGCCCGGCACACCGGTGGTCGCGCTCGAGGCGGCCGATCGCTCGAAGCTCGTCCCCGGCGCGCACGTGTTCGCGATCGCCACGCGCCGGCCCGACGGGAAGCTCGTCGCCCAGCGACTCAGCGTCGGCAAGGACGGCGTGGTACCGCCGATGTAGCGGCTCGCGGCGTGGCACGGCGACAGGATCCGGAAGGAGATCGACGATCCGACCATCCCGCTCGTCTCGCTCGGTGAGCCGCGGAAGTTCCTCCTCCGGCCGAAGGGGGGCGGGCGCTCGCGCGCGTTCCTCCTCCTCAATGCGTGCCAGGCGCTGCTCGACCTCTCCGGATCCCTCGGAGCGCGGGGCTCGTTTCGTGCCCTAGTTCCGCAGCGAAGTCCCCGTCGAGACCGACCTCCCGATCCCCACCTCCGAGCGCGCACACGCGCCGACAGGGCGCCTCACGCTCGGCTCATGTCGGATTGACGTCACCCCGAGGAGATCGGAGATTCGCGCGCCAATCACTGTGCGTGCACGCGGCCCGCTACGACCTCGCGCCGCCCGCTCGCCGGAGGGGACAGCATGCGACGGATCCTCGCGCTCGTGGCGGCAGGGGCCACCCTGCTCGCGGCCTGCTCGTCGGGAGGCTCGAAGACCACGGGCACCTGCCACAGCGCGCTCGACTCCTGCAACACCGGCTCCGACTGCTGCTCGGGGGCCTGCATGCAAGGCGTGTGCGCCCCATCGTCCAGCGGCGGACATTGCGGTACGACCGACGATTGCTACCCGACGTTCACGTGCAAGAGCAGCACGTGCGTCTCCGGCGCGACCTGCCGGGACAACGGCGACGTGTGCTCGTCGAGCTCGAGCTGCTGCACCGGCCACTGCAACCTGAGCGGTCAGTGCGCCGACAACTCCGCTCCCGTCGCGAGCGCGGGCGCGGATCGCACCGCGCCCTATCGCTCGAACGTGGTGCTGGACGGCAGCGCGACCTGGGATCCGGACGGTGACGTGCTCACCTACGCGTGGGCGCTCACGCGGCCGGCCGGGAGCGCCGCGGTGCTCAGCTCGACGACGTCCCAGTCGCCGTCCTTCTACGCCGACGTGGCCGGCGTCTACACCGCGGTCCTCACCGTCAGCGACGGCAAACTGTCGTCCTCCGCCACCGTTCACGTCACGGCGCAGAACTACCCTCCGTCCGCCAGCGCGGGCGCTAACCGCACCGTCCCGAAGAACAACCCGGTCACGCTCGACGCGAGCGGCAGCTCCGACCCCAACGGCGACGCGCTCGCGTACTCGTGGGCGCTCACCTCGGTCCCAGCGGGCAGCACGTCCTCCCTGGCGAACGCGACGTTCATGCAGGCCACGTTCACGCCGGATCGCGCCGGCGCCTTCGTCGCGACGGTGACGGTCAGCGACGGCGCCCTGTCGAGCACGGCGTCGGTCGTGATCAACGCGGTCGACACCACGCCGGTCGCGAACGCCGGGACGGCGCAGGCAGGGAACGTCGGCGCGCTGGTCACGCTCGACGGGAGCGCGAGCGCCGACGCGGACCACGACCCGCTCACGTACGCCTGGACCATGACGGCGCGCCCGGCGTCGAGCACAGCTTCGCTGAGCGGCGCGACGAGCGTGAATCCCACCTTCACGCCCGACGCCGAGGGGACGTACGCGTTCTCGCTGACCGTGTCCGATGGTACGAACACCAGCGCGGCCTCGTCCGTGGCTGTCACGGCATATCACCACGTGGCCGCGCTCTCCCACGACGTCGTCGACGCCGAGTACAGCGCGGCGCTCGACAAGATCGTCATCGTCTCCGGCTCGCCTTCGAACGCGCTCTACCTCTACGATCCGGCCCAGGAGACGGAGCAGAAGGTGGCACTCAACAAGGCTCCGCTCGCGGTCAGCGTCAGCCCGGACGGCAAGTCGGCCGTGGTCGGCCACGACGCGCTCGTCTCGCTGGTGGATCTCACGACGGCGACGCGGACGAAGGAGATCACGATCTCGATCACCGCCGCCGACGTCGTCCTCGGCACCGGGTTTGCGTACGCCTTCCCGCCGCCGAGCGCGCAATGGACCGCCATCACGACGCTGAACCTGTCGACCGGCGCGCAGAGCACGTCGGCCGCCAACTCGATCTATGGTGGCACGCGCGCCAAGCTCCATCCGCTCGTGACTGCCATGTACGGGGCGACCAACGGGTACACTCCGGACAACCTCGAGAACTACCCGATCAGCGCCAAGGGCGTGGCCAGCTTCGGGTGGCAGTCGCCCTACTGGGGAGATCACCCGTTCTGCGGCGATCTCTGGCTGTCGCAGGACGGCGCCCACATCTTCACCCGCTGCGGGAACGTCTTCAACGCGACGCCGAGCACGCAGTGCCTGGTCGCGCCGTGCTCCTGGAGCAGCGGGACGCCGAGCGACATCGTCTACACGGGGGCGCTGCAGGGGCTCTCGTACATCCGCCACGCCAGCCACTCGAGCGCCGCCGGCCAGCTCGTCGCGATCCCGGACGTCGGCTACTTCACCTCGGCCACCGCGGACACGAGTCTCGGGAGCTACGACGACAGGTACTTCACGCCCATCGCCGGTTCGACCGTCACCCTGCCTCACTGGGCCGGGCCGGGCTCCGGGTACCTGACGCACGGCCGGTTCGTGTTCTGGCGCTCGGATGCGTCGAAGCGCTACGCCGTCGTGCAGGGCGACGCCGCGTCCCCGGTCGCCTCGAGCTTCGGCGTCGTCGCCTACTGACGCGGTCACCGTCGAGGCGGAGGCCCGCCCGCGGCGTTATGGAACGGCGGTGGACGTGCTGTCGTTCCAGCCGACGCTCTTCGACGCCGGCGCGCCGTCCTTCGACGCGGGGTTTCACGGCCTCGAGCGCATCCACCTCGACGAGGCGAGCTGGCTCGACTTCGCGCCGGGCTGGGTGAGCGGTTCCGATCGCCTCTTCGCCGAGGTGCTCGCGGCCCGCCGGTGGGGCGAGCGCACGCGCTGGATGTACGACCGGCGCGTGCGGGAACCTCGCCTGACCTCCTCCTGGAACCTCGGCTCGGGCGAGCCGCTCGAGCCGGCCATCCTGGAGGAGATGCGCGGGTGCCTCGGCGCGCGCTACGGCGTCGTGTTCGACTCGGCGGGATTCAACCTCTATCGCGACGGCGACGACAGCGTGGCGTGGCACGGGGACAAGATCCGCAAGGAGATCGAGGCACCCATCATCCCGCTCGTTTCGCTCGGTGAGCCGCGGAAGCTCCTGCTGCGGCCGAAGGGCGGTGGGCGCTCTCACGCCTTCCACCTCGGGCGCGGCGATCTGCTCGTCACCGGCGGCGCCACCCATCGAGCGTGGGATCACGCCGTGCCGAAGGTCGCGCGCGCCGGACCGCGGATCAGCATCGCCTTCCGGTACGGGCTCGACCCCCGGGCCTACGCCGGGAGGCGGACCGAGGTCCCCGGCCCGCCGTGAGCTGCGCACCTTGGCGCTGGCCGGCGACGCCAGAGGACCTCGCCCGCGAGCAGGAGCGCCTCGCGAAGCGAACGCCCGAGCCCTGGCGGCCGGCCGAGGGCGCGCCGCGGGTGGGCGCGTGCGCGATCGTGTTCGGGCGTGGCGAGCGCGGCGACACCGGGTGGGCCGCCGCGGTGGTGGAGGAAGCGGGTGAGGTCATCTCCACGTCCACGTGCGTGTGCCGGATCGAGACGCCGTTCCGGCCCGGGCAGCTCGCGCTGCGCGAGGGGCCGATCCTCGAGGCCGTCGCGCGACGGCTCTCCCGCCGGCCGGACGTCCTGCTCGTCGCGGCCGCGGGGAGAGATCATCCGCTGCGCGCAGGCCTCGCGCTCCACCTCGGCGCGGCGCTGGACCTGCCCACGGTGGGCGTGACCGAGGATCCGCTGGTCGCGGTGGGCGACGCGCCCGGGCGCGCCTGGTCGTCGGTCGCGCCGCTGCGGATCGCCGGCGAGGTCGTCGCCTACCGCGTCCGGACGCGAGGCGGCGCGAAGCCTGTCGTCGCGCACGCGGCCTGGCGCACCTCGCCCGAGGTGGCGGCCGACGTCGTGCTCGGGAGCTGCGCGATCGCGCGCTGGCCCGAGCCGATGCGGGAGGCGCGCCGGATCGCGCGCGAGCTGCGTCACGCGTTCCGGGTGGAGTAGCCGGGGGCTCCTCTCTGCGCGTCAGCGGCGCCGCCGATGTCACGCCCCGCTTCACGAGGCGTACGTCTGCTGGTTCTCGCGCGACGCGACGTCCCGCATCGTCCGGGCAGCGGCCTGCTCGTCCTCCAGATCCACGACGTCGGAAAGGCTGATGACGCCGGCGAGCTTCCCGCCCTCGTCGCACACCATGATGCGGGACTTGCGATGGTCGCGCATCAGCCGCTCGGCGGTCGCGAGGTCATCGCCGATGCGGCAGCTCACGATCTCGCGCGTCATCACGTCGTCCACCTTCGTGTCGGCGGAGCGCCCCTCGCCGAGGACGCGGATGGTGAGGTCGCGATCGGTCGCCGTCCCGATGGGCTCGCCCGCCGCGTTGCACACCGGGACGAAGCCGACGTTGCGCTCCTTCATCATCTTCGCGCACTCACGGACCGAGTCCCCCGCGCGGCAGCCCTGCGGAGGTTTCATCACGCTCTCGACGCGGAGGCTCTCACCGGCGGCCGGCCCCGTCCGCGCGGCCTCGCGCGCTTCGCCCTTCTTCTTCCCGGGATTCCGGGTTTGCCCGCGACTTGTCATGTCGGTCCCTCCTCCTTGACCGTGCAGCGCCGGCGCGGCAGCCGCAACGGCCCGCGACTCGATTTGAAGCTCGATCGGGCGTCCGAGACGGGCGGCGGCGCTCCGGCGCGCGTCGAGGAGCCGAGGGTCTCGCCGTGAGCTCGGATTGCTCGATCCCTGCAGGGACCAGCGAATCATGGGTGCCGCAGCACCGCTATTTGGGTGAGCAACGGCATTTGGGTGCGATTCGCACGCAAAAGCGCGCGTACGGCGCAGGGCGCGTCCGGGCACGCCGCCTGCACTGCGAGTCGAGCAAGGAGAGAACCAGGACATGCTTCACTACGACCGCAGTGCCACCGTCGCCCAGATCGTCACCGAGCACGCCGCCGCGGCGCGCGTCTTCCAGAAGCACGGCATCGACTACTGCTGCCACGGGAACGTGAGCGTGCCGGAGGCTTGCAAGCGGCGGCACCTCGATCCGGATCAGCTGTTCGCGGAGCTCGACGCGCTGAGCCCGTCCGGCGACACCGACGAGCAGTCGCCCCGCGCGCTCTCGACCGCCGCGCTGATCGCCCGCATCATCGACCGCCACCACGGCTACCTGCGCCGCGCCCTCCCCTACATCGCGCCGATCGCCGAGAAGGTGGCGAAGGTCCACGGCGGGCACGACCCGCGGCTGAATGACGTCGCAGCCACGTATCGCGAGCTCGCTGCCAGTCTCGAGCCCCACCTCGACGAGGAGGAGGCCGTCCTCTTCCCTGCGCTGATGGCGCGCGAGCCGGACGCCGAGCTCGTCCGGCGGGAGGCGGCACGCATGCACCAGGAGCATCTCGCCGTCGGCGACCTGCTGGCGCGGCTGCGTACGCTCTCGGACGACTTCACGACGCCGGAGTGGGGCTGCAACACGTACCGGGTGCTCATGGCCGAGCTGGAGGCGCTCGAGGCGGACATCCTCCGACACGTCCACCTCGAGAACCACGTCCTGATCCCCAGGTTCGTGGCGGGCGGTATCGCCGCGTAGCGGAGGGCCGAACTCTACCCCCCAAAGAGATCACCAGTCCGGCGGAAGGTCGGGAAATATCGTCCTCCCTCGAGGAGGACGACCATGGTCCGTCAGGACATCGTGCAGAAGTTCCCCGACCTGTTCGGCCGGAAGCAGGTGAACGGCCGCGAGGTCGACGTCGAGCAGACCATCGCGACGCTCACCCGAGAGCTGCGGCCCGCCATCGCGGCGGCGCTCACGGCGCGGCGCGCGCTGCTCGCCTCCCCCGCGCCCGTGCGCGAGAAGTACGCGTGGCCGTGGGACGCGTCGTTCGAGGACCCGGTGAGCGGCCGGCCCTGGACGTTCCGCCAGATCGTGCAGGGTCTCGTCGACAACTTCCAGGGCAAGGACAGCCCCTGGCGCTGGCGGCTCAACGACGAGGTGCCCATCCCCGAGCACGCCCACCCGTTGCGGAACCCGGGGCTCGAGCTGACCGGGCCCTGGCACCCGCTCGACATGGCGTTCAACGCGCTGAACAGCCCCGCGCCCATGAACATGCCGGACTTCGAGGACGCGTCGCCGCCGCACTTCCAGCCGGACGGCACGCCCTCCACCGAGCCGGTGGGCATCTTCGCGGCGCTCCAGAACGCGAAGGAGATCCACGAGGGGCGCTGGAACGGCCGCGCCTACGAGGTCACGAAGAAGGGGAAGAAGCGCGGCTACCGGATCGACAAGCCCCAGGCGCGGTGGCCGACGCGGCTGGCGCGCCCGCCGAGCCTCCACGTCCGGTACGACCACGTGACGGTGGACGGCGCGCCGGCGCCGGGCCTCGTCGTCGTCACGACGCTCTGGACGTTCAACAACCTCGACGCCCTCCGGAGCGCCGGCAGCGGCGTGTACTTCTACATCCCGAAGCTCCAGACACCGCAGGAGGCGCTCATCGTGGAGCGGCTCCTGTCGAGGCTGGAGGGGCTCGTCGGCGTGCCGGTGGGTACGCTCAAGGTGAAGATGCTCTACGAGGAGGGGAACGCCGGCCGGCAGCTGCCCGCCATCGTCTGGACCCTGCGCCGCAGGCTCCTCGGCACGAACGTCGGCCGCTGGGACTACCTGGGCAGCCTCATCGAGATGTGGAAGGACGATCCCAAGGGCGTCTTCCCGGACCCGCAGTCGGTCGGCATGGCGACGCCGAACATGATCGCCTACCAGCGCTACAACGCGCTCCTCATGCTCATGGCCGGCCTGAAGGACGGCGACTTCAGTCACGCCGCGCCGATCGGCGGCATGGCCGCGGTCATGATCTACCAGCCGAGCGATCCCTACGGCCGGTCCCGCTACAACCCGCTCGCGCTGCGCGCGATGGTGATCGACAAGCTGCGGGAGCGGGTGCTCGGGCTGATGTTCGTACCCGAGGCGCCGCTCGGCGGCCGGCAGCCCACGCTGGCCGAGATCCTCGACCGGCAGGTGAAGGGACGGCTCTACGACGCATACCGGCAGAGCTGGGTGGCGAGCCCCGAACCGGAGTACGTCGCCGCCGGCAACACTCCGCTGCAGGCGGACGTGCGCGATCTGCAAGCCATCGTCGACGCGCCGCGCGCGGTCGTGGACGTGAAGGGCAAGCCGGTGCCGACCGTGGCGAGCGGCCTCTCGGAGGCGGAGCGGACCCTGCTGCAGTCGCGCGGCCTGCTGGACGCGCAGGGCCGGATCACGCCGGCCGTCCTCGAGCGCGAGGCGTTTGCCACGCCAGACCAGCTCCTGTCCCAGGAGCGCTGGGCGGCGATCTACGGGGTTCCGAGCGGCGACATCACGATCGAGCACGTCCAGCACGCTTTCTACATGGCCGCCAACTACGGCTTCCAGATCCTCAACGGCAACTTCGCGGCCGCGATCGACGACTACGAGCTCAAGCTGCGGTTCATGAACGACCTCGCCACCTACCGCATCAACGTGTCGTGGCTGTGGACGCTCGTGCACCATGAGGCGGCCATCACGAAGGATGGCCACCTCATGCGGCAAGCGCTTACCGAGGACGGGGTCGTCATCGCCACGCCGGCCGAGCCGGTGAAGGCGGGGACCCGCTTCACCCGCGCGCTCTTCGACAAGGTCTGGAGCTACCACGACGAGTGGACGACGGCCTTCTTCGCCGAGCAGGACCGGCGCGGCGAGCCGGCGCGCTTCGATCGATCGAAGGCGTCTCTCATCATGGACCTGCTGCGCAAGCAGCTGCTCTCGCAGCGGTACATCCAGCACAGCGCCCGCGTCCTGTTCGTGGTCGCCGAGGCGAAGCCCGCGGATCGGGCCGGGATCCTGGAGGCGATCTTCGACCTCGATCGGCCGGAGGTCGCGCAGCGCGTGAAGGCCGGGAAGCTCGCGGCCGGCGCGCTCGCGGCGCACGACTACGCGAACGACGTGTTCGCGGAGCAGTGACCGGCGGCGGGGGACGAGCCCCCGCCCTACAGGCTCACGTAGGGCGGGGCCTTGTGCCCCGCCCTAGCGTGCACGCGCGAATCACGCCTACCTCGCGATCGGCTTGTACCGGATGCGCTTCGGCTTGGCGGCCTCCTCGCCGAGCCGGCGCCGCTTGTCCGCCTCGTACTCCTGGTAGTTGCCGGTGAAGAAGCTCCACCGCGAGTCGCCCTCGGCCGCCAGGATGTGCGTGGCGATGCGGTCGAGGAACCACCGGTCGTGCGAGATGACCATGACGCTCCCGGCGTACTCGAGGAGCGCGTCCTCGAGCGCGCGCAGCGTCTCCACGTCGAGGTCGTTCGAGGGCTCGTCGAGGAGCAGCATGTTCCCGCCGGTCATGAGCGTCTTGGCGAGGTGGAGGCGCCCGCGCTCGCCGCCGGAGAGGGTGCCGACCACCTTCTGCTGGTCGCCGCCCTTGAAGTTGAACCGCCCGATGTAGGCGCGGCTCGGCATCTCGAACCGGCCCACCTGGATCTGGTCGCGGCCGCCCGAGAGCTCCTCGAAGACGGTCTTGTCGGAGGAGAGGTTCTCGCGGCTCTGGTCGACGAAGGCGAGCTTCACCGACTTGCCGACGACGACCTCCCCCGCGTCGGGCTTCTCCGCGCCGGTGATCATCTTGAAGAGGGTCGACTTCCCGGCGCCGTTCGGGCCGATGATCCCGACGATGGCGCCCGGGGGGATGCTGAACGAAAGGTCGTCGATGAGCAGCCGGTCGCCGAACCCCTTCGACACGCCCTTGAACTCGATGACCTGGTCCCCGAGCCGATCGGCGACCGGGATGAAGATCTCCTGCGTCTCGTTCCGCTTCTGGTACTCGAACTTGGAGAGCTCCTCGAACCGGGCCAGGCGCGCCTTGCTCTTCGCCTGCCGCGCCTTCGGGTTCTGGCGCACCCACTCCAGCTCCTGCTTCATGGCCTTGATGCGCGCGCTCTCCTGCTTCGCCTCCACCTCCAGGCGCTGTTCCTTCTGATCGAGCCAGGAGGAGTAGTTGCCCTTCCACGGGATGCCGCGGCCGCGGTCGAGCTCGAGGATCCACTCGGCGGCGTTGTCGAGGAAGTAGCGGTCGTGCGTGACGGCCACGACCGTCCCGGGGAAGCGGGTGAGGAACTGCTCCAGCCACTCCACCGACTCGGCGTCGAGGTGGTTGGTGGGCTCGTCGAGGAGCAGCATGTCCGGCTTCGAGAGCAGCAGCTTGCAGAGCGCGACGCGCCGCTTCTCGCCGCCGGAGAGGTGCTTGATCGAGGCGTCCCAGGGCGGCAGCCGCAGCGCGTCGGCGGCGATCTCGAGCGCGTTGCCAGTGTCGGCACCGGCGTTGGCGATGATCGCCTCGAGCCTCGCCTGCTCCTCCGCCAGCTTCTCCATGTCGGCGTCGGGCTCGCTGTACGCCGCGTACACCGCCTCGAGCCTCGCCTGCGCGGCGGCCACCTCGCCCTGGGCCGACTCGACCTCCTCGCGCACCGTCTTCTCACCGTCGAGCTTCGGCTCCTGCGGCAGGTAGCCGATGCGGACGCCGGCCTGGCGCTGCATCTCGCCCTCGAACTCGTCGTCGGCGCCCGCCATGATGCGGAGCACCGTCGACTTGCCTGCGCCGTTGAGGCCGAGGAGGCCGATCTTGGCGCCCTGGAAGAAGGAGAGGGAGATGTCCTTGATGATCTGCCGCTTGGGCGGGACGACCTTGCTCACGCGGAGCATCGACATGACGTACTGGGGCATGGCGCTCGGGGGATAACGGGGAAAGGGGGCGAGAGCCTACCCGAAAACCGGCGCCGGCCGAGAGCGGTGTCGTCGATGTCACCGTACGCGCCGTAGGGAAGGGGCTAAGTCCCCCGCCGCGGGTCAACCGCGTTTCCACCGCGATCAGAGCGACTTCAGGTATTCGACGAGGTCCGACTTCTGGGCCGACGAGAGCCCGAGCCCGCGCTCCTGGTCGTAGTGCTCGACCACGTCCGCCAGCGTGGCGAAGCGCCCGTCGTGGTAGAAGCCGCCCTTCGCGTGGGCGAAGAGGCCCTTGAGCGGCGTCGTCCGGTAGCGTCCCTCGGGGCTGCGCTGGGCCTGGAAGTCGTCGATCCCGAGCTCCTCGGCCTTGTGCAGGTTCCAGCCCGGCTCCGTGAACGTGGGCGGGACGTGACAGGTGGCGCACTTCCCCGCCCCGGCGAACAGGTCCTCGCCACGCGACGCAGCGGCCGCGTCGAAGCTGCCGCCGGGCGGGCTCGGCGCGGCGAGCGAGAGCTGGTACTCGTGGAGCGCGGGGAGCTTGGGCGTGACGAGATCGGGCTGTCCGTCGGGCGGCCGGACGTGCCCGAAACCGTTCTTCGCCGCGATGGGGAACTTCGTCGCGTCGTCGAGGCGCGGGTCGAAGAACGTCCCCTGCCCGTGCATCTCGAGGTTGGCGACGAACGCGTTCCAGTAGGTGACCTGACCCCAGCCGGTGAACGTGTGCAGGTTCACGCCAGCGAGGCCGAAGGCGGGCGGGATGAGCACCGCCGCGGTCTTCCCGTCCGGGCGCGACCCCTTGCCGTCCATGAGCAGCTCCGCGTCGAACTTGCCCGGCCCCCACAGCGCCAGCACCGACTTCACGGTCGCCACGTCGACGCCGAGCAGGTTCGCGACCGGATCGAGGTTCGGCGCGAGGCTCACGATGCGCCCCACGTCGAGGTCGCGGTTGGGCCAGCCGTCGAGGCGGTGCCCCACCCCCGGCGCGAGCGCTTCGTCGACCGTCGAGTGGCAGAGCGCGCAGGTGATGCCGACCGACTTCAGCGCGCCGTTCTCGACCTGCCCCTTCACGCCCACGACCGCGTCGGCCGAGAGCAGCTGGAGCGTGACCGCCGGATCGTCGAGGTTGACCTGTCCGGCATCGAGCGCGTCCACCACGGCGCGCGGCAGCGCGTCGAGGTCCACCTTGAGCCCGACCCCGAGCGCGGAGCGCGGCGACAGCGTCGCGATCGGCTCGTTCAGGCGCAGCGTCCCGGTCCAGAACGCCTCGTCGCCGAAGGTCTCGAAGCGGAACGTCTTGCGGCCCTCGTCGATCGCCTGCTGCCGTGCGCTCACGCCGTGAGGCGCGGCCTCCGCCTGCGCGGGGCGCTTCAGCGGCGCGCTCCCGACCGCCACCGTGGCGCCCGCGATCAGGGCCGCCACGACCCCGCCGAACACGTGATTCAGCATGCCCCATCTCCCTGTTCCGCGACGAGGCGCGGTCGAGGGATCAGAGTCGGAGCGGCCGCTGGGCGTTACACCGGCGCGATCGGGCGCTAGGGAGCGGGCGGCTCCGATGGCACCGGCGAGTCCGGCAGCTCCGGAGCGGCGACCCCGCCCACCCCCAGGGCGTCGGCGATCGGCACCTGCGCCGCGATGACGAACGCCACGAGCTCCGCGAGCGGCATGCCGAGCAGCTCGGCGCCGCGCCGGATCTCGCCGCGATCGACCGAGCGCGCGAACGCCTTGTCCTTCATCTTCTTCACGACGGACTCCGGCGGCAGGTCGCGCACGCTCTTCGACGGCCGCACCAGCGCGCAGGCGCCCACGAACCCGGAGAGCTCGTCCGCCGCCACGATGGCGCGCTCCATGGGCGTCTCCGGCGTGATCCCGGAGTAGTTCGCGTGCGCGCCGACGGCCCGGATGATGCGCTCGGGCCAGCCCCGCTCGCGCAGGATCTCCATGCCGCGCCAGACGTGGTCCTCGACGGTCGGGTAGCGCTCGTAGTCGAAGTCGTGGATCAGGCCAACCACGCCCCACGCCTCGAGCTCGCCGGGATCGGTGACCCCTGCGCGCCGCGCGAGCGCGCGCATCGAGGCCTCCACGGACAGCGCGTGGCGGCGCAGCGGCTGCGTCTTGGTGTACTCGCAGAGAAGCGCCCAGGCCTGGGCGCGGGTCGCGTCGGTCATGTGCCGACCATAAACCCGTGGAATGACGTAAGCTCGAATTCTTGGAGGTGGCACATGGCGGGAGTTCCCATGACGGTCGAGCTGCGCGGCCTCGGCGGCACCCTCACGCACGGCCCCTCCGGCGCGAGGATCGAGACCCAGCCGCCGAAGGACAACGGCGGAACGGGCGCGTGCTTCTCGCCGACCGACCTCGTGGGCGCGGCGCTCGCTTCCTGCGCCCTCACCACGATGGCACTGGTGGCGCAGCGCGAGGGGCTCGCCTTCGGCGACGCGCGAGCCTCCGTGGAGAAGCGGATGACGCAGGCGCCTCGCCGCATCGGCGAGCTCGTGGTCGTCATCGACATGCCGCGCGAGGTCCGGCCGGAGCAGCGCGCCAGGCTGGAGGAGATCGCGCGCGGCTGCCCGGTCGTGCGCAGCCTCCACCCGGACGTGCAGGTTCCGATCGAGTTCCGCTACGCCGGCTGAACGCCGGGCGCGGGCCGCGCGCCGTGTGGCCCGCTGGCACGTCTACATCCTGCGCTGCGCCGACGGCACCCTCTACACCGGGGCGACCAACGATCTCGCGCGCCGCGTCGAGCGCCACGCGTCCGGGAAGGGCGCGCGCTACACGCGGTCCCGCCTGCCCATCGCGCTGGTCTGGGCGCGGCCAGCGCGCGATCGCGGCGCCGCCCTCAGCGACGAGGCCCAGCTGAAGCGGCTCACCCGCGCCGAGAAGCTCGCGCTCATCGCACGCAGGCGCCCCCGCCGGCGATGAGGCCGGGGGCTCGACGAGGGCCCATTTCGCCCGGAATTCCTGGTCGGTGCGCGATCGCGCGCGCCCCCGGATCCGCAACGGCGGCGCCGGTGCGGGGTTGTTAAGATCGAAGTGATGGTCGTGTAGGAGTGTGGGAGGCGACCATGAAGCTCACGTTCGTCGCTGCTGCATGTCTGCTGCTGCTGTCCGGTCGTGCCTTGGCCGGCCAGCAGGATCAATCGAACGGTGATACGGCCGCCGCGCCGGCCAACCCTGCGCCGACCGCCAACCCGCCGGCTCCTCCCGAAACGCCACCCGCGCCGCCCGCGGACTCCGGGGGCGCGGCGAGTCCGGACGCGAACGCGAACGCACCGGCGCCCACCGGGCAGTGGGTCTACACGCAGCAGTACGGGTGGGTGTGGATGCCGTACGGCGCGCAGTACACGTACGAGCCGACGAGCGAGGGCTCGTATCCGTACACCTACGTCTACTACCCGGCCTGGGCCGCGTGGACGTGGGTCGCCGCGCCGTGGGTGTGGGGCTGGGGCCCGGTGCCTTGGTTCGGGGTTGCCGGCGGGTGGGGCTTCGCATGGTTCCACGGCCCGTGGTGGGGCGGGCACCCGTGGGGCTGGGGCTGGCGCGGCTGGTGGGGCCATCCCGGGCACTGGGGGCACCCGTGGCACGCTGCTCCCGCGCGCGGCTACCCGGTGCGCCCCGGCGGCGTCCCGTACCGCCCCGGCGGCTACGCGTACCGCGGGTACGCGTACGGGCACGGCACGATGGGCGGCTACCGCCCCGGCGGCGCCGCGGTCCACGGCGGCTTCCACGGCGGCGGGTTCCACGGCGGCGGCCACCGCTGACCGGCGCACGCCGTGAGGGGCGTCAGTGCTGCCCCTCGCCGAGGTACGCCTTGCGGACGCCGTCGTGCTCCAGCAGCTCCTTGCCCGGCCCGTGCAGCGTGATCCGGCCGGTCTCGAGGACGTAGGCGTCGTCCGCGATCTCGAGCGCGGCCTTGGCGTTCTGCTCGATGAGGAGGACCGTCACGCCCTCCTTGTTGATCTCGCGCACGATGTCGAAGATCATCTTCACGATGAGTGGAGCGAGCCCGAGCGACGGCTCGTCCATCATCAGGATCTTCGGGCGCGTCATGAGCGCCCGCCCCACCGCCAGCATCTGCTGCTCGCCGCCGGAGAGCGTGCCCGCCTTCTGGGTGGCGCGCTGCTCCAGGCGCGGGAAGAAGCCGAACACCTTCTTCCGGTCGGCGGCGATGCCGGGTTTGTCGGAGCGGGAGTAGGCGCCCAGCGTGAGGTTCTCGTCCACGGTGAGGTTGGGGAAGACGTGCCGCCCCTCGGGGACGAGGCAGACGCCGCGCGAGACGATGTCCTTCGTGGCGAGCCCGGTGAGCGCCTCGCCGTTCCAGGTGACGCGCCCCCCGGACGGCTTCACCAGGCCGACGATGGAGCGCAGGGTCGTACTCTTCCCGGCGCCGTTGGCGCCGATGAGGCTCACCACGCTGCCGTGGCGCACCTCCAGGTCGATGCCCTGCAGCGCGTGGATTCCTCCGTAGTGGACGGAAAGGCCTTCCACCTTCAACATCAGCCCACCCCCAGGTACGCCTCGATGACCTTCGGGTCCCGCTGGATCGCCGCCGGATCGCCGTGCGCGATGGTGAGCCCGTAGTCGAGGACGTACAGCCGCTGGCAGATCCCCATCACGAACTGCATGTGGTGCTCGATGAGGAAGATGGTGAGGTCGAACTCGTCCCGGATCCTCCGGATGAAGTGCATGAGCTCGACCGACTCCTGCGGGTTCATCCCGGCGGCGGGCTCGTCGAGGAGCAGCAGCGAGGGCCGGGTGGCGAGCGCGCGCGCGATCTCGAGCCGGCGCTGCTTGCCGTAGGGCAGGCTGGTGGCGAGCTCGCCCGCCTCGCCCTCGAGCCCCACCTCGCGCAGGAGCCGCAGCGCGAACTCGCGCGCCTCCCGGTCGCGGCGGCGGTAGCCGGGCAGGTGGAGCGTCGCCGAGAAGAGGCCGGCCCGCATCTGGAGGTGGCAGCCGACGAGCACGTTGTCGAGGACCGACAGCTCCTTGAAGAGGCGGATGTTCTGGAACGTCCGGGCCACCCCGCGCCGGGTGACCTGGTGGCGCTTCAGCCCGGTGATCTCCTCGCCCCCGTAGAAGACGCGGCCCGCGGTGGGCGCGTTCATGCCGGTGAGGACGTTGAAGACGGTGGTCTTCCCGGCGCCGTTCGGGCCGATCAGGCCGACGACCTCGTTTTTCTCGATGGCGATGTTGAGGTCGGAGACGGCCGTGAGGCCGCCGAACTTCATCGTGACGTTCTCGGTCCTAAGCAAGGCCATGCTTCCCCCGGCCCGGCCGCGGGAAAAGCCCCGCCCGCGAGAAGAGGCTCCACGAGAACTCGCGGTTCCCCATGAGCCCGCGCTGCCGGAACAGCACCACCCCCATGAGCAGAATCGAGAACACCACCATCCGGAGTCCCGGGCGCGCCTCGAGCTGCAGCAGGCCCAGGTCGAGCGGGCCGTCGAGGAAGCGCAGCGCCTCCATCAGGATGGTGACGCCGAAGGCGCTCACGACGGAGCCGGTGATGGAGCCGATCCCGCCCAGCACGACGACGAGCAGGATGTTGAAGGTCAACATGAAGGTGAACATCTTCGGGTCGATGGTGGTGAGGACGTGCCCGAGCAGCGCCCCGCCCACGCCCGCCATGAAGCTCGAGGCCGCGAAGCTCGCCACCTTCACGCGGAAGACGTCGACGCCCATCGCCCCGGCGGCGATCTCGTCGTCGCGCACCGCCTTCATCGCCCGGCCGTAGCTCGAGCGGATGAGGAGCACCATGAAGGCGGTCGAGAGCGCGGCGCAACCCCACACCACCCAGGTCGAGGCGAAGGGCGGCAGGCCCTTCAGGCCCAGCGCGCCGTTGGTGATGCTCTGGGTGTTGGTGAGGACGACCCTGATGATCTCGGCGAAGCCGAGGGTGGCGATGGCGAGGTAGTCGTCCTTGAGCCGCAGCACCGGCGCGCCGACGAGGAGCCCGAGCAGCCCCGCCACGACCCCGGCCGCGATCAGCGCCGGCAGGAACGGGAGGTGGACGTTCGCCAGCCACGGCGCGATCGGCTCGAGGAAGAAGTTCATCTGCTTCTGCTCCGGCGTCATGGTGAGGAGCGCGCACGTGTACGCGCCCACCGCCATGAAGCCGGCGTGGCCGAGCGAGAAGAGACCCGTGAAGCCGTTCACGAGGTTCAGCGAGAGCGCCAGCACGACGTAGATGGCGCACAGGTTGAGGACGCGCAGCGAGAAGGCGTCGAACCAGCCGTCCGCCACGAAGAGGAAGGCGGCGAAGAGGGCCGCCGCGACGAGCGAGTAGGCGAGGTGTCTTCTACTCATCTCAGACCTTCTCCGCGTGCCGGGTGCCGAGCAGGCCCGAGGGCTTCACGAGCAGCACCACGATGAGGAGCACGAAGGCGAACGCATCGCGGTAGCCGGTGAGCGTGGGGAGGAAGGCGATGGCCATGAGCTCCACGATCCCGAGGAGGAACCCGCCCAGCACCGCGCCGCCGATGTTGCCGATCCCGCCCACCACCGCCGCGATGAAGCACTTCAGGCCCGGCATGACGCCCATGAGCGGGTTCAGCTGCGGGTACTTGTAGGACCAGAGGATCCCGCCGAAGGCGGCCAGGAGCGAGCCCGAGCCGAAGGTGAAGGCGATGATCCGGTTGACGTCGATGGCCTGCAGCCGGGCCGCGTCGACGTCGGTCGAGACGGCGCGCATCGCCATGCCAGTCTTCGTCTTCCCCACCACCCACAGCAGCACCGCCAGGAGGACGAAGGTGAAGATCGGGATGATGACGCTCACCGACATGACCGACACCGGCCCGAGCTGCAGCCTGACGTTCATGACGTCGGGGATGGCGACGCCCTTCGGCCGCCCTCCGAAGAGGACGACCGCGACGTTCTCGATCAGGAACGAGGCGCCGATGGCGCTGATCATGACCGAGATGCGCGGCGAGTCGCGGAGGGGCCGGTAGGCGACGCGCTCGAGCAGCACGCCCAGGAGCGCCGTCACCGCGATCGCGACGGCGAAGCTCGCCCACCACGGGAGCAGGAAGAGCGCCACGCCGTAGAACGCGACGTAGGCCCCCAGCATGAAGACGTCACCATGCGCGAAGTTGATGAGCCTGAGGATGCCGTAGACCATGGTGTAGCCGATCGCGATGAGCGCGTAGAGGCTGCCCAGGGCGAGGGCGTTCGCCAGGTGCTGGAGGAAGAGCGCGAGCGTCATGGAGGGGTCGCAGCCTAGTCCAAAACGGGAGCGGGGGGCACCCGCCCCCCACTCCATCAGGCCTGCTTGCGGTCGCTTGCCAGGCCGGCGATTACGACGGCTGCACGGTCGTCAGGTAGACGAACTTCCCGTTCTTCACGACCTTGATGACGGCGCTCTTCGTCGCGTTGCGATCGGCGTCGAAGGTGATGAGGCCGGCCGCGCCGGGGAAGCCCTGCGTCGTGAGCAGCGCGTCGCGGATCTTGGCGCCGTCGAGGCTGCCCGCCTTCTCGATGGCGGAGCGCACGACGAGGTAGCCGTCGAAGCCGAGCGCGGTGACCGCGGCGGGCTCCTTCTTGTAGCGCTGGCGGTACGCCTCGAGGAACTCCTTGCTCGTGGGCGTGATGGGCACCTCGGTGGCGAAGAAGGTCGACAGCACCGCGCCCTCGACCGCCTGCTTGCCCACGTCGACGAACTCCGGCGCCTCCCAGGTGTCGCCGCCGAGGAAGGGGGCCGTGATGCCGAGCTCGCGCGCCTGCTTGATGATGAGCGCGCTCTCCGTGTAGTTGCCCGGCGCGAAGATCACGTCCGGCTTCATCGACTTCACGGTGGTGAGCTGGGCGGTGAAGTCCTGGTCGTTCGTGTTGTAGTTGAGCTCGCCCAGGATGGCGGCGTCATCGCCGGTGAGCTTCTTGAAGCTGTCGGCGAAGAACCGGGCCAGGCCGACCGAGTAGTCGTTCGAGACCTCGCGGATGATGACCGCCTTCTTCGCCTTGAGCTCCTTCGCCGCGTAGTTCGCCATCACCGTCCCCTGGAACGGGTCGATGAAGCAGACGCGGAAGTAGAAGTCGTTGCCCTTCGTGACGAGCGGGTTCGTCGCCGACATGGCGACGGCCGGGATCTTCTTGTCCTTCACGATCGGGCCGGCGGCCATGGAGAGCGAGGAGCCCCACGACCCGAGCACGACGTTGACCTTGTCCTGATCGACGAGACGCTGCGCCGCGTTCGCCGCCTCGACCTTGTCCGACTTGTTGTCGACGATGACCAGGTCGATCTTGTACTCCTTGTCGCCCACCTTCACGGTCGGATAGAGCTCGTTGGCGAGCTTGATCCCCTCGACCTCCATCGCGCCGCCCGCCGCGTTGGCGCCGGTCATGGGCTCGAACACGCCCAGCTTGACGGTGGTGGGTTGCTTCGAGCCACCGCGGCAGCCGACCAGCGCCAGCGCCACGACCACGGAGAGTGCTGCTCTCTTCATTCGGAACCTCCTGGGAAGGTCGGGGCTGGGTCGGGCGGACCCGGACCCCGAGCGGGGGCGCAGGGTGGCACGGCGCACCACGCCCGGGCAAGCGGCGTATGGGCGCACCGCTCACGCGGTAGCGAACGCCGCCCTGAAGACCTCCGGGATGTGCGCCACCTTCCCGCTCCCGTAGTCGCGGAAGACGATGCCGGTCCTGACGCGGGCGACCTCCGTCCCCGTGTCCTGGCGCGTCAGGCGGTAGTAGAGGTCGCAGGCGCGCGTCCGGAGGTCCGCGACCGCCACCTCGACGACCAGCGTCATCCCGTACTTCGCCTCGGCGCGGTAGGCCGCCGCCACCTCGGCGATGACGATCCCGACGCCCGCCACGTCGAGCTCGCTCCAGCCATGCGCCGCGAAGAGCTGCGCCCGCGCCTCGTGGGTGAACGAGAGGAGGCGGTCGTGGCCGACGTGCCCCGCGAAGTTGAGGTCGGTGACGCGGACCGGAAGCTCGGTCCTGAAGTCGAACCGCTCCGGGAGCTCGATCTCGACGCGTGCCATGCGCAGCCCCCCGCTCCTGTTCGACATCGGGAATAGAACACGGTTCGGCGCGACTCTTCCACCTGGGGCCCGGGGTTGCGATCCCCTCTGGCCGCTTTAGACTTCGGTCGCTCCCCTCAACCCCGCTTGCATTCGACGCCGCGTCCGTATTCGATGGCCGGCGCACGACGAGGTCACCGCATGCCCTCCACCGTCTTGATCGTCGAGGACGACGCCGACATCCGCGAAGCGGTGACCGAGCTGCTGCGCGCCCAGGGCGTGCGCGTGCTCGCCACCGACGAGGGGCAGAAGGCGCTCGAGATGATGGAGACCTGGCGCCCGGCGGTCGTGCTCCTGGACCTCACCCTGGCCGGGATGAACGGACACGAGTTCCGCCGGCGCCAGCAGGCGGCGCCGCAGCTCGCCCGGATCCCGGTGGTGGTCATGTCCGGCCGGCCCGACCCCCGCCTCGCGGTCGACGCGACGCTGCAGAAGCCCTTCTCGCTGGACACGCTCGTCGACACGCTGGCGAGCTTCGTGCCGGAGCTCGACCAGCAGCCCGCGACCGGGACGCGCTGAGAATTCGAGGGCTCCCGCCCCTCTCCACGCTTCCGCGGGGAGAGGGGGACGAAGCCCGATGACTCACGCGTGATCGACCCTCTCCCCCACCGGGCCGGGGGTGTCGGGGGCGGAGCCCCCGACCCAGAAGGCGGCGTAGCCGGCGGCCGCTCGCGACAGCGAGCGGAGGCGCCGAAGGCGCTGCCGCCGGCAGGGAGAGGGGCGCCGCAGGTGCGTCCCTCCGCGTCAGGCCGCCTCCGAGTCCACCTTCGACCCGATCCGGATCGTGATCTCGCGCTGCGGGAGGCGGACCGAGACGTCGACGTAGCTGAACGAGGCGAGGAGGAAGGCGAACGCGACCAGCGCACCCGCGACGTTGTAGGCGCCAGCGTACGATCCGGTCGCGTCGGCGATCTTGCCCGCCAGGATGGGGCCGACCACGCCGCCCACGCCCCAGGCCGTGAACAGGATGCCGTAGTTGAGGCCCAGGTTCTTCGTGCCCCACTTGTCGGCGGCGGTGGAGGGGAAGAGGGAGAGGCAGGCGCCGTAGCTGAAGCCGACCACCGCCGCGCCCACCACGAAGCCCGCGACCGTGGTGAAGCTCGAGAACAGGAACATCGCGAGCGCCTGCAGCACGCAGACGAGGCCGATGGTCACCACCCGCCCCACGTAGTCGGACACCACGCCCGCCACGACCCTGCCGCCGGCGTTGAAGCAGGCGAGCAGCGCCACGAACACGAACCCGATGTTGACGGTGTTGCCGGACTGCACAGCCACGATGCGCGCCATGTGGCCGATGATCATGAGGCCGGCGGTCGCGGCGCAGGCGTACTGCAGCCAGAGCGACCAGAAGGTCGTCGTCCGGATCATCTCGCGCCAGGTGCGGTCGGGTCGCGCCGCGGCGAGCGCGTTCGCGACGGCGCTCTTCTTGGCGAGCTGCGGCTCGCTCGGGTTCGTGATGAACTGCGCGCAGAGCGTGGCGGTGACGAGGAACGCGATCCCGAGGATGCGGAAGGAGCCCGTCACGCCCTGCGCGGCGAGGAGGTACTTCGAGAGCGGCGCGATGTAGACCGGCGCCAGCCCGAAGCCCGCCACCACGAGCCCGGTGATGAGGCCCTTCTTCTCGGGCGGGAACCACTTCACGGCGGCGGGCGTGGCGGCGGCGTAGCCGAGGCCGAAGCCGGCCCCCCCCAGCACACCGAAGCCGAGGAGCGCCGGCAGCATCGCCGTCGGCCCGGCCAGGCTCGCCACGATGAGGCCGATGCCGGTGAGGACTGCGCCCGCGGACGCCACCACCCGAGGGCCGAAGCGGTCCTGGAGCCGGCCGGCCGGGATCATCATGAGCGCGAAGAAGGCGATCGCGAGCGTGTAGGGGAGCGTCGCCTGGGTCTTCGTCCAGCCGAAGCCGCCGCGCGCCACCGGCTCGACGAGCGCCTTCGAGAAGACGCTCCAGGCGTACAAGATGCCGAGCGCGAGGTTGAGGCCGGTCCCGGCCAGCGTCACGAGCCATCCGCGTTGCTTCATGGAGGTCCTCCGTTGGGTGGGCGCCGCCGCCCGGTCGGGCGAGACGGCGCGTGGTCGTGAAAGTGTGCGATCCGCGCGCGGCCGCGCGGGTGCTCCGGCGGGCAGCTCGGGCGCCGCGGCGTCGCGGCCCGCGCGTCGTGCGCTGGCGAAGCGCAGCAGGTTGCGCCCGCAGCCGAGGAAGCGCTCCCGCAGCGCCGCGACCCCGTGCGCCTCGGCGAGCGCCAGCTCCTCGGCGTCGAGGAAGTGGACGACGGAGACGGGGAAGGCGAGCGCGTCGACGCGGACGCGGTCTCGCAGGCCGTCGTGGAAACGGTTGGCGCTCGGGGGGAGCAGCGCCACGCCGAACCGGCCGGCGGCGCGCATCGTGGGGTGGTCGTACCGGCCGGCGGCCTCGATCGCCTCCCCGCCGAAGTCCTGCGCCTCGAGCTGCGCGAGCAGCTCCGCGACCGCGGTGGGCTCAGCATCGGTCACCGTGACGAGGACGCGCCGGCCCTGGCCCAGGGTGAAGAGGGCGTGCCCGGTGCCGGCCGGCTCGAGCGGGCAGACGGCCACCGCCCTCGCGCTCGAGCCGACGGTGAACCAGCACACGTCGCCACGGGCCGAGGCGGGCAGGCGCTCTAGCACCCACCGCAGGATGCGGGCGTGAATGTCGCTGAGCTCGGGCAATCAAGCGAAACGTTGTCACATGCGACAATGAACGGCATGCGTGAAAACGCCGCCCCCGAAAGGCGGGGGCGGCGTGACCGCAATCAGATCGAGTGAAGCTAGCTCGGGACGGCCTTCAGGTAGCCGCTCCGCACGCGCCGGACGCGCTCCACCTCGAGCGGATCCAACTTCTCGTCGAGCGTCATGAGGACACCGTGCAGGTGCTCCCCGGTCGTGGTGCGCCGCTCGCGCTCGACCTCCTTGGGATCGCGCGCGACGAACTTTTCGTCGGGCGTGATCTTGAAGAGCGGCTGGCCCTTCTGCACCACCGTCCCGTCGGCGCCCTGCATCAGGATCTTGTCGATCCGGCCGGAGAACGGCGCCCGGATCGTGTTGAACATCTTCATGACCTCCACGATGTAGAGCGCCTGGCCCTTCTGGAAGTGCATGCCCTCGTGGACGAAGGTCGGCTTCCCGGGCGCCTCCTGCCCGTAGTACATGCCGCCGCACACGGCCACGATCTCGTCGGCCTTCGTCGCCGGCGGCGGCACGAGCACCTTCTTCATGCGCGCCTGCAGCTCCGGATCGGCGAGGTGCGCCGGGATGGTCACCTCGAGGTCGTCCTCGACCCGGAACTCGAAGAAGCGCACCTTCTCCGCGATCATGAAGAGCATGCCGAGCAGCTCGTTGCCGGCCTCGTAGCCGAGGTGCGCGGCGCGGATCTGCTGCCACGTCTCGGCGTCGTAGCCGCCGCGCGGCGTCTCGCTCTTCAGGATGTCGTTCAGCTTGTAGAACTCCTCCTTCTCGAGCCCGAACGTCCCGCGCAGCGACTGGTAGAAGCGGATCGACCTCTGCAGCAGCTCGTGGTCGTGGTGCCAGATGACCTCGGAGGCGGGCCGCTCCGGGTCGTAGACCATGTTGAGGTACTGGTAGGTGTCGTTGAGGACGCCGAGCGGGTTGCGGATCCAGACGACGCGGCCGTCCTGCAGCTGGTACTGCTTGCGGTTGAGCGACAGCCATCCGGCGAACAGGTGCGGATCCTCGAGCAGCCGCTCCATCGGCCGGAGCAGGAGCGTCTGCTTCCGGTCGAGCACCTCGGCCATGGCCCTCGCGATCGCCCCGTCACCGCCGGACGCGGCCGCGATCTCGTTCGCGTAGTGCTTCTTCATCTCGGCGAACGCGAAGGCGAGGTCGATCTTGTTCGCCTCCTCCTTGAGGCGGCCGGCGAGGGTGAGGTACGGCACGACGAAGCGGGTGGTCGGCTTCGCCAGGACGTTCTGGCCGATGAACCAGTTGACGAGCCCGTAGTGGAACTCGAGGTTCGTGGCGAGGTTCACGCCGCGCAGGCTCATCTGCCCCAGCACCTCGGCGAGCTTGCGGTAGCTGGCGAGCCGGGCCTCTCCGATCGTGAGCAGCAGCGCCAGGTTCGAGTCGTAGGCGCCCGCCACCTTGTAGCGCATGAACATGCGGGTGTCGGGGTTGGGCAGGCTGATGCCCTGGTCGTCGCGGATCTCGCCCTCGATCGGGCTCGACCAGTGACGGATGAGCCCGCCGGCGTGCGGCGAGAGCGAGGCGTCGGTGGCGTTGAGGCGCGCCTCGACCGAGGCCGCGAAGCGCGGCAGCCGCCGCGGCTTGGGCAGCCGCTCGCCGTGCCGGGCGAGGAGCGCCATCGCCTCGACCAGCGACTCGACCACGAACGTATCCGACGAATCGTCGGGGTTCGTGAACTCGAGGCGATAGCAGAGCTCGGTCACCCGGTGCTCGACCTGGATCCGGGTGTTGACCTCCATGAAGTAGTACCGGTCGCGATCGACGATGCACTCGAAGGTCGAGGCAGAGTCGAGCCCGACCGCCTCGCCGAAGCGGGCGGCGTCGTCCTCCATCCGCTTCAGGATCTCGAGGTCCGTGCGGAGCGCCTTCGCCTCCTCGGCGCGGCCGGCCTCGTCGGCGGCGGCGATCGCGGCGGCGAGCCCCTCCTGCGTCACGGAGACCTCGAGCAGCTTCTGCTCGTGCATCTGCAGCGAGCAGTCGCGGCCGCCGAGCGAGATGCACCAGCGCCCGTTGCCGAGGAGCTGGATCTCGTTGTGGCGCGTCTGCTCGATGTTGAGCTCGATGAGGACGTTCTTGTTGTCGCCGATCCCGGTCGCCTTCACCTCCGAGAGCACCTCGCGCACCATGGCGGGGGTCTCGGCCGCGGCCTCCTCGATCATCCTCTCGTCGGGGGTGCGCGCGGTGAGCAGCTTCCCGCCCAGGATGCGCTGGCCCTTGCCGCCGCCGCCGCCGATGGCCTTGAGGCGGACGCGGCTCCCCGGGTACTTGCGGAACATCTCCGCCACCTCGTGCTGCACCTGGGTGGCGAGCTCCTCGATCGAGAAGAGGTCCATCCCCTTCGCGTACGACCCGGCCAGCACGTGCTCGGCCAGGTCCTCGAGGGGAGCCTCCTCCAGGATCTTCGCGTCGATGTGGAACTCGCGCGCCTCGTCGACGAGCTGCAGCTTCTTGCGCGTGTCGAACTTCTTGAGGAGGGTGCGGGCGGCGACGTTATTCACGCCCGGCGTCACCGAGACGCCCACCTCGACCGCGGTGCGCTTCGCCTCGTCCTTCTTCCCGGCGCGCGCCTGCACCGTCGAGTTCGGGCCGATGAACGTCAGGCCGGCCTTCTCGATGGTGGCGACGAACTCCTCGTCCTCGGCCATGAAGCCGTAGCCGGCGAAGATCGAGTCGTAGCCGTTGTCCTTCGCGATCTGCGCGATCTGGTGCATCCGCTCGACGCGCTCCTCCTTGCTCGCGCCGGTGTAGTCCGGCACGCGGTGGACGCGGCGGTTGTCGCTGAGCTGGCGCAGCTCGGGCGCGAGCGCGTTGGCGTAGACGATCGAGTCCTTCTCCGAGAGCAGGATCCCGTAGTGGGTGATCCCCATCTCCTCGAAGACGTCCATCGCTTCCTTGCGGATCGGGCCGCGGCAGACGATGAGCGGCTTCAGGTCCTCGCAGTCGAAGGAGCGCGCCCAGGCGGAGGCACTCTGCGCGAGGCGCCGATCGCGGTGGGTGAGCGGGTTGCCGTTGTACCAGTCGATGGGGGCAGTCATCGGGTGGGTCTCCGGTCGTGGATCGAGTGGATCGTGCCTTCGGGGCCTAGTGGAACTCGCGCTGCGGGCCCGTCATGGGCGACGGCTTGTAGTGGCGGAGGAGGAAGTGGAGGTGCTTGCCGAGCTCCTCGCGCAGGTCGGTCGGCATGACGAGCTGCGAGATCGAGCCGAGCGCCAGACCTTCCTTCGGGTTCATGAGCTCGCGCTCGTAGCGGCGCGACAGCGCCCCCTCCTCCTGCTTCAGCCACTCGGCGGCCTCGCGCTCGGCGTCCTTCTTCGCCTCCGGCGGCTCGACGCCGGCTGCGATGCGCTGCTCGACGCCCTTCTTCACGCGCTCCGCCTTGGCGCTGCGCATCTTGCGCAGCTCGTCCTTGTAGACGAACTCCTTGCCGGCCGGCCCCATCACCGCCAGCCGGGTGGTGGGGAGCGCCAGCACCACGTCGGCGCCGGTCGGGTAGTTGTTGTAGGACGCGTACGCTCCGCCGAACGCATTCCGCAGGATGAGCAGGATGCGTGGCGTGCGCACGTCGACGATGGAGTCGAGCATGGCGCGGCCCGCCTGCACGATGCCGCGCGACTCTTGCTCGCGGCCGGGCAGGAAGCCGGTCGTGTCCTCCATGAAGATGAGCGGGATGTTGTAGATGTTGCAGAACCGCACGAACCTGGCGATCTTCGTGGCCGAGTCGCAGTCGATCTGGCCGGAGGCGACGGCGCTGTTGTTCGCGACGAAGCCCACCACGTGCCCGCCCAGCCGGCCGAAGGCCGTCACCACCTCGCGGGCGCGCTCGGGCTGCATCTCGAAGAAGTCGCCGTAGTCGCACACCTGCTGGATGATGATCGAGACGTCGAACGGGGTGTTGAAACCGGTCGGCGAGTTGAACGCCTTCTTGAGGAGGGTGTTGATCTCCCAGGTCTTGCGCGAGACGGGATCCGTCGTCGGCTGGTACGGCGGCGAGACGGAGTTGTTGTCCGGGATGTACCCGAGCACGCGCACCGCCTGCCGGAGCGCCGCCAGCTCGTCCGCGACCGTGAGGTCGGCCACGCCCGACGCGCCGTGCACCTTGGGCCCGCCCAGCTCCTCGGGCGTGATGTCCTCCCCCAGCACCGACTTCACGACGCCCGGCCCGGTCAGCCCGAAGAACGTGTCCGCGGGCTGGATGACGAAGCTGCCCTGGCGCGGCAGGTAGGATCCGCCGCCGGCGTTGAAGCCGAACATGCACATGATCGACGGCACGACGCCGCTGATCTTGCGCAGCGCCGTGAACGCCTCGGCGTAGCCGTCGAGCCCGCCCACGCCGGCCGGCACGAACGCGCCCGCCGAGTCGTTCATGCCGATGAGCGGGATGCCCTTCTCGCCCGCCAGCCGGAAGAGGCGCGCCAGCTTGTTGCCGTTCGTGGCGTCCATCGACCCGGCCCGCACGGTGAAGTCGTGCCCGTAGCAGGCGACGTCGCGGCCGCGGATCTTCAGGATGGCCGTGACGAGGGAGGCGCCGTCGAGGTTCTTGCCCCAGTTCCGGTAGAGGACGATCGGCTCCTCGTCCGTGAGCAGGCGGATGCGCTCCCAGACCGTCATTCGCTGCTTGGCGTGCTGCTTCTCGATCTGCTCGATAGGGACCGAGCGGATCGGGCGCTGGATGAGGTCGTGCCCCTCCTTCATCACCTCCTCGTACGGGCCGGTGGCGCGCGCGATCTCGCCCGGGATGTTGAATTCCACCTTCTCAGGCGGGTCGAGTGGGTTCGTCAGGATGGGCTTCAGCGCTTTGGTGGCCATCGACGCGATCCTCCGAGGACGGTGGACGGTGGTCGTCCGGGTGCAGAGCGTGCGAGTCGCCCGGGCCCGCCGTTTGGCGGGCCCTGTGAGGGGTTGGCGAAAAACGGAACGTGAAATACTGACAAACTTCGGTGGGGTCGGGCAAGGGGCTTCGCGTCCCGGAAGGGTGAGACGCAGTGCGGCAACTGCGCGAGGTCAACGCCCGGAGACGGAAGCGGGCGTCGCGGCGGCGCCGCCCGGCGCGCCGGTGCCGAGCTGCCCCCGATCATTGGCGCCCCAGCAGGCGACCCCGCCGTCGGTGAGGAGCGCGCAGCTGTGGTCGAAGCCGGCCGTGATCGACCGCGCCGGCGCGAGCGACACGGTGAAGAGGCCGCGCGGCGTCGCGGGCGCGGCGAGCTGCGCCTGGTCGTTGGCCCCGAAGCAGACCACCTCGCCGGCCGTCCCCACGACGCAGGTGTGCCGGTCGCCCGCCGCGAGCGCCGCCGGCGCGACGCCGGGGAGCGACACCGGCGCGGGCCGCTGGATGCTGAGCTGGGCGTTGTCTCCGCCGGCCGCCTGCCCGGACGCGTTCGCGCCCCAGCACTGGAGCGCCCCCGAGACGACCGCGCAGGTGTGGCCGGCGCCCGCCGCGAGTGCGGTGGCGCCCTGCTGCAGCCCCTGAGCCTGGACCGGCTTCGACTGATCGGAGGTGCCGCCGTTCCCGAGCTGCCACGAGCCGCCGGCGCCCCAGCACCAGACCGCGCCCGAGACGATCGCGCACGTGTGGCGGTCGCCGGCCGCGAGCGCCGTCGGAGCGGCCCCGAGGTCGGAGGCCTGGCCCGGCGCAGGCCGGTTGGTGAACGCCCCGTCGCCGAGCTGGCCGGAGTCGTCGCTCCCCCAGCACCAGACCGCGCCGCCGACGACCGCGCAGGTGTGTCCGTAGTAGGTGGGCACCGCCCCCGCGGTCTCGCCGCCGCCCGCCGCGAGGAGCGCCGCCGGCCCGGGCAGCCCCTGCACGGGCACGGGGAGCGCCCGCTGGACGTGCGTCCCGTCGCCGAGCGCGCCCGTGGTGTTGTCGCCCCAGCAGTACACCGCGCCGCCCTGGGCGAGCACGGCGCAGCCGTGGACGAAGCCGGCCATGACGGCGCTCGCGGGCCCGGGCAGCGCGACCGTGACCGGCACGGAGCTGTTCTGCATCGTGCCGTCGCCGAGCTGGCCGTGCTCGTTGCCGCCCCAGCAGTGCACGGCGCCGTCGTCGAGGAGCGCGCAGGTGTGCGCGAACCCCGCGGCAACGGCGGTGGCGCGGCGGCACGCGTCGCCGCTCCGCAGCCAGCCCGGGGCGCAGGCCAGGGCGCAGGCGTGAGCGACGCAGGCGGGGATGGCGTGCGGATCGGCGGCGGCGGCGCACGCCTGGCACGTCCCGCCGCAGTGCGCCGCGTCCTCAGCCATGCACGCCCCGCCGCAGCTCACCTCGCCCGCGACGCAGCCCGTGGCGAGCAGCGTGGGGGAGGCGCCGTGATCGACGAGGGTGTCGCCGCACGCCGACCACCACAGCGCCGCGGCAGCGGCGAGGGCGGCGAAGAGGATCCGTCGGAGGGTCGCCATCAGAACCCCCACAGCGCGAGGAGCGAGAGCGAGACGGCCGGGCCCACGGAGAGGCTGTCGTTGATGCGCAGGCCCTGCACGCCCAGGCCGAGGTCGAGGCCGATGCGGAGCGGGCCGACCGGCGCGGTCGCCATCGCGGCCGCGCCCATCGTGAGCACGCCCGACCCGAAGCTCTTCCGGTTCGAGGAGAGCCGCTGCCAGGCGTACCCGAAGCCCAGCTGCGGCCCCACCTCGACGAGGATGCGCGACGCATTGAGCGGATACAGCCCGGCCACCGCGCCGCCCACGTACCACGCGTCGTAGTGCAGGCCCGCGTCGTCCACCGACTTGCCGAGGTAGTCGAGGCGGATGCGCAGCCCGAACGGCCCGAACTCCTTCCGGACGCCGACGTCGAAGGAAGGCGCGACGCCGAAGTTCGACAGCGCGAGCGTGCCCACCCCGGCGCCCGCGAAGAGGAGACCCGGCTTCGGACCGCCCTTCGATCGCGCCAGCTCGTACCGGGTCGGGGAGAGCGGCGGCAACTGCTGCGTCGCGCCCCGCTCGAGGTCGAGGTCGGCGCCGGCCCGACCCTCCGGGGAGCGCCGCTCGACCCGGTAGTGGCCGGCGGGCAGCGCGAGCGTGATGGGGCGCTCGCGCCCCGCCACCTCGGCGAGGATCGACATCGGCCCGCGGACGGTGAACGCCGCGCCCGGATCGCGCGGCAGCGTCAGCCTCGCGTCGGCGCGGCGCAGGTCCGAGAGCACCACGTCGCCCCGGCCGGACATCTTCATCTCGTAGGTGGCGTGCTGCGCGCCGGTGGCGGTGGTGACGGTGCCGGCCAGCGTCTGCGCCGCCGTGTAGCGGAACGCCTCCGCCAGCGTGACGAGCCCGTCGCCGTCGGCGTCGCCGGCGCCGCGCAGCGCCACCTCGAGGTGATGGGTGAAGAAGCTGCCGCCGATGGCGGCAGACTCCTGCGCCGCCTCGCCGACCGCGGTGGAGGCGACGAAGGCGGTCCCCCGCACCTCCTCGCCCTGGGGGAGGGGGAAGTCCAGGGCGGGCGCGGCGCTGGCGCCCTTCACCTGCGTGAGCAGGCCCGCCTCGCACGCGTCCACGATGGCGACCTTGGCGTCGGCGGAGGCGCCGGCGA
>Ga0306923_10000410_pt1 | contig 33302 bp, 35 predicted proteins | sample sta12Can44000108_FD_203841 | JGI IMG/M metagenome (GOLD analysis project Ga0306923, IMG submission 203841) | Lab enrichment of tropical soil microbial communities from Luquillo Experimental Forest, Puerto Rico - statanox.12C.anox.44.000.108 (v2)... | ecosystem: Environmental > Terrestrial >... | reverse complement strand
TCGGTGCCGGGAGTATAAGGGAGCTGCGGGAGGATGGCGTAGTTGCCGGCACGGGCGTAGGTGTCGGCAGGATTGACGCCCGCGGCATGAATCTTGACCAGGGCTTGTCCCTGGGCGGGCTTGGGTGTGGGAACCTCTTCGATTTGCATGACTTCGGGACCGCCGAATTTGTGGACGCGAATGGCTTTCATCAGAAAGGCTCCGGTTCTGGGCTCTAGGTCCTAGGTTATAGGTCGAAAGCCCGGAAACGCAAAACGATCCTGCCTTCGGCAAGAGGAAGAGATGCGCGGCGAGAGCCTCCCGCTACACGGGAGCTTCGGACGGTTCGCGGTTGAGGCGCCAGAAGAAAAAGATCAGAAGTGGTCGTCGTGGCGTTGGGTGGGCTTTTGTGCGAGCAAGCCGGCGGCTTTGCCCCAGGCAGTCGTCTGCCAGTTGTCCTTGCCTTGCTTGCTGGGAATCCAGGGCGGGAGCGTCTGATTGAGATAGGAAGCGAGCGCGAAGATATACGGCTCGTACATGTCGCGGAGCTCCATGAGCCGCGCGTCGGCGGCTTCGCCATCGTTGAGTTTAAGGCCGTGCCGCGCGAGCTGGTCACGGATTCGGCGAAGATCGTCGGCGGGCAAGCGATCGTCCGGCAGCGGACGCGGAGAAGTGCCGAAGACTTGAGAGAGATCGACGACGGCGTGGCGCGCGATGGCAAAAGTGAGTTCGGCCTGGCGTTCGCAGGCTCCTTCGACGCCAACCATGATCAGGGCGCAGGTATCCAGAATGGCGGTGAGCGAGGCGACCCAGGACTGGTTGTCGTGCTGGGAGCGGAAGTAAGCGAGCACGGGGTAGCTCAAGTGGCTTTCCATCAATTCGGCCGACCACAGCTCCCATTCCTTGAGGAGTTCGCGAAGAGCGTCGGCGCCATACGGGTAGCTGTGGCGGCGCAGCAGCTCACCTGCCGAAGGCGGGGTGCCGGCACGCGAGTCCAGCAGTGCAATGCTGACTTCGCGCTTCGAAAACGAACCGTAGATGAAAGGCAGATAGCCGATGACGCCGGCGAGAAAGCCGAAGCCCAAGCCCGCTTCGGCGACGATGAGAGCCCGCGCCAGGCTGGAGCGCGGGACGACATCCCCCAAGCCGAGCGTGAAGAAGGTTGTTCCGCTGAGATAGATGTCGGTCCAGAAACCGTTGCCGTCTGAAACGGCGACGTTAATGGACGAACCCGCGCCGTATTGCATGAGAGCGAAGCCGTAGACCAGTCCAATCGCCCATACCGCCACGAGAATCAAGAGAGAGAGGGGGCCGAAGATGCCGAAAGCGGATTCGCGCGCTTTTTTGGCCGGAATCAGTCGCGCCAGAGCCTTCCAGACGCCCCACAGATTCCTGTAGAAGAAGCGCGAGAAGCGGAAGCGGCGCGTGACGCGGCGGGGGAGGACGATGACCTCAAAGGCGTCCCAGACGACGATGATGACCACGGCAACGCCGGCAAGGAACGCGGCGGGAGATGTGTGCATGGGCGTGATTGTACCTGTTTGCGCTGAGCGCCGACCTCGAAAAGAAGTGCGAATTCATTGAGCCGAAGTCACTCGGGAGGCAAACCTAATCCGGGCGTCCGGTGACGAGGAAACCGTCGCCGGGAATAACAAACAAGCTTCCTTTCCGTCCGCAGGCTAACGCGTGAGTTTGGCGTTTACCGTGATTTCGGCTTTGAAGAGTTTGGAGACCGGACAGCCGGTTTCCGCGGCTTTGACGGCGGCGTCGAATTTGGCTTTGTCGGCTCCGGGAATTTCCGCGGTGAGATCGAGGTGGCTTTTGGTGATGGCAAAGCCGTCACCCACTTTTTCGAGTGAGATGGTAGCGGTCGTTTCGAGCTTCTTGGCGGTCATGCCGGCGTTGCCGAGCTGCGCGGAAAGCGCCATGGTGAAGCAGCCGGCGTGGGCGGCGGCGAGAAGCTCCTCGGGATTGGTGCCGATGCCGCTTTCAAAGCGCGAGTGGAACGAATAGGCGGTTTGCTTGAGGACTCCGCTATCGGTCGAGAGAGTGCCCTTGCCGGATTTCAAGTCGCCTTGCCAGACAGCGGAAGCTTTGCGTTGCATGATCAGTTCTCCGTTACCAGAAATTTCAATCGTTTCGAATCCACTGGATTCGATTCGAAAGAGCGGGCCGCGGGTATATTAAAGCAGAATGCATTCCTCCCTGAAATCTGTGCAGCACCGGCCGTGGGCACTGCCGGAAGGGCCGTGGCTGATGGCGCAGAACTGGCACGACTTGCTGTTCGCGCACTGGGAAGTGCCGGTTGGGAAGATGCGGGAACTCGTTCCACGCGGCTTGGAGATTGACACCTTTCGAGGACGCGCCTGGACGGGCGTCGTGCCGTTTCGCATGTCGGGGGTGCGGTTGCGCGGCACGCCTGCGCTGCCCGGTTTGGCGGCCTTCCCGGAGCTCAATGTGCGGACTTACGTCCGGGCGGGCGATAAGCCTGGCGTGTGGTTTTTCAGTTTGGATGCTGCGAATCGCATTGCGGTGGAAGCAGCGCGAGCGTGGTTTCATCTGCCGTATTTTCATGCGCGTATCACGATACAGAGAAACGGCAAGCAATTGGCCTACTCGTCTGAACGCCACGACCGGCGGGGAAGCGGAGAACGGCTCGAGGCTAGCTATCAGCCGCTCGGAGAGCGTTTTCATGCACAACCGGGAACCTTGGAGCACTTCCTGACGGAGCGCTATTGTTTGTATGCCGAGCGAGGGGATCGGACCTTGTTGCGTGGCGAGATCCATCATGCGCCGTGGTCGTTGCAGGCCGCATGTGCGGAGTTCGTCGACAACGGGATGACACGCGGCTTGGGAGTAGCGTTAGAAGGAGCGCCGTTGCTGCATTTTTCCAAGCTGCAGGAAGTCGTGGTCTGGGCTCCACAATCTGTTTTCCCTTAGCTGCGCACTACCATCTGTGGAAAACGAAAAAGACCGCAAGCGCGAGGCAAACGGCTCCAACGCCGTAGTTCCATTTGAGCTTTTCGCCGAGATAAGTGACGGAAAAAGCCGCGAACACGGCAAGCGTGATGACTTCCTGGATGATTTTGAGCTGTGCCGTGGTGAATTGATACGAACCGATACGGTTGGCGGGAACCTGAAAACAGTATTCGAGAAAGGCGATGCCCCAGCTGGCGAGGACGACCTTCCACAGCGCTTCGCTGCGGTATTTGAGGTGGCCGTACCAGGCGAAGGTCATAAAGAGGTTGGAAACGGCGAGCAGAACGATGGTGCGCAAGGAGCCTCCGGATACAGGAATTTCGCCCCGGAGGAGAGGCCGCGGACGGAAGATGCTTGCATCGACTCGTCGGTAGAACCCAAGCCGGCTTCTGGCCGGAAAAACCAGAAGCGCCGTGTTCCATGGCTCATGAATGGCGAGAGGTCTGATCTTTTGCCATGCGGGCGGCGGTGAATCGAGGTTGCACAGCGATTCACACGTTGAGGGTGAGAGAGACGAGGCCCGGGGGAGTGGCGGGAACGACGGGCGGCATTTTCGAGCGGTCCACCGGCCGGTAGAGCGTATCGCGCTCGACGGGGACGCGGCCGGCGGCGCGGATAAGGCGTTCGAGTTCGGCGCGCGGAGTGAACTCGGAAGTCTTGGCGCCGGCGTCATGATAGATCTTTTCTTCGACCACGGTGCCGTCGAGGTCGTTTGCGCCAAAGCGCAGCGCGATTTGCGCGATGCTCGGTGTGAGCATGATCCAATAGGCCTTGATGTGTTCGAAGTTGTCGAGCATGAGGCGCGAAACGGCGATGTTGCGCAGATCGAGGTAACCGGTCGTCTTCGGGATATGCGAAAGCGGCGTGTTGTCGGGATGAAACGCCAGCGGAATGAAAGCGACGAAGCCGCGCGTCTGGTCCTGAACTTCGCGTAGTTTGACCAGGTGATCGACGCGCTCTTCCTCGGTCTCTACGTGCCCGTAAAGCATGGTGGCGTTCGAGGGCAAGCCGATTTCGTGAGCTTTCTTCGCGGTATTCAGCCACACCTGGCCGCTGACCTTGTGATCGCAGATGATGCGGCGCACGCGCGGATGGAAGATTTCGGCGCCGCCGCCGGGACAAGAGTCCACGCCGGCTTCCTTCATCCGGCGGAGAACCTCCTCGATGGAAATCTTGGCGATGCGCGAGAAATAGTGGACCTCCACCATGGTGAAGGCTTTCAGGTGAACTTCGGGGCAGCGCTGCTTCAAACCGCTGATCATTTCCAGAAAATATTCGAACGGCAGATCGGGATGCAGGCCGCCGACGATGTGGAATTCGGTGGCGCCTTCGCGAACGCCCTGTTCGGCGCGCTGGTAGATCTCTTCAAGCGCGAACTGATAGGCTCCGGGTGCGTTCGGATCGCGGCCGAAGGCGCAAAGCTTGCAGTGGGCTACGCAAATGTTGGTGGGATTGATGTGGCGGTTGACGTTGTAATAGGCCACGTTGCCGTGTTTCTTCTCGCGGACGTGATTGGCGAGCCAGCCCACGGCGAGCAGGTCGGGGGAGCGATAAAGCTCGATGCCGTCATCGAACGAGAGACGTTCGCCGGCGAGGACTTTGTCGGCGACCGGTCTAAGTCGCTGGTCGGTGAGGATGAGTTCGCTCAAGTAGTCACTCTCTAAGGAGGCGGAATCCCGGCATTAGATCGCGCAAAATTTCACACTTTCCACAGCGCCGTCGCCACTCCCCAGAACAAAAGGAACGAAATACTAATATAACCGTTCATGGCGAAGAATGCAGCGTCCAGCTTGCTGAGATCGTTCGCCTTGACCAGGGAATGCTCGTAAGCGAGCAGCGTTGCGACAACGACGATTCCTGTCCAGGCAGGCCACGGGAGCGCGAAACTGGCGGCGAGCCAGGCGAGCAGGCCCACGACTCCGACGTGCATCAAGCGGGCAATGAGGAGCGCATTGGCGATGCCAAACCGCTTGGGAATTGAAAACAGGCCCGCGCGCCGGTCGAAGTCCACATCCTGACAAGCGTAGAGCACGTCGAAGCCGCCAACCCACAGGGTGACGGCGGCAGAGAGAATCAACATGCGCCGGTCGAGACTCCCGGTGATGGCAATCCAGGCCGCGGCCGGGGAGATGCCCAGAGCAAATCCAAGGAAAAGGTGCGACCAGTTCGTGAAGCGCTTGGTAAAGGAATAGAAAAAGAGAACGAAGAGCGCGACTGGCGCGAGCTTTAGCGCCAGCGGATTGAGCTGCCAGGCGGCCAAGAGAAAGGCGGCGATCGCGCAAAGCGTGAAGATCCAGGCGAAACCGACGGAAAGCGTTCCGCTGGGCAGCGCGCGCCCGGCAGTGCGCGGATTTTCCTTGTCGAAGCGCACATCGGCGATGCGGTTGATGGTCATGGCCGCACTGCGGGCTGCGACCATGGCAACCACGATCCACAGGAATTGGCGCCAGGTGGGCCAACCGTTGCTGGTGAAGCGAGCGGCAAGCAGCGCTCCGGTCAAAGCGAAAGGAAGTGCAAAGACGGAGTGTTCGAACTTGATCATTTCGAGCACGGTGCGAAGGCGGCCGTGAGCGACGGCGGCACTCATGCTTTGGCTTCTTTCGCGGCGGCGGAACCAGTCCAGCGGAACATTTCACTCTGCGGCAGCTCCATTTGCGCGAGGACGCGGCAGACATACTGGGTGGCGAGGTCGTCGATGGTCTTTGGCGCGTGGTAAAACGCCGGAATGGCCGGCATGATGACCGCTCCGGCTTGCTGCGCCCGCAGCATATTTTCGAGGTGGATCCGGCTGAAGGGCGTATCGCGCACGCAGAGGACCAGCTTGCGGCCTTCCTTGAGCATGACGTCGGCCGAACGGGTTACCAGGTCGTCAGACGCGCCTAGGGCGATTTTGGCGAGCGTGCCGACCGAACACGGGATAACCGCCATGGCGTCGATGGGATAGCTGCCCGAGGCGATCGACGCGCCAACGTCTTTGTTCGGGAGCAGTTCCAGCTTGGACGGGACGCGGCCGAGCAAGCGGGCGAGAAACGGATTCGCAGGAGCGGCCGCAATCCCCAATTCTTCCGATAGAATCCGCTGGCCGGTTTCGGTGATGACCAAGTGGATTCTCGCGACGCGGGAATCGGCTTCGAGCAGCGCCAGCATCTTTTGCGCGAGGATGGCTCCGCTTGCGCCGGTCACACCTACGGTGATGGTCTTTCGATTCGGCTCGGACATGATGTATCGCGGATAATTCAGTCTCGCAGCGGGTCTGGAGCAAGTCAAGGCAGGTGGCGCGCGCACCACGGTGATAGAATTTTCCGGCGGCGAAAGCAATGAACTCACAGGAAATTTTGAAGATGTTGCAGGCGGTGGAAGCGGGAAAGGTGGCTGCGCCGGACGCGGTCGAACGGCTCAAGCACCTGCCCTTTGAGGACCTGGGATTCGCCAAGGTGGATCACCACCGCTCGCTGCGGCAGGGCTTTGCGGAGGTGGTGTTTGCCAAGGGCAAAACGCCGCAGCAGATTGCCGACATCGTGCGGGCGATGCTGGAAAAGAAAGGCACGCAACACAATGTTCTGGTGACGCGCGCGGACAGGAAAGCGTTTGCCGCGGTAAAGCGGGCGGCGGGCAAAACCGCCCGCGCCACGAAATACTATCCGCAGTCGGGCGTGATCACGATCGAGCGAAGCACGGAAATCGTCGGCAAGGGAACGATCCTGGTGGTGTCGGCGGGAACGAGCGACATTCCGGTCGCGGAAGAGGCGCTGCTAACGGCGCGTATCATGGGCAACCGCGCCGAGCACCTCTACGACGTGGGAGTGGCGGGCATTCACCGTCTGCTCGAGAACCGCGAAAAGCTCGACGGTGCGCGGGCGATCATCTGTGTAGCCGGCATGGAAGGCGCGCTGCCGAGTGTGGTCGGGGGATTGGTCGCGGCGCCGGTGATTGCGGTGCCGACCAGTGTGGGCTACGGCGCCAGTTTTGGCGGCGTGGCGGCACTTTTGGGAATGTTGAATTCCTGTGCGTCGAATGTCTGCGTGGTGAATATCGATAACGGATTTGGTGCGGCGCGCGTGGCTTCGGCGATCAATCAAGTCTAGAAAATCAATCGAGTCCAGTAAGGGTGTGTTCTCTCCTGGTTGGGCTATTGGTTATCGGGTTAGTTATAGGCTCTACCTTTTTGCCCAACCCGGAACGCCGAAACCAACGTTAGCCTCCGCTCAAGCGCGCAGAAGCACTTTCATGACGCCACGGCGTTGAGCGAAACGAACGGCGGCCGCTGCTTCGCCAAGTGAGAAGCTGCGGGTGATGAGCGGGCGCGGATCGACCTTGCCGGCCTGGAGAAGCGCAATGGCTTTTTCAAACGGGCCGCAGCGCGAGCCTACCAGGGTCAATTCCTTGACAACTGTGGGCCAGGTTTCGACCGGCGCCGCACCGTGAAAGGTAGACTTAAGAACCAGAGTGCCGCGAGGTTCGGTCATGTGTTGGGCCAGAGCCAGGCCGGTTGGCGAGCCTGTGGCCTCTACCAGCAGCCGGTAGGTTTCCTTCACGCGCTTAAGGTCGCTTGCATCGCCGCGAACCCGCCGGGTTACGATCTCGGCCGGCCGAGCCAGCGCCAATTTCCTTTCGTGCTTTCCATAAATCACCACCCGAGGCAGTTCGGAGCGCAGGACGCGCGCGATGAGCTGCGCGAGCTTTCCGTCGCCGAGGACGGCGGCTTCCTTAAATTCGCGGACGCTCACCTGGTCAGTGATCTCGCAGGCTGCGGCGAGCGGTTCAACGAAGACCGCCTGGTCGTCGGCGAGGCTATCGGGGATGGCGTGAAGATTCTCGAGGGGGAGCGTCAAATACTCGGCAAAGGCCCCATCCTGATTCACGATGCCCAGCACGCGGCGCCTGATGCAGTGGCGGACAAGGCCCTGCCGGCAAAACCTGCAGAGCGGACGAAAGCTCTGCGCCCGGCAGCCGATGTTGATCTCGCCCGCGACGCGCTTGGTTATCCAGTTCCGTTTTTCGCGCGAATAGCTTCGGACATCCACGACCTCGCCGACGAACTCGTGACCCGGCGTGCCGCGAAAGTGGTGATAGCCGCGAAGAATTTCCACGTCGGTGTTGCAGATGCCGGCCAGGCGAACCCTGACGAGCGCCCAGCCGGGCCGTAGTTTCGGGATCGCTTTGCGAGTCAAACCAAGTTGGCCGTTGCGGACAACGAACGAGAGCAAGGAATTCCCTACTTTTCGGATTTTTCCGGCAGCGCACGGCGTGAGGGAGACGCCATGCGTTCCAGCAGTTCGAATTTGGCTTCCAGGCGAATTAGGCGCCGATCGAGCTCGCCGAACGACGTGGCCAGACCGTCGACACGGGTGGTAAGCGCCTCCATGCGGTCCTCCAGCAGGATAATTTTACGGATGGCGGCGTAGGCGTCGGTTGCCCAGCTCATGGATGGGCCTTGCGGTATTGCTTCAAGGTGCGGTCCACGTGAGCGATGGTTTCGTCGAGCCGCTTGATCATGCGATCGGCCGCCTGGTTGGCGGCCTTGGCCAGAACAGCCAAACCTTCCTCGGTATCCACAGGCACGGAAAGATACAGGTCGACCGCGTTCCTCACTTCCTGCGAGAACGACCTGCCGCGCTGTTTGGCGCGGCGGCTGAGCAGGCGCTTCTGTTTGGGATCGAAATGGATGAGAGCGGCAGCCATAGGTTCTCCTATATACCAGTTATATCATAGCAGCCGGGGCCGGCGTTGTGCCGACCTAATCTCGCGCTTCGCCTAACGCAACGCCGCGGCCAGAGCCTCCGCGAGAGCGATTTCTTGCTCGGCGAAAACGGTGCGCAGGTCGAGCACGATGCAATCGGCTTCGATACGCGTGACAACCGAAGTGGCCGGGCCGCGCCGGAGACGCTGCTCGATTTGCGAAGCCGAGCGGCGCTCGCTTCGAATGCGGATCACTTTCGAGGGAAGCGACTGGGCGGGGGTTGATCCGCCACCGGCGAGCGATTCGCCGTCGCTGATTTCGATATCCAGGCCGGCCATTGCCAGCGAGCGCGTCAGTTCGCGAATAAAGTTGCGGCTGCGCTCTTCGATTTCCTGCGCCGTCGCGCGGATCATGGCGATGGCCGGAATTTCGTCGAGTGCGCCGCGCTGGTAAGAACCGAGCGTGATTTCCAGAGCCGCTATGGTCAGTTTGTCCACGCGCAGCGCGCGGAACAAAGGGTGGCGGCGAGCGCGCTCGACGAATTCCCGTTTGCCGGCGATGATGCCGGCTTGCGGTCCGCCGAGAAGCTTGTCGCCGCTGAAGGTGACGAGAGAGATTCCGGCCTGGACGCTTTGCCGGACCGTCGGTTCATGGATGCCGCAGTCGGAAAGATCCACCAGGCAGCCCGAGCCCAGGTCCTCGACGAGCGGAAGGTTGAAGCGTCGGCCAAGCTCCACAAGCTCTTCTACCCTGGGCTTGTCGGTAAAACCCGACATCCGGAAATTCGAAGGATGGACGCGCAGCAGCAGGCGGGTTTTCTCGCTGACTGCGCTTTCATAGTCGCCGATGCGCGTGCGGTTGGTGGTGCCGACTTCGCGCAAGATCGCTCCGCTTTGCGCCATGACCTCGGGGATGCGAAAGCCGTCGCCGATTTCGATGAGCTCGCCGCGCGAAACCAGCACTTCACCGTCTTTGGCCAGCACCGCGAGCACCAACAGAATGGCCGCAGCGCAATTGTTGACGACGATTGCGTCTTCCGCGCCGGTCAGACGGGCCAGCAATTCCGAGGTGTGGACGTCGCGCTTTCCTCGCGCTCCGGTCTCCAGATCGTATTCGAGGTTGGAGTAGTGGATCGCCGTCTGGCGCAATTCCTCGACCACGGCGGGTGCCAGCGGAGCGCGTCCGAGATTGGTGTGCAGGATGACGCCGGTGGCGTTGATGACCGGCTGCAGGGTGCGCGCCAGGAGGCGCTCGACTTCGCGTGCGATAACGTCTTCGAGGTGAGCGGGTAGCACGGGAATGACGGCGACACCTGAGTTGCCGGTAATCTCATCGCGTACGCCAGCCAGGACCTCGCGGGCCACCTCGACCAGAAGCTCGCGCGGAATTCGCGCAGCCAGTTTGGCCAGGCGCGGCTGGTGAAGAAGCTCGTCGACGGAAGGAATTTGCCGCAGCAGTGCGGCCTTTTCCGCTGCGAGCGTGCGCTTGGCGCTCAACTCCATGCGGTTATTGGAGCACAGGCGTTGCGGCGTGGCAACGCTGCGTCCGGCAGGGCCCGGCGGCCACCTGTACCTTCGTACAGTGACCCGCAGGCTCGGTACGGTTCACGATGCGTTTCCCAGGACTGCGGATTCATTGACGCACCGTCGCGCGCCCCATAGGATAGGCGACGACGGTTACCGCCCATGGCTACGATTGACGAAGAACTCGGCGCGCTCGAACGCGACATTCGCCAGCTGAAGATCGAATACGACCAGTATTTCGGCGGCGGGCGGAAGCGCCCGCCGAACGAGATCGAGTGGCGTATCGACCTGATCGTCAAGAAATACGGCGAACGGTCCGGCGATATGAAGCTCGGCCAGCGGTTTCGCTTCAACAACCTCACCCAGACCTACGCGAAATATAAGGACATTTTCCGCAAGAGACTGCGGCAGAAAGAAGAAGGCACCGTGCAGCGCCATTTTGGCGCGGCGGCCAAGGCCATCGAGGCGGAGCGGGCCAAAGCCGCTGGCGCCGCCGCGCAAGCGCCAGCCGCCACGGCGGTGGACGAGCCTCCCTCGTTTCGCATTACCTGTTCGCACCCCGAGCAGGAAAGCGAAAAAGTCGACCGTTTGTTCAACGCCTTCGTGGAAGCCAAGAAATCGGCCGGAGAAAAGATCGACAAGCTGTCGCACGCCGGCTTCGCCGAATTCGTGCGCAAGAAGACGAAAGACTTGCAAAAACAGAACGCCTGCAGCGATGTGGAATATGTCGTCGAAACCATTGGCGGGCAGGTAAAACTCAAAGCGCTCGTGAAGACCTGAGCCCTCCGGTCTTGCCTGTGCTGCTCTCGGCTCTGAATTTCCCGACAAAAGTTTCCACAGCCCGTCGCTTTTCGATTGAGCACGTTGCGCTTACACTGAAGTGTTTTCGCATCGTGGAGGAAACGACATGGCGGTGGAGCGCGCGCTGATCAGCGTTTTCGATAAGACGGGTGTGCTGGAGTTATCGAGGCGGCTGGCGGCGCTGGGAATCGAAATCCTGTCCACCGGCGGCACCGCCAAACTGCTTCGCGATTCGGGTGTCGCGGTGAAAGACGTTTCCGAGTTCACCGGCTGGCCGGAGATGCTGGGCGGACGCGTCAAGACGCTGCATCCCAAAGTGCATGGCGGGCTGCTGTTTCGCCGCAACCTGGCGGAGGACCAAAAGCAAGCGACCGAACATGGCATCAGGCCAATTGATCTGGTGGTGGTGAATCTCTATCCGTTCGAAGCTACCGCTAGAAAGTCCGGACTGACGGCGGAAGAGCTGATCGAGAACATCGATATTGGCGGGCCGACCATGTTGCGCTCGGCCGCAAAGAATTGGGAAAGCGTGACGGTCGTGACCGATCCTGCCGACTATGACCACGTGGCCAGGGAATTGGAAGCCAACCGGGATACCTCGCCGTTCACAAGATTGGAGCTGGCGCGCAAGGTGTTTGCCGCCACTTCGCGCTACGACGGAATGATCACAACGGAGCTGGAGCGAATTTCGCTGCAGTCCGGTCACGCCACGCTGCAACCGACTGAGCCGCTGCCAGAGCGTTTGAACCTGGCTCTGGAAAAGCTGCAGCCTTTGCGATACGGAGAAAACCCGCACCAGGCGGCGGCGCTCTACGGAATGGCTGGAAAAGAGCGCGCAGGGCTGGCCGCGGCCAAACAGCTGCAAGGCAAAGAGCTTTCTTACAACAACCTGGTGGATTTGGAATCCGCCCGCAGCCTTGCGGCGGAATTTCAAAAGCCGGCCGCCGTCATCATCAAGCACAACAATCCCTGCGGAACGGCGGAGCAGGCCACCTTGCGCGACGCCTACCTCAAGGCTCTGGCGTGCGACCCGATTTCGGCGTTTGGCGGCGTGCTCGCGTTCAATCGCAAACTGGACGCGGCCACGGCCGAGGAAGTAGCGAAACTGTTCGTCGAGTGCATTGCGGCCCCGGGATTTGACGCGCGCGCAAAGGAAATACTGGCCGCGAAAAAGAACTTGCGCCTCCTCGAGTTGCCCCCGGAGGGGCTCGAGCCGGAGCGCGAGCTTCAGCTGAAGCGCATCTTGGGCGGAATGCTCGTCCAGCAATCCGACCTCGGCCAACTGAATCCCGCGGAGCTCAAAGTGGTTAGCAAGCGCGCTCCGGACGACGAGGAATGGTCCACCATGAAATTCGCCTGGACGGTGGCAAAGCACGTCAAGTCGAACGCCATTGTGTTTGCCAGGGAGGGAGCAACGCTCGGCGTTGGCGCAGGGCAGATGAGCCGCGTCGATTCCGTGAAGATCGCCGTTATGAAAGCGCAGTCTTCGCTGCAGGGCTCGGTTGTCGCCTCCGACGCGTTTTTCCCGTTCCCCGATGGCGTCGAGGAGGCCGCGAGGGCGGGCGCCCGCGCGGTGATCCAGCCCGGGGGCTCGGTCCGCGACCACGACGTCATCGCCGCGGCTGACCGTTTAGGCATGGCCATGGTCTTTACGGGGATGCGTCACTTCATGCACTAGTCAGGCGGCGCCAATTTCCGCGCACCTGGCCTTCAGCTCCAGCGCGTCGAGCGATTGGTGGGGCAGGCTCAGGAACAATTCGATTCTCTTCTCCAGCGTAAAGTAGGCGTCCCGGAATCCGCGCTCGACTGTTTCCGGAGTCCCCTCGACCGCTGCGGGGTCGGCCACGCTCCAGTGCGCGGTTACCGGACATCCAGGCCAGAGCGGGCAGGGCTCCTTCGCGGCGGAGTCGCAAACCGTAAAAACAAAATCCATTTCGGGCGCGCCGGGCGCGGCAAATTCGTCCCAGCTCTTGCTGTGCAGGCCGGCCGTCGGAAGATGCGCGGCGACCAGCTGCTTTAGGGCGTTCGCATTTACCCTGCCGGTCGGTTGGCTGCCCGCGCTGAACCCGTGAAATTGCGGCGCGCCGCGATGGTTCAAGATGGCTTCGGCGAAAATCGATCGCGCCGAATTTCCGGTGCAAAGGAAGAGCACGTTGTAGGAACTGGTTATGGCTTTTCTCCGCTGCAGCAGGCAAGACCCGTACAACCCGGCGGACACTCGCAATTTGCCGCGTTTGCCGGAGTCGTATCGGGCGCCGGGCGTTCCGATTCTTCCATACCGGTTGCCTCCGGGCCGGTCGTGGCGGCCGCGGCTGGGTTCGGGTTCACGGACTTTCTCAACTGCAGGCAGGAGGGACCCACAACAGGTCCCGCTGCGGCCGGTTTTAAGGCCCGGATGAAGGCGCTCGTGAATTTGCCGTCGATCTCGGGAGCGACTTTTTCAGGATCGAGCCCGGCGCGGACCAGGAAGTCGCGAGCTTCTTCGCTCCTGTAGATGCGCGTCGGCTCGATGTCGATGGACTGGAATCCGGCGCGGAAGAGTTTATCCCGGTACTCGTATTCTTCCAGCGCTCCGGCGATGCAGCCGACCCACAACTCCATGCTCTTGCGGATCTCGGCGGGAACTTCGCCGCGCACTACGACATCGGAGACCGCCAATCGCCCTCCCGGCTGCAAAACACGGAAAGCTTCCTCGAGCACCCGGTCCTTTTGCCCGGACAGATTGATCACGCAGTTTGAAATGATCACATCCACGGAGTTGTCGGGAAGCGGAATCTCTTCGATCGTGCCCTGCAGAAATTCCACGTTGCCGAGTCCCGACTTCCGCTGATTTTCGCGAGCCAGCGCCAGCATTTCGCCGGTCATGTCAAGCCCATAGGCTTTGCCCGTTGGCCCGACGCGTTTCGCCGAAAGTAGAACGTCCAATCCCCCGCCCGAGCCCAGATCGAGCACCGTCTCGCCCGGTCGAAGCTCGGCAAGTGCCGTGGGATTGCCGCAGCCGAGCGACGCCCCGACAGCCTCCTGCGGCAGGCCGGCGATTTGCGACCTGTCGTACAGGTCCTGGGTAATGGGATCGCAACCCGAGAGGTCGGCTGCGCCGCCGCAGCAGGCAACGTCTCCTGCGGCAGCCTGCTTGGCCGCAGCAGCGTATTTTTGCTTCACCACATCCTCAAGGTTTTGCTGGCTCATATTTGTCCTTCGACCGAACGCCAGAACATCAGTGCGAGATCTCTACCAGCGATTCCGGCGCCACGGCTCGGCTGCGGGTGCAGCATTCCTCATAGAGGAAGCTCAATATCTCGCGCAACGAATCAGTATTCGCCGAATACCACAGAAATGTTCCAACCCGGCGGACGTTCACAAGGCCTGCCTGCTTGAGCTTTTCCAGATGGTGGGAGAGGGTGGAGGCCGGTATTTCGAGCTCTTCCTGCACTTCGCCCGCCACCATCCCGGTCGGGTGCGCCGAAAGCAGAAGCCGGACGATTCTGAGGCGCGGTTCGGCTCCGAGTGCGGAGAAACGATCGGCCGAACGGCTGACCAGGAGCGGATCGGGTTTTCTCATGTTTCGATATTTGCGGAAATACAGAAAGAAGTCAAGCGGTATGCAAATCACTTTCCGCTCTTCCCTACTCAGATTACCCTGAGGAACGCCGCGAGGATTTGCCGCATCCTACTGAGGTCGACCTTCCGATCTGGCTCTGGAAAACGACCAAGATTTCGTTTTGCCGCCTTTTGCGGCGCATGGGATACTGAGGATTCCAGGCAAAATATGAATCTTTTAAAGACAAACCTTTTTCTCTTCAGCACTCTTATGGTATCGACCGCGGCCTTCGCCCGGACGCCGGCCGCCCAACCGCAAGCTTCGCCTAAGGCCCAGACGGAACCGCAGGAGCCGCCCGCCGCTGCCACCAGCAGCCGGGCGGAAGCCTATTTCGCCTACACCATGGGCCACATCGCCGAACAGCAATACGAGGCCACCAGTCGCAGCGAATACGCGACGCGGGCCATCGAATACTACAAAAAGGCCTATGCGCTCGATCCCAAATCGCCGGTTATCGGCGAACGCCTGGCCGAAATGTATTGGAAGGCGCAGCGTGTTCATGAAGCCGAAGTCGAAGCCCAGGCATTGCTGAAGCGCAACCCCAATGACGCGCAAACGCGGCGGTTGCTCGGCCACATCTACCTGCGCAGCCTTGGCAATCCCGGTGAAGCCACCGGCCAATCGGAAACCGTAAATCGCGCCGTCGAACAGTTCAAGGAAGTGGTCCGCCTTGATGTGAACGATGTGGAGTCGGCGCTTTGGCTGGCCCGCCTCTATCGGCTGCAGAATCAGCACGACAAGGCCGAGGAAGTGCTGCGCGGTATTTTGAAGAATGACACCGAAAACGAGGCCGGGCTCGAGCAGTTGACTCAGTTGCTCCTCGATCAGGGCAAGTCGAGCGACGCCATCGCTTTGCTCGAAGGCGTGACCGCCAAGTCGTCGTCGCCTACGCTGCTCGACCTGTTGGGCGACGCCTATACCCAGACCAAGGATCTGGCGAAAGCGGAAGACGCCTACCGCCGAGCCGCCGATCTCGAACCGAGCGAACCGAGCCACCAGCGCGGACTCGGGCAAACGCTGCTGGCGGAGGAGAAATACCAGAACGCTCTGAAGGTTTACGAGCGCCTCGCGGATCTGATGCCCGATGACCCGGACGTCTACCTGCGCCTCGGTCAGATTTACCGCGAACTGCACCAGATGGACAAAGCGGAAGACGCGCTGGTCAAGGCCCGGCAATATTCGCCCGGCAGCCTCGACGTCATTTACAACGAGGCCATGCTCTATCAGTCGCAGGGCCGCTTTGAAGATGCGATTCGCGTTCTTTCCGAGGCAGTTACCCAGGTCAAGGGTCAGTCGGCTTCGATGCCTTCACGCCGGCGCTTCCTGGGCGTTTTGTACCAGCAGCTCGGTCAGCTCTACCGCGATACGCAAAACTATTCTGCAGCCATCAATACCTACGAAGAACTCGGACATCTGGGCGAAGACGAGGACCGCCGCGCCCGCTTGCTGATGATGGACACCTACCGCATGGCCAAGGATCTGCCGAAGGCCATGCAAGTCGGCAAGGAAGCCCTGGCAAAGTATGCGAAGGATCCGGAGATCAAGTCCAACTACGCGCTGTTGCTCGGCGAGTCCAATCAGACCGACGAAGCGGTCAAACTGCTGCACGCGCAGTTGAACGGCTCGGGCGCGGATCGCGAAACCCACCTCAACATTGCGCAAATCTACGAACGCGCGCGCCGTTACAAGGAAGCTGAAGCGTCCGCCCACGCGGCGGAAGCGATCCCCGGAACGCCCCGCGACAACGAAATGGTGTGGTTCCTGCTCGGCGCCATCTACGAGCGCCAGAAATTCTTCGACAAGGCCGAAGTCCAGTTCAAAAAGGCGCTGGACGTAAATCCGAAAAGCGCGGCGGTGCTCAACTACTACGGTTATATGCTGGGCGATATCGGTGCTCGCCTGGACGAGGCGCAGTCACTGGTAAAGCGCGCGCTGGCCGAGGATCCCTATAACGGCGCATACCTCGACAGTCTCGGCTGGATCTACTACAAGCAAAACAAGCTGCCCGACGCCGAAGCGACGCTGCGCAAAGCATTGGAGCGCGAAGCCCACGACCCGACCATTCACTCGCACCTGGGCGACGTTTATGCAAAATCCGGCCGGCATGAACTGGCCGCTGCGGAGTGGGAAAAATCGCTGGCCGAGTGGAAGCGCGTCCTTCCGGCCGATGTCGAGCCGGAAAAGGTCGCGGAAGTAGAGAAAAAGGTCAGCCAGTCCAAACACCGCGTCGCGCAGAAATCGTCGCCTGAATCCGAGAAGCCCTGACGCCCGATATGCCGGAAGTCCGCGTCCCAGCCTTCGCAAAAATCAACCTGCGCCTCGAAGTTCTCGGCAAACGTGCCGACAATTATCACGAGCTCCGCACCATCTTTCAGACCATCTCGCTCAAAGATGAACTGCGCTTCAAAGCCACGCCTAAGCCCGGCATCGAGCTGCGGGTCATCGGCAACCAGCATCTGGCGTCGGAGCCCATCGAAAAAAACCTGGTGTACCGGGCGGTGGACGCGGTGCGGCGCGAGCTTCAGGTCCGATCGGGAGTTACGGTCGAGCTGCGCAAGACCATTCCGGCGGGCCGCGGCATGGGCGGCGGCTCGAGCGATGCCGCAGCGGCTCTTGTCGGCTATCTGCGATTGGTCAAGAAAAACCTGCCGCGGGAACGCCTGTTTGCTTTGGCGGCGAGCCTCGGCGCGGACGTGCCTTTCTTCTTGGAAGGCGGCCGCGCCTTGGGCATCGGCAAAGGCGACGAGATCTATCCTCTGCCCGACATCAGAAAGCGCCATCTGCTGGTGGTTTCGCCAAGAGCCATTCACGTTCCCACACCCGACGCTTATCGCTGGCTTGGCGCAGCAGAATTGACAAACCTCGCAGGAGGCCCTAAACTTTATGGGTTCTGTGCTCTTGCCTGGAGCCTGCAGGGCGGTCCTCTTCGCAACGATTTCGAAGAAGCGGTCTTCCAGCAGCACCCCCGTCTGGCTGAAATCAAGCGGGAATTGCTTCAAAACGGAGCGACAGAAGCCTTGCTGGCGGGTAGCGGTTCGGCGGTGTTTGGAGTTTTCCCGAGCCCAGCTAAGGCGCGCCGAGCCGCTGTTGGGTTTCCGCTCGATCAGACTTTTGTCTGCGAGACTGTCTCGCGCGATTCCTATCGCCGTCTGATCCGCATCTGAGGGTGGGTAGTCGCTAACCCTGAGATGGAGTGTCGCTCCGTAATCAATCGGTGCGCCTTGCGAGCAATCCTCAGCGTCCTCACATTACCGTTTCTGGCGCCGCAACCCTGACTCTGGCCCGAGTACGCAAGAAAGCTTGCACACTCTGCACGGTGGAGACCGCGTCGTGAACGACGAGCGTTTCAAAATTTTCACGGGTACCGCGAATCCGGTTCTTGCCGAGGCCATCTGCAGGAACCTGGATGTGCCTTTGGGCAAAGCCATGCTGGGCCGCTTCAGCGATGGCGAAATCTACTTTCAGATTCTGGAAAACGTGCGCGGCGCCGACGTTTTTGTGGTGCAGCCGTGCCACTATCCGGTCGACAACCACCTGCTCGAACTTTTGCTGATGATTGACGCCTTCAAGCGCGCCTCCGCCTGGCGGATTACCGCCGTGCTGCCCTATTACTGCTACGCGCGCCAGGACCGCAAGGACAAGCCGCGCGTTCCGATCTCGGCCAAGCTGGTAGCGGACCTGCTGGAGACCGCTGGAGCCAGCCGCGCGCTGACTCTTGACCTGCACGCTCCGCAGATTCAAGGTTATTTCGACGTTCCGGTCGATCACCTATACGCTTCGCCCGTGCTTGTCGAGTACTTTAAGCAGTTGAAACTCGAGAACCTGACGGTGGTTTCTCCGGACGCCGGGGGCGTGGAACGCGCGCGCTTTTTCGCCAAGCGTCTCGACGCACCTCTGGCCATCGTCGACAAGCGCCGCGTCGATGTGGACGTGAGCGAAGTGATGCATCTGATCGGCGAGGTAAAGGGCCGCAGCACGCTGATCGTAGACGACATCATTGACACCGCCGGCACGCTGGTAAAGACCGCCGAAGCGCTCATCAAGGAAGGCGCGACGCAGGTTTACGCGGCCTGCACGCATGCCGTGCTTTCCGGACCGGCCGTCGAGCGCATCGCCACGTCGCGCATCACGGAAGTGGTAGCGACCGATTCCGTGCCGCTCAGTGAAGCCGGGCGCGCGCTCAAAAAGATTCGCGTGTTGAGCGTCGCCGATCTGCTCGCCCGCGGTATTCGCTCCATTCACGAGGAAACCTCGATCAGCGAACTGTTTATTTGAGTTTTTTCGAGCAGCGGGCTTGTCCCGCTGCCTTATTAGGTTCAGAAGGGAAAGAAGGTCATGGCAGACAAGATCGTAGTCGAAGCATCGCCGCGCGATTCGCGGGGCAAAAACGAAGCCCGCCGTTTGCGCGTAACCGGCAACGTTCCCGCCGTTCTCTATGGAGCCAAGGGGGAGGCCCTCACGCTCAGCCTAAACGCCAAGCAGGTTGGCCAGATTCTCCGCTCCGCCACCGGACACAACACGTTGTTCCAAGTCGCCATCTCCGGCAAGGAGCAGCCGGCCATCGTCAAGGACTGGCAGGTTGACCCGGTATCCGGCAACTTGCTGCACGTGGATCTCCTTCGCGTCGCGATGGACGTCAGAATGCGCGTTAAGGTTCCGGTGCACACTTTCGGCGAAGCCGCGGGCGTCAAGCAGCAGGGCGGCATCTTGGACACCGTCACGCGCGAAGTCGAAATTGAATGCTTGCCCGGCGAAATTCCGACCGAGTTCAAGCTCGACGTCAGCAACCTGATGATCGGTATGCATCTCCGCGCCGGTGATATCGCGATCGACGCCAACAAGATGAAGCTGGTCACCGACCCGGAGCGGGTCATCGCACACGTCGTCGCGCTCAAGGCGGAAGAAGAGAAGCCGGTCGAAGTCGCGGCAGAAGGCGCAGCGCCGGCCGAGCCCGAGGTCATCAAGAAGGGCAAGAAGGAAGTGGAAGGCGAGGAAGGCGCCGAAGCCGGCGGCGAGAAGCAGGAGAAGAAGAAGTAAGTTTGCCTTTTGCGGCGGGTGGTTTGCTGCCGCTCTTGAGAGGTCTATGCGGCTCATTGTTGGCCTTGGCAATCCTGGCCCGGAGTATCAATGGACGCCGCATAACCTCGGATTTCTCGCGGTGGATGAGCTGGCCAATCGCGGCGGCATCCGCGTCGATCGGCCGGAAGGCAAGGCCTTGGTAGGTTTGGGCAAGGTGGCGGGGGAAGAAGTAGTGCTCGCCAAGCCGCTGACCTACATGAACCTCAGCGGGATTTCGGTGCGCGATTTGCTCGCCAAGTACGGATTGGGGCCGGAGGATTTGCTGGCGATGTGGGACGAGGTGCAGCTGCCGTGGGGAGCGATTCGTATCCACGCTGTGGGCAGCGCCGGCAGCCACAACGGCGCCAGGTCGCTCATCAGTTCGTTGGGCACCGCGGCGTTTGCCAGGCTCAGGCTCGGTTGTGGACCCGATCATCCGCTTGCCAGCCGTAAGGAATACGTCTTGCGGGCGATGAAGAAGGCGGAGCTTGCGGTTGCTGCCGAGATGATCGCGGAGGCGGGCGACGCCGTCGAGCTGCTGATGACCAAGGGCATCGACGCGGCCATGACCAAGTTCAACCGGCGCGAGCGCGAGCAGGGCGGAGAAGCCGCGACCTAACCGATTGGGGTTTTGTAAAGCCGGGTTTGCCCGGCAGGTTTTGCTTGTGACGGTAGGTAAACCTGCCGTCTGGAAGAAACGAGGAAACATGGAAGATCGTCTGTACGACCTGATTTTCATCATTCGCCCGGCAACGCCGGAAGAGGAAATCAAGAAGGCCGAGCACGCCGTCGAACTGGCCTGCTCGGAAAAGGGCGGCAAGATTGAAAAGACCGAACACTGGGGCACGCGCAAGCTGGCCTACCGCGTGGCCAAGCACCGCGAGGGCATCTACGTCTATTTCCAGATCCGCACCAATCACGGCGAGCTGATTCACGAAATCGAGCGCCGACTTCGCGTGCAGGACTCGGTCATCAAGTATCTGACCATCCGGCTCGACGAAGACATCAAGCGCCAGAAGAAGCTGTCGTCGATCCGTGAAAAGCGCGCCGCGCGCAGGCCGAAGCGCCCCGCTCCGTCACCGGCGCAGCCAACCGAGCAGCAAGCCGCCGCTGGCGACTGAAGGCTCGGAACGCCGCGGGCCGTGCCAGAGAGGGCAAGTTCAGGCGGCGCGAGAATTTGCGCGTTCCGGTGTTACCGGATCGCGCGAGAAAGTTTCAGAGAGAAAGGGTTCCAGGGTCTTTCTACCGACCCTGGCATGAAAAAGGGTAAAAGTTATGGCAGACGAACAGAATCAAGCACCCGCAGCGCCGGCCGCGCCGCAAGCTTCATCTCCCGCGCCTCGACCGGAGGGCGGTCACACCGGCCCGCGCCGCGAAGGCCCTCCCGGCGGCGGACGTCGTGAAGGCGGCCCGGGCGGTCCTGGCGGACGTCCGCGCGGAAAGCGCCAGTTTTTCCGCAAAAAGAAGGTCTGCAAGTTCTGTGTCGAAAAGATGGACCTGATCGACTACAAGCGCGCCGACATTCTTTCCCAGTTCGTGCAGGAGCGCGGCAAGATCCTGCCCCGCCGCATGACCGGCGTCTGCGCACGTCACCAGCGCTGGCTCGGCGTCGCCATCAAGCGCGCGCGCAACATCGCGCTGCTGCCGTTTGCCGGCAGCGCCGCGGGCAGCACCGCTCCGCGCGCTGTGGAAGCGCAGAAGCCTCAGCCCCACGCGTAGCCGCCGGGGGCCTTTAGGGCCGGCCGCGCGGTTTGCGAAATTCTAGGTAGTGCCGGGCTATGGCCCGGCTTCGCCAGATGTAGAGAAGGATTCGAGATTAAAGAAGGACTACGATCATGCAAATTATTCTTCAGGAAGACGTCGAAAAGCTCGGCCATCGCGGTGACGTGGTCACCGTCAAGCCGGGCTATGCGCGCAATTTTCTTCTACCGCGCAAGCTGGGCATCGAGGCGACCGCCGGCAACATGAAGGCGCTCGAGCGCATCCGCACCGCGCTCGCCAAGAAGACCGCTACCGAGCTCGAAGCCGCGCAAAAACAGGCGCAGCTCCTGAACGGCGTGGCGCTCAAGTTTGCCCGCAAGACGGGCGAGAACGATCAGATGTTTGGCTCCGTCACCACCGCCGACATCGCCGAGGGCCTCGAAGCGCAGGGCTTCAAGATCGATAAGCGTCAGATTCAGCTTGGCGAGCCTATCAAGGTCATCGGCGAACGCGACGTCACCGTCAAGGTGTTTCGCGACGTGACGGCGTCCGTGAACGTGACCGTCAGCAAGGAACAGTAACGGCCGGTTCCCCCTTTCCGCACGAGGGCGCGGGGCACCTGCGCCCTTCTATTTCGTCTCAAACGCCTCGCCGACGGACTCGACCTCGTCCGCCTGCCATCCGCCTTCGAAGTTGCAGATCATGGCGACCACCATATGCGCATCCGGATAGAGCAATAGCCGCGAACTCCCACCCACTGCACCGCCGTCGTGCGCGTAAACCTTTTGTCCCGACTTTGATCGACCGACGAACCATCCGATTCCATATCCTGTTTCCTTGCCATCGCTGGTCTTCTGAGAGGTAAAAAGTTGTCTCAGCGATTCCGGCTGCAAAAATCCCGGCTGCAGGAGCGCCGAACCGAACAGCGCAAGGTCCTCCGCCGTAGACAAAAATCCTCCGCCGGCCCACTTGTAGCTGTTGTCCACATAAGGCGCATTCCGCAGCACGCCGTCGTCTGTCTTGCGATAAGGACGGGCGCGCTGCTCGATGATCTCCGCGGTCTGATCGGCGACGGTATGCCGCATGCCAAGCGGCACAAAAACATGCGAGTGCATGTAGGCAAGGAAATTTTCGCCGGCGGCGGACTCCATCACCGCGCTCAACAGATTGAAGCCGTAGCTGGAATAGTGGAATTCTTTCCCGGGTGGCGAAACCAGGGGATCGTCCGCGAAAATCTTTAGTCCCTCCAGCACCGAATCGTAGTGGCGCGCAATCTGAAATTCGTCGTCCCGGTAATGACGTATTCCGGCCAGGTGCCCGGCCAGCAGCCGCGCAGTGATCTTCGCACCCTTGTCTGGGAAAGAGGGCACATACTTCTCTACCGGTGCATCCAGATCAATTCTTCCCTGCTCCACCAGGAGCAGCAGCCCGGCTGCGGTGAGTGGCTTCGAATCGCTGGCGATGCGGAATTTGGTTGTCGGCCAAACCGGCACGCGCTGCTCCAGGTCCGCGTATCCGAATCCTTCCGCGTAGACGATCCTTCCATCCACGGCGACGGCCAGCGTTACGCCCGGAATTCCCCGCGTCAGCCACTGTTTCGCCACCGCGCGCGCAAGTTCTTTCGCTTTCGCGTAATCCGTCTGCCGCGCAGCGCTGGCGGGCGACGCCGCTTGTGCGCGGACATCGCATAAAGCTCCCTGCGCGACGCTCGCCAGCGCGAGAAACAGAACTATCGCAACATTTTTTTGCGCGCGATTTGTGGAAAACATTTTTGCCTTCATGACTGCTCCGCGGCTCATCAAAAATTTTCGCGCTTATCATGCCACAGCCGCGGCAAGAAGTTTTTTCCCACTTTTGCACCGCGTCAAATAATTTTCACAGCCGACTCAGGTTGACGCGATGCTCATCTCCGCTCACAATGCACGCAACCTTCGGACTGCAAGCCAGCCAAACTTTTCTAGGGATGGTGTCACGCGACGCCAACCATGCTTGCGCGCCGCGAGGCCAAGTGTTATAACTTATAGCGAACAAAAAGCGAACACACGTCCAAGATGGCAGCCGCCCCTACTCTCGAACGCCCGCTCCCGCAAAACCTCGACGCCGAACGCTCCATCCTCGGCGCCATCTTGCTCGACAATCACGCCCTCAACGCCGCGGTTGAAAACCTCAAGCCCGAAGATTTCTTCCTCGAACAGCATCGTCGCGTCTTCCATCAGATGATCGCCCTTGGCGAAAACCAGCAGGCCATCGATCTCGTCACGCTCACCGAGTCGCTCCATCGCAGCGGTGAACTGGAAGCCTCCGGCGGCGCTCCCTACCTGGCCGCGCTCGCCGACGGCATGCCGCGCGTCAGCAACGTCGAGCACTACGCGCGCATCGTTCGCGAAAAAGCTCTGCTGCGCAATCTGATTCATGCCACACACCACATCCAGCAGCGCGCTCTGGAAGGCGAAGACGGCGCGGACGCTATTCTCGACGGCGCCGAATCTTCCATCTTCGCCATCGCCGAAGACCGCATCAAGGCCGGCCTGATCCCGATCAAGGACATCGTCCGCGACAACTTTGAGCGTCTGGAAAAAATCTTCCGCGAAGGCAAAAGCATCACCGGCGTCTCTACCGGCTACATGGAGCTCGACAAGCTGCTCTCCGGCCTGCAGAACTCCGAGCTCCTGATCCTGGCCGCCCGTCCGTCGCAGGGAAAAACCGCGCTGGCGCTCAACCTGGCCGAAAATATCGCCATCCGCGCGCAGCAGCCGGTGGCCATTTTCAGTTTGGAAATGTCCAAGGAATCTCTCCTGCAGCGCCTGGTGGCCTCGGTCGCGCAGATCGATGCGCATAAATTCCGTACCGGCCACCTCAGCCGCGAGGATTGGCGCCGCATGACCGACGCGCTCGGGCAGATCTCTTCCGCTCCGCTCTGGATTGACGACGCCGGTTCGACCAGCGTGCTCGAAATCGGCGCCAAGGCCCGTCGCCTCAAACGCGACAAGGGTCTTTCGCTCCTGGTCGTCGACTATCTCCAGCTCATCACCGCGCGCGGCCGCTTCAACTCGCGTCAGGAAGAGGTCGCCAGCATCTCCCGCGGCCTCAAGGGCCTGGCCAAGGAATTGCAGATCCCCGTTCTTGTCCTCAGCCAGCTCACCCGCGCCCCGGAACGCGAAGAGCGCGGTCCGCAACTGTCGGACCTGCGCGAATCGGGCGCCATCGAACAGGATGCCGACGTTGTCATGTTCATCTACCGGCCGCACTGGTCCAAGCTCGGCGCTTCTCCGGAAGAACGCGACCAGGCCGAAATCCAGGTGGCCAAACAGCGCAACGGGCCGACCGACAAAGTCCGCTTCGTCTTCCGCAGCCGCCTCACGCGCTTCGAAGAAGCGGCTCCCGACGCCTTCTCCCAGTTCGCCCCCGACGACCTGTAGGGCCGAGTAGAGTTGCGCGGGCGGCGCGGCGCGGTTCTGAACCGGGGGCTTCGACAGGTCGCGGCGAACGTTCTGAAACCTCCGGCGCGCGAATCAACGGCCCGCTTCGGTTAGAATAGAAACCCAGAGAACAAGACGTGGCCATCAGCAAACAACAAGCGCTCGAAATGCTCGAATCCGATGACCTGATTGGCATCGGCATGGAGGCGCACCAGCTCCGCCTCAAGAAAAACGACCCGCGCATCGCCACCTACCAGATCGATCGCAACATCAACTACACCAATTTCTGCACCGAGTACTGCTCGTTCTGCGCCTTCTACCGCCCTATCGGCGCCAAGGACGGCTACATCCTGCCCTTCGAGGAGATCTTCAAGAAGATCGAAGAGATGCTGGAGCTAGGCGGCAATGGCGTCTTGCTGCAGGGCGGGCTGCATCCCGACCTGCAAATCGGCTATTACGAAAACCTGCTTGGTGCCATCAAGCAGAAGTTCCCCGCCGTGCATCTGCACTGCTTTTCGGCGCCGGAAATTCTAGCCATGGCCGAAGTCAGCGAACTCCCGGTCGAAGAAACCATTCGCCGCTTGATGGGCGCCGGCCTGGCCTCGATTCCCGGAGGCGGTGCGGAGATCCTCGACGATGAAATCCGCGGCAAAATCGCGCGCCTCAAGTGCTCCAGCGACGACTGGGAGCTGGTCCATCGCACCGCGCACCGGCTCGGCTTGCGCACCACCGCCACCATGATGTTCGGCTGCGGCGAAGAGCTGCGCCACCGCGTGAACCACTTCGACCGCATCCGGCGCATCCAGGAAGACACCGGCGGCTTCACCGCATTCATCCCCTGGGTTTTCGCCTCCGACAATACGCCGCTCGGCAAGAAAGTCCGGGAAACTACCGCCGTCGATTATCTAAAAACGCTGGCCGTCAGCCGCCTCTATCTCGACAACATCGATCACATCCAGTCGAGCTGGCTCACTCCCGGCATCAAGGTCTGCCAGGTCGGGCTGCAGTTCGGCGCCGACGACGTCGGCAGCATCCTTATCGAAGAAAACGTCGTTTATGCCGCTGGCGTCCGCAACCGCACCAACGAATCCGAGCTTCGCCGCGTCATTTCTGACGCCGGCTTCATACCCGCCCAGCGCGATACCTTGTACCGATTGTATGCGCTGAAGTAAAAAGAAGTCCGTCGAAACTCTGGCAGAAAGCAAAACTCATGTTGCATAAAATCAAGCCGTTTCTGTGGTTCGACCATCAAGCCGAAGAAGCTGCCAAATATTACTGCTCCATTTTCAAGAACTCCCGCCTGCTTGAAGTAGCGCGTTACCCCGAAGGCAGCCCCGCTCCCGCCGGCTCGGTGATGATCGCCAGCTTCGAGCTCGAGGGAATTCAATTTGTCGCCCTCAATGCCGGGCCGCAATTCAAGTTCAGCGAGGCCATTTCCTTTGTGGTCAGCACCGACACGCAGGAGGAGACCGACTACTACTGGAACAAACTCACAGCCGATGGCGGTCAGGAGTCCGCCTGCGGCTGGCTGAAAGACAAGTTCGGCCTCAGCTGGCAAATCACGCCGAAGCGGCTCATCGATCTGATCTCCAGCAAGGACAAGGCGACGGCGACTCGCGTCATGCAGGCGATGTTGAAAATGCATAAGATCGACATCGTCACCCTTGAACGCGCCGCCCAAGGGTGACCAGTGTGATTCCGACCGCGCCGCAGCCGAGGAATCGCTTTCTTAATGAAGTCCGGGCTTCAGCCCCTGAAGTTTCCGCGAGGTTGAACTAATCTCGTTTCGCGGGACGAAGAACGATTTCGACTTCGGTCCCATCGGGCAAGTCGATGTCTTCGAGAGGATAGAGCACACCGCTGCGCAACCGCGCGCGAACGCGAATCGCCGATTTCGCCGCGTCCCTTGAACCGGCAGGCGAATTGCCGTTTTCGGTCTTCGATTTTCCGTTTTCAGCGCGCGGCGCGGCCGAAACTTCGTCCATCGCCTCATTGGCCAGCGCATCCGCTTCGCGATTCTGTTCACGGTAAATGTGGTTGATGCGGAACGATACGAACGAGCGCGACATTTTCTGGGCGCGCTCAAAGAGCGGCTGCAGGTCGGCGCTCTTGACTTTGTATTGCCCGCGCATCTGCTTGACCAGCAGTTCGGAGTCGCTCTCTATGTGCAGTTCCCGCACGCTGCTTGATTGCGCGAAGTCGAGCGCCGCGATGAGTCCGTAGTATTCGGCGACGTTGTTGGTGGTCCTGCCGATGTACTTCTTCAAGCGAGCGACAATTTCACCGCGCGGATTGCGGATTACCACGCCGTAAGCGGCCAGCCCTGGATTGCCGCGCGACCCGCCGTCGATGTTCGCTCGCCATGCTGCGGGTGCGGAGGGTTTCGCTTCCGGCCGGTGGTCGCCGAACAGCCCCGCGCTGCGCCGTGGAGGATCTGGTTTCGCCATCATGAGGCGGACATGGTGTTGGAATTGGAAGCATCGGAGCAATAGGAAAGGGTTCTCGGGGCGTACAGGATGCGGCCGCAGTTTTCGCAGAAGTGCAGCTCCCGATCTTCCGTCCGCAATAGTTCCTGAAACATGTGCGGCAGAATGCGCATGCCGCAGCCGCGGCACTGTTCGTCCACCGCTTCGGCCATGGCCACGCCATGAAGGCGCTTCGCGAGCCGCGAGTAGCGATCGAGAATGTCGTCGTCGACCTGCTTGGCGAGCTTTTCGCGAGCGGAAATTTCAACCAGCATCTTGCGATTCGTTTCACGGGCGCGATTTTCAATTTCTTTGCGATCCGCGGCCACGGATTGCTCGGCGTCTTGCAGCGCAGCTTGCGCGGACTTCACTTTTTTCTCGGCTTCCTCGACGGCCATCATCTGTTCGAGCTGCGCGTCTTCCGCTTTCGCGGTTTCCCCATCGGCATTGGCGATTTCATGCTGCAGGGCCTTGTAGGCTTCGTTGGTTTTTACCGCCGAGCTTTGCGAACGGAATTTCTGTGCTTTGTCGCGCCACTGTGCGACGTCGAGTTCAGCTCTCTTGCGCGCGGTTAGCGACTGCGTGCACGCTTCCTTCGCCGCGGAGAGCGCGGTTCGCGCTCCACTGAGTTTGCCGTCAAGTTCCCGGATGCGTTTGGGAGCGGCTTCGAGCTCGGCGCGGAATGTCGCGATTTCCTGATCGGTTTTCTGGAGCTGCAAGAGGAAAGGAATCGCGGGATGCACAGGGAAAGTCTAACAAGGAAGCACGCCTAGACCAAAAGTGAGGTGGAAGAAGCAAGGTGCCAGGGAAGGAAATGATACCTTGACTATCTACAATAGGAAGTGTAGACAGTCAAAGTATGGGAAAACCCAACGATCTGGTGCAGGGGACTCTGGATCTGCTGATCTTGAAGACGGTTTCACTCGAGCCGAAGCACGGCTGGGCGATTGCCAAGCGGATCGAGCAGATTTCAGGCGAAGTGCTGCAGGTTCAGCAGGGATCGCTCTATCCGGCCTTGCACCGCCTCGAACAGCGCGGGTGGATCAAGGCCAAGTGGAAAGAGTCGGAAACGGGAAGAAAGGCGAAGTTTTATTGGCTGACGGCGACCGGGCGGGCGCAGCTCGAGAAGGAAGCGGAGAACTGGAACCGGCTGTCGGCGGCGATCAATCTGGTGGTCGAGGGCACCTGAGCCGCGCAGTGAAATAACCAAGGCCGCGAGGTAACCATTGATGGCGTGGGCGCGAAGGATGTGGATGAGAGTGCAGACCCTGCTGCACGGCCGGGAGAATGCGCGGCGCTTAAATGATGAAATCGCGTTTCATCTGGAGCAACAGATTGCCGAAAACGTTGCTCGAGGAATGAGTCAGGAGCGGGCACGACGAGCTGCGTTTCTAACGTTTGGGAACCCTGAACTGGTGAAGGAAGAGACGCAGGCTACCTGGGGGTGGCTCCGCGTTGAGCAAACCTGGCGCGATTTTCGCAACGGAACTAGATCGCTGTGGCGAACGCCGCGTTTCGCGGCGGTCGCAGTGTTCGTGATGGCGCTCGGAATCGGAGCGACCACGGCGATGTTTACCGTTGTGCGGTCGGTACTGCTGGAACCGCTCCCTTTCAAAGAACCGGCCCGACTCTTGCGTCTTTACGAATACTTCGACGAAAGATTCAAGTTCAATGCGTCAGCGGCCGGAGTGTTCGCTGAATGGAAGAAGCAGAATACGCACTTTTCTGATCTGGCGATCTTCTCGTATCAGACGTCCTACAACCTTTCCGAGGGGAGCGGACAGCTCCCGGAAAGAGTACGCGGTTCAGAGTGTTCGTGGAACCTGTTCGAGACGCTCGGAGTGCAACCTGCGCTGGGAAGAGTGTTTACGGCTGACGACGACCGGCCATCTGCAAGCGGCACGGTCTTGTTGAGCTGGGGTTTGTGGAAGCGCCGGTTTGGAAGTGCCCGCTCGATTGTGGGGCAGACGATGCGGCTTGACGCAAAACCGTACACCGTCGTCGGCGTCATGCCCGCATGGTTCGCCTATCCCGAACAAAACGCGCAACTGTGGACTCCGATTTACCACCAAGAGCATGCCGAGGGGATGCAGGCCCTGGACAGCCATGATTTCGCGTCGATCGGCCGGTTGAAACCTGGAGCCATTGAAGCCGAAGCAGGGGCAGAGCTTTCGGTGATCACCAAGAGGCTTCACGACCAGCACAAGGACGATCCCTTTGTCAGCAAAGGGGCAGCCACGCGGCCGCTGCTCGAAGATGTGGTCGGAAATGTAAAAACGCCGCTGTACGTTCTCTTTGCCGCAACGTCTTGCTTCCTGTTCATTGCAAGTTTGAACGTAGCCAGCCTGCTGGTGGCACGCGAGGCAACGCGACGCAAAGAGCTGGCGATTCGCGCAGCGCTGGGCGGCGGTAAATGGCGGCTGCTAAGGGAGCATTTGATGGAGAGCCTGGCGCTGTCGATTGCGGGCGGGATCGCCGGGCTGCTGATGGCCTACGTGGCCCTGCAGTGGTTCGTAACCACGCGGCAGGAGATGAATCGTGTGGACGCAATTCACATCGACGGCTGGGTGATGGCATTTGTCGGCGGTCTGGTTTTCCTTTGTGCCGGTTTTGCGGGTGCAGCTTCCGCGCTTTCCATGAATGGCGATCAAATCTTGCCCGCGCTACAGGAAGCATCTCGTTGGCATAGCGCGGGCCAGGAGCGAGTGCGGATGCGCAAATGGCTGCTCTCGGTGGAAGTCGCGCTTACTGCGGTGCTGCTGATCGGAGCGGGACTGCTGCTGAAGAGCTACCGGGAACTGCGAACCGTCGATCTCGGCTGCGTCACAGAGAATGTGCTGAAGATGTCTCTGAGTCTGCCCGAGGCGGCATACAAGGAATCCGCGCGACGAGTGAACTTCTATGAGGCTTTGCTGGAACGCGTGCGCGCCCTGCCCGCGGCAGCGTTCACGCGAATGGTTCCCGGAGAAGGTTATGGAGGCGACAGCGGTTTCGCCATCGCCGAACACCCGCCACTGCCGGAGGGGAAATACAACCTGGGGATCGTGCGCTGGGTCGACCCGGGATATTTTGCGGCCATGGGAATTCCCATCGTGGCCGGACAGCTCTTTGACCCGAACCAGCGATTGAACAAGGCAGACCAGGTGATGGTCAGCGAAGCGCTGGTCCGGCAGTATTTCCCCGGCGAGAATCCGCTCGGCAAGCACTTGCTGACGATTGGACGGCGGCCTTTTCGAGTGGTCGGCGTGGTCGGAGATACGCGCTATCTTGCTTCGCAGGAAGCCCGGCCCATCCTGTACTTCCCGCTGTTTGTTTCCATCTACGGCGGAGTTCCTAACAGCGGGACTTTGGCCATTCGGTCAGATCGCGATGTGACGGCGCTGGCTTTGCCGGTGCAACGGGTCATTCAGGAACTCGATCCGGAGTTGCCGGTTTCTGATGTGCTGACGATGGACCAGGTCGTTGGAAAATCCGCGGTTGACACCAGCTTTGATGCGACGCTGCTTTTGACGTTCGCCGTGCTCTCGCTGGTGCTGGCTGCGGCGGGTTTGTTCGGAGTGCTTTCCTACGTGACGACGCAAAGGACCACCGAGTTGGGAGTCCGCATGGCGCTGGGAGCCCAGCGAACCGAAGTGCTGCGGCTGATGTTGTCCGACGGGCTGCGGCCGGCGGGCGCGGGATTGACGCTCGGTTTGCTTGGCGGGCTGGCCGCTACCAGACTGATCCGCGATTTGCTCTATGGAGTGAGCCCGCTGGACGCGGGGGTGTACGCAACCGTGATTGTGCTGCTGTCGCTTGTCGCTGGCGCAGCGTGTTTCTTGCCTGCATGGCGCGCTTCGCGGATGGACCCGGTCCGGGCGCTGAGAAATGAGTGAGGGCGGTACACCGCCCTCGCGAGCCTGAAGGGCCAACCGCTCCGCCCGCAGACCCTCTGGATCATCAGACCAAACAGGAGCCGGGATCGCCTTGTGATTCCGGGCCGACGGCTGCCAGTCAAACCAGGGCGTTGTTTGAGAACGTCCAACCGCGCTGTTTCGCCCGGAGCGGGTTTGCCCGCTAGGTGTGGGCTTCGCGCCGGGTGATGGTGAAGTCGAGCAGGTAGCCAACGCCGATAGAAAGCGGAATCAGGCCAAAAGCCGCGGCGGTCCACGTTTCCGGCTCGTGCACGATGCCAGCAATGACGCCAAAAGTGGCAATGTAGCCGATGGCGCCGCTGATCAGGAGGATCGCGTTCTTGCGGGAGCGCGCCGCCGGTGCCACCGGTTCTTCAAACGGAACCGATACGCCGCGAGCGATGGCCGCCATGCGCTCATCCGTCTTCAATTTCTTCACCCGAAAGTAGGTGTACATCCCGGCCATCGGGATGCCGAGGAAAAGAACCACCGCCACCAATCCAATCAAGCCAGCGCCAACGTCGCCCATATCCATCTCCTTTAAATCCCAAAAAAAGTGAGTTATCCCTGGAATCCGCCGCGGCGTCACTGGCCGTGTTCGCTTGAGGTGAACGGCCGCTCTAAGCATAGGAACGAAGCTGTTTAGAAAAAAGTTCCCGAAAAAGGAGGTTCGGGAAAAGGTCCGGTGGCGGGTATACAATCTTGGCGTTTTTGGGAGCAGCGAAAGGATTTCGCTATTCCTTCGCGGACATGCCGGCGGAGCGGCCCTGAACCATGAAAAAGAGAACCTTCCTGAAGTTGGCGGGAGCTATTGGAGCGGAATCGATTCTGTCGCCGTTGGCCACGCTGGGAGCGGAAAGCAGCATGCCGGATAAGTTGAGGAACTGGGCAGGAAATGTCGACTACAGCACGGAGGTTGTGCTTGCGGCGAAGTCTGTGGCGGAGGTTAGAGAGCACGTCAAGAAGACGGAAAAGCTGAGGGTGCTGGGGACGCGGCACTGCTTCAACACCATTGCGGACAGCAAAGACGCGTTCTTGTCGTTGACGGAGATGCACGACGAGCCGGCATTGGACGTAGCGGCTCGGACGGTGACCGTGGACGCCAACATGACCTATGGAAGGCTGGCGCCTTGGTTGGAGCAGAAGGGCTTTGCGCTGCACAACCTGGCTTCATTGCCGCACATTTCCGTGGCGGGAGCGTGCAGCACCGCAACGCACGGTTCGGGGGAGAAGAATCGAAATTTGTCCGCGGCGGTACAGGGATTAGAGGTTGTCGCTGCCAATGGCGATGCTGTGCGGCTGTCGCGCCAGACCGACGGCGGGATCTTTCGCGGCGCGGTGGTGAGCTTGGGCGCGCTGGGAGCGATAGCCAAAGTGACACTGGAGGTTCAGCCGACATTTCAAGCGCGGCAGTGGGTTTACGAGAACATGCCGTTCGATGCGATAAAGGCGCATTTCGATGAGATCGAGGGCGCCGGCTACAGTGTGAGTTTGTTTACGGACTGGCGGAACAAGAATATCAACGAGGTTTGGGTGAAGGAGCGCATCGGCAGCGGCAAGGCATTTGAGGCCAGAACCGAATGGTGGGGGGCGAAGCTGGCAAAGAAGAATTTGCATCCGATCGCAGCCCAGGGCGCTGAAAATTGCACGGAGCAGATGGGAGTGCCGGGGCCGTGGTACGAGCGGCTGCCTCACTTCAAGATGGGCTTTACGCCGAGCGCGGGAAAAGAGCTGCAATCGGAGTATTTTGTTCCGCGCAAGGATGCGGTGGACGCGATCTTTGCCGTGGAAAAGCTGCACGAAAAAATCAGCCCGCACTTGCTGATCACCGAGATCCGGGCCATTGCCGCGGATGATCTGTGGCTGAGTCCGTGTTACCAGCAGGATTCGGTGGCGATTCATTTCACCTGGCAGCAGGACTGGCCGGCGGTGAAGGCGGTCCTGCCGGAAATTGAGGGAGCGTTGTCGCCTTTTGCAGTAAAGCCGCATTGGGGAAAATTGTTCACGATGGAGCCGGCGGTATTGCGCTTGCGCCATAAAAAGATGCCGGAGTTTGTGGAGCTCGCGAGGAAATACGATCCGCATGGAAAATTCCGCAACGAGTTTTTGAACAAGTATGTTTTCGCCTAGTGTAGATCCAACTTGATAGGCCTAAATGAACGGATACGGTTGAGTGGGAGACATAGGTTAGCAAGTTTGCGGT
>Ga0306923_10000409_pt1 | contig 33313 bp, 30 predicted proteins | sample sta12Can44000108_FD_203841 | JGI IMG/M metagenome (GOLD analysis project Ga0306923, IMG submission 203841) | Lab enrichment of tropical soil microbial communities from Luquillo Experimental Forest, Puerto Rico - statanox.12C.anox.44.000.108 (v2)... | ecosystem: Environmental > Terrestrial >... | reverse complement strand
GCCCGCGCCGCCATGCGCCTGGATCGCCCAGTCGATCACCTGGCACGCGACGTTGGGCGCCAGCACCTTGATCATGGCGATCTCCTTGCGCGCGGCCTTGTTGCCGGCCGTGTCCATTTTCCACGCCGCGTTGAGCACCATGTAGCGGGCACCGTCGATCATGATGCGCGCCTGCGCGATGCGCGCGCGCGTCACGCCCTGATCCGCGATCGGCCGGCCGAAAGCCACGCGCTCGGACGCACGCCGGCACATCTTCTCGAGCGCCACCTCGGCCTGTCCGATCAATCGCATGCAATGGTGAATGCGTCCAGGACCCAGCCGCCCCTGCGCGATCTCGAAGCCGCGACCTTCGCCAAGCAGCACGTTCTCGACCGGCACGCGCACGTCCTTGAGCTCGATCTGCATGTGGCCGTGCGGCGCATCGTCATAGCCGAACACCGGCAGGTGGCGCAGCAGCTTGATGCCGGGCGTGTCGGCAGGCACGAGCAGCATCGACTGCTGGCGGTGCCGCGACACATTGTCCGGGTCGGTCTTGCCCATGACGATGTAGATCCTGCAGCGTGAATCGCCGGCGCCGCTCGACCACCATTTTACGCCGTTGATGACATAGTGGTCGCGGTCGCGCGCAATGCGCGTGCGGATGTTGGTGGCATCGGACGACGCCACGTTCGGCTCGGTCATCAGAAACGCCGAGCGGATCCTGCCCTCCAGCAGCGGCTCGCACCAGGCACGGTTCTGGTCGGCCGTGCCAAACTTGAGAAGTGTCTCCATATTGCCGGTGTCGGGGGCCGAGCAGTTGAGCACCTCCGGCGCCCAGTACACGCGGCCCATGATCTCGCACAGCGGCGCATATTCGAGGTTGGAGAGGCTGCCGCCGTGCGTCTTCGGCCGCCACAGGTTCCACAGCCCCGCCGCGCGCGCCTTGGGCTTGAGCTCCTCGATCACCGGCACCGGCTGCCAGCGCCGGTCGCCGGTGACGTGGGCCTGCCAGCTTTCCTCGTTCGGATAGATGTGCTCGGCCATGAAGGCGAGCAGCCGCGCACGCAGCTCCTGCACCTTCGGGCTGTAGTCGAAATTCAAGCGGCCCTCCGCAGGATTTTCTCGACCTGCTTCCAGCCGAGCTCGGCCATCGGCCGGGCGCGCTTGCCCGCGTCGCGCGCGTGGTCGGACGCGGCCGTGCCGTCGACGACGCGTTTGGCAATGCCCTGCAGGATTGCGGCAATGCGGAACAGGTTGTAGGCGAGATAGAAATCCCAGTGCACGGGGTCGATGCCGGAGCGCCCGGTCCGGCTGCAATACATTCCCAGATATTCGCCTTCGCCGGGAATGCCGAGCGCATCCAGATGCAGGCCCGCAATGCCGCGGAATTGCCCGGGCGGGATGTACCAGCTCATGCAGTGATAGGCGAAGTCGGCAAGCGGCTCGCCCAACGTCGAGAGCTCCCAGTCGAGCACCGCGAGAATCCTGGGCTCGGTTGGGTGAAAGATCGCGTTGTCGAGGCGGAAGTCGCCGTGCACGATGGTCGTGCCGCTCTGCGGCGGCACGTTGTTCGGCAGCCACGCTATGAGATCGTCCATCGCCGGAATGCGCTCGGTCTCGGAGGTGCGGTATTGCTTGGTCCAGCGCGCGATCTGGCGCTCGATATAGTTGCCCGGCCTGCCGAAGCTCTCGAGCCCCACCGCGCGGTAATCGATGCTGTGCAGGAGCGCAATGACGCGGTTGAGCTCGTCCCAGATCGCAAAGCGCTGCGACCTGGACATGCCGGGAAGCGACTGATCCCAGAGCACCCTGCCCTCGATGCAGTCCATCACGTAGAACGCGGTGCCGATGATGGAATCGTCCTGGCACAACAGGTAGGGCCGCGCGACCGGGAAGCCGGCGGCGCAGAGCGCGCGGGTGACGGTGTATTCCCGATCGACCGCGTGCGCCGAGGGCAGCAACGTTCCAGGCGGCTTGCGTCGCAAAACGAAACGCCGGCCATCCGCCGCGGTGAGGCGATAGGTCGGATTTGACTGCCCGCCCCTGAACTGCTCGAGCTGCACGGGAGCTTTAAGGTCGACGCGGTCCCCAAGGTAGCTCTGCAACGCGTCGACATCGAACAAGAGCCTTTGGTCGACCGGTTTGGTGCCGATGAACTGCTCGAACATCAGACCGCCATCGTCCTTGCGAGGTCACCGTTGCGCGGGCCGGACTTGAATCGGCAGAACCTGAGTCCCCAAATCTTGGGGCCGCTTCGGCTCGAGGATTCACGTATCAGTCCATGATATGGTAGCCGCCGTCGATGTAAAGCGTCTCGCCGGTGATGAGGCGCGCGGCGTCGTGCGCGAGGAAGGCGGTTGCAACGCCCACATCGTCGATGTTCACAAGGCTGCGCGCAGGCGCCTTTGCTTTCGCCTTGTCGAGCAGGGCGTCGAACTCGGGGATCCCCGAGGCGGCCCGGGTCGCAAGCGGTCCGGGAGAGATGGCATGCACGCGAATGCCCTTGGGGCCGAGCTCGGCTGCGATATAGCGCACCGCGGCCTCCAGAGCCGCCTTGGCAACTCCCATGATGTTGTAGTTTTTCACCACCATCTGGCTGCCGTAATAGGTCATGGTGAAAAGCGTGCCGCCCTTGCGCATCAGCGGCTCCGCGAGATGCGCCATGCGGATGAAGGTCCAGCATGACACGTCCATGGTGGTGAGAAATCCGTCGCGTGAGACATCGACCACGCGCCCCTGCAATGCCTCCTTCGGCGAGAATGCGATGGAGTGCACGAGGAAATCGAGCCTGCCCCAGTCCTTGGCGATGCGCTCGAACACCGCCTCCATCTGGCCTTCCGCACGCACATCGAGCGGCATCATGATCGGCGCTTCGAGCTCGCGGGCAAGCGGCTCGACATATTTCTTCGCCTTGTCGTTGAGATAGGTTACCGCGAGCTCGGCCCCGAGCGCGCGGAACGCCTTGGCGCAGCCCCAGGCAATCGACTGGTCGTTGGCAATACCGACGATCAGCCCTCGCTTGCCCTCGAGCAGCTTGGCCTTCACGACCGGAAGCCTTGAGGAAGACTTCTTGTTGCCTGCGGATTCGGTCACCTGACCCTCCAGACTTACAACGCCATTTCCGGAACGTCCTTGGGGATCACAAGCTCGGCCTCCGTCGCCGCCGCCACCTGGGCAACGGAGATGCCAGGGCCGGTTTCGAGCAGCGTCGCGCGGCCGTTCGGAAAGCCGATGACCGCGAGCTCGGTGACGACCAGATCCACCGCGCGCGTCGATGTCAGCGGCAACGTGCATTCCCTGACGATCTTGGGGGCGCCCTTGGCAGTATGGGTCATCGCCACGACAACCCGCTTCGCGCCGGAAACGAGGTCCATGGCCCCACCCATCCCGGGCACGAGCTTCTTGGGTATCGTCCAATTCGCCAGACGGCCGGTCTGATCGACCTGCAATCCGCCCAGAACGGTGAGATCGAGATGCCCGCCGCGAATGAGACCGAACGACATCGCGCTGTCGAACGTGCTGGCGCCGGGCAGCGCCGTCACCGGGCGGCCGCCCGCATCGGTGAGCATGGGATGCGCCATGCCTTCCTCAGGCGGCGCGCCGGTGCCGATCAGCCCATTCTCGGACTGGAAGAATACGTGCATGCCGTCGGGAACGTAATTGGCGACCAGGGTCGGAATGCCGATACCGAGGTTCACCAGCATTCCTGGTGCAAGCTCGCGGGCGGTGCGACGGGCGATGATGGTCTGCGCGTCCATGGGCGTTTCACGAATTGGCGATGAGGTAATCGACGACCGGGGCCGGCGTCATGATGTGATCGGGCGAGATCACGCCAGTCGGAACGATGTGCTCAGCGCAAACAATGACCGTTGCGGCTGCCATCGCCATCACCGGGTTGAAATTGCGCGCGGTCAGCGCGTAGCTCAGGTTGCCGAGATAGTCGGCGAGGAACGCCTGCACCAGGGCAAAGTCCGCGCGCAGCGCGACTTCAAGCAGGAAGCTCCTGCCGTCCACGTCGATGCGGCGCTTGCCTTCCTCGACGGTCGTCCCGATGCCCGTTTGCGTCAGGATGCCGCCCAAACCGTAGCCGCCGGCGCGGACGCGCTCGATGAGGGTGCCTTGCGGCACAAGCTCCACCTCCAGCTCGCCGGCCATCATCTGGCGCTGGGTTTCGGGGTTGAGACCGATGTGGCTCACGATCGCCTTGCGCATGAGCTTGGCGTCGACGAGCTTGCCTATACCCCGGCCCGGCGCCGCCGTGTCGTTGGCAATGACGGTAAGATCGCGCTTCTTCTGCCGCACAATCTCGTCGATGACACGCTCGGGTGTGCCCACCGCCATGAAGCCGCCGATCATCAGGCTTGCGCCGTCGGGAATCATGGCGACCGATTGGTCGAGAGCGAGGGTGCGCATTCCAGCGCCTGTCCGTTTCGATAATCAGAACGCGCGGGTCGGGAAGCTGCCGCGCGGCAATTACGGCAACACTCAACGGCAGTCGGTCAATGCCGTCAATCGCAATGTCGTTGTGCGCTCAGTCGGTACCGGGCGGCTCGGTCGCGACAGCCCTGTCTTCCGGAGGCAGCGTGCTCAAGGCAAGCTCCAGGCGTCGCGCCTCGCCTTCCATTCCAATCCAGCGCAGCTTGCGTAACAATTTCGCCCATTCCTGCGATGATTTCCGATCCACGGGAATCGCAGGATCGTTGCGGATCTGCTGCATGGACGTACTCCTACTCGATTTTTTCGTTGCCAAGCCGGCTTGCCGGACCGGGACCACTCCCTCCTTTCACTGCGGTGCCTTTCAAAGCATCGCGGGCTTGCCGGCGTCAGCCGCATTGCAGCCCGTTCAACTGCTTGTCGTCGGCCACCCGGTGCCGGACAGCGACCGGGTCATTTTTTGCGTGATCTTTTGACAATCCTCGACCAGCTGCCGTCCGTCCTCCGCAGCCATCTGCATGCGCTGCGTCACGAACTTCTGGTACGATTCCAGGGCCTCCGGCATGGAGCGGGTTGCCGAGAGCTTGGTGGCCAAGTCCGACCAGAGGTCCACTTCCGATTTCACGCGCGCCAGCCACGCACGACTGGCCTGCTCATACACGTCGAGCAGCTCCTTCTGCATATTGACCATTGCCTCGCTCCCTTCCTGTGCGGACGATGCGGTCGCACCGGATTTCCCTCTTGCCGAGCTGCCTTGCTCGAATGACTTGCTTTCCACGGCCATCATCATCTCCTCGCGGTTACTCAAGCTCACTTTCGCACTGATCGTCATTGATGTGGATCAAAAGACCTTCCCTTGCGGCGGCCCGCCAAGCAGCGACGGCAGAGCTCATGGTGGAAGGTTCTCCTGTGCGGATGCTACTCCTCCATCGGATCATCGGCCAGTGCTCCAATGAAAGAAATTGCAAACTCGAACGTCGTGCCAATGCCGGACCGCCGCGCTTGCGATTTCCCAAAGCAGGGGTGGCGCATTACCCGCTGCGGGAACAATCTCCACTCATTGCGTGACACGTGCGTGAAAGCTTGTTCCAAACGCCATATGATGTGAGGGCTGCAGCGAGGTTCCGCGTGGGAACCTCAATCTGCGCAAGCTCAAAGCCTGCGATCTCGCATTGACCTGAGCTAAAGCCTGGAGAAGACGAGCCATGTCCACCAAGCCCGATGTAAAGCTGCCCTCCGCCAAGGACTTCATGCAGAAGATGGCGCTGGCAGAAGCCGAGGAGGCAGCCAAGGAGGCGCGCCTGCGCACCGAAGCGGAGGCCGAGAAGAAGGCACTGCTCGATCAGCTTTCCAAGCCGTCGGGCGTGTCCGACGAGGAGGCGATCGCGCGGGCGATCAAGATCATCGAGCGCGCGGTAAGCAACCACCTCAGCGAAGTCGAGGTCCATCGCTTTCCGAACACGCTGTGCACGGACCGCGGGCGCGCCATCAACCAGCAGGAGCCCGGCTGGGAAAAGACGCTGACCGGCAAGCCGAAGGAAATCTACGACTTGTGGGACAGATATTTTCGCCCGCGCGGCTACAAGTTGCGCGTGCAGATTGTCGACTTTCCCGGCGGCATGCCGGGGGACGTGGGCATGACCCTGAGCTGGGTCTGAGTGCTCACAAGTGCGTGAGACGGTGCTCGGTTGACCTGCATCAAGGCGTCAGTGCCTGACACTCTTTAGAAATTGGTTCACAATCCCGATGCATTGGCGGTGATAGACTGCCCGCGACGCCCTGCCGATCATTTCGGCCCCAGCAACACGCGTCATGCCATGTCGCAGTGAATGCGCTTCGACTGCAGGAGTAATTGACATGCCCTCCGAGCAAACCCAATCGTCGTCTGGCATGGCCATGTTCGGTCCGTTTGCGCCCTTTATGGACTACATGGTGGATGCGACACAGCGCAGCATCCTGTTCTGGGACGTGATGCGCCAGCGCGGCAATCAGTATCGCGAGCACCTCGCCGAAACCGTCCCGCACGTGCTCGACTACAAGGTGGAGCTCGTCATGGACGGGCGTACCCTGGAGCGGCCCGTCAACTATGGCCTGGTGCGGATCGTGCCCCCGGCGGGCGTCGAGATCGATCCATTGCGCCGGCCCTTCGTGATCGTCGACCCGCGTGCCGGGCACGGCCCGGGCATCGGCGGTTTCAAGGCCGACAGCGAGATCGGGGTTGCGTTCAAGGCGGGACATCCCTGCTATTTCATCGGCTTCCTGCCCGATCCGATGCCGGGCCAGACGCTCGGCGACATCGCGCGCGCCGAGGCGGTGTTCCTCGAAAAAGTGATTGCGCTCCACCCCGACGCGGACGGCAAGCCCTGCGTCATCGGCAATTGCCAGGCCGGATGGGCGGTGATGATACTCGCAGCGTTGCGCCCCGAGCTGTTCGGCCCGATCATCATCGCGGGCTCGCCGCTTTCGTATTGGGCGGGCGTGCACGGCAAGAATCCCATGCGTTACAGCGGCGGCCTCCTGGGCGGCAGCTGGCTGACCGCCCTGGCGAGCGACCTCGGTCACGGCAAGTTCGACGGCGCCTGGCTGGTGCAGAATTTCGAGAATCAGAATCCGGCCAACACGCTGTGGACCAAGCAGTACAACCTCTATTCCAGGATCGACACCGAAGCCCCGCGCTATCTCGGCTTCGAGCGCTGGTGGGGAGGTCACGTCAATCTCAATGCCGAGGAGATCCAGGCGATTGTGGATGAGCTGTTCATCGGCAACAATCTCGCCGCCGGCAAAATTCAAGCTGCGGACGGCACCGCGGTCGACCTGCGCAACATCCGCTCTCCGATCGTGGTATTCTGCTCCAAGGGCGACAACATCACGCCGCCGCAGCAGGCGCTCGGCTGGATCCTCGATCTCTACGAGAATGTCGACGAGATCCGCTCCTACGGACAAACCATCGTCTACACCATTCACGAGACCACAGGTCATCTCGGCATCTTCGTTTCAGGCGGCGTTGCAAAAAAGGAGCACAGCGAGTTCTCGAGCAATATCGATCTGATCGACACATTGCCTCCCGGCCTGTACGAGGCGGTATTCGAAGCCAAGAACGACGCCACGGCGGGCGCGGACCTTGTCACCGGAAACTGGGTGATGCGCTGCGAAGCAAGGACGCTCGACGATATCCGCGCGCTCGGCGGCAACGATGTCGCCGATGAGCGGCGCTTTGCGACCGCGGCGCGTGTATCCGACATCAACCTTGGCCTCTACCGCACGTTTGCGCAGCCGGTCGTGCGCGCGCTGGTGAGCTCTCCGCTTGCGGAATGGATGCAGCGACTGCACCCTCTGCGGCTGCAGTACGAGCTGTTCTCCAATGCGAACCCGATGATGGCCCCCGTCGCCGCCATGGCGGAAGAAGTTCGCGAGCATCGCCAGCCCGTCGCGGCGAACAATCCCTTTATTGCGTGGCAGGAAGCCGTATCCCGGCAGATCGTTGCCGGGCTCGACGCTTGGCGCGATGCAAGCGAGGCGCTGGCGGAGCGGACGTTCCTCACGGTCTATGGCTCGCCGGCGCTGCAGGCCGCCGTCGGCATCGATCCGGAGGGCACTCGGCCTCTGCGCAAAGCGCCGAGGAATCCGCTGCATGCCGAGCTGCTGCGCACCCGGGTGGCCGAGCTCAAGTCGGGCATTGCGGCGGGCGGCCTGCGCGAAGCCGTCATCCGCGGGCTCCTCTACGCCGGCATGACGCGCGCCGCCATCGACGAACGCGGGTTCGAGGCGGTGCGCCGCATTCGCCAGACCCACAATGACCTGACCTTGTCAGCCTTCAAGGCGCTGGTGCGCGAGCAATTCAACATGCTGCTGATCGATCCGGAAGCGGCGCTTGCCGCCATTCCCTCAATGCTTCCGCCGGATCCGGAGACGCGGCGCACGGCGTTCGGCCTAATCAGGCAGGTGCTTGCTGCGCGCGGCGAGATGTCCGTGCAGGACCAGAGCAGATTGAGCGAGGTAGAGCGGCTGTTCGGCCTCGATGAGGACTCTTCTCGCATCCCCTTTCGCCAGATTCGCAAGGAGCCTCAGGCCAGAGCGTCGTAGCAACGATGGATCGGCGGCGTGCGAAGCTCAGCGCCGTGGAGAGGTGATCATGCTTGGCGAGAAGGATGGCGAGACCGGAAGCATTGCAGCGATCGGCCCGGTCGGCAATCCGCCGCACGTGAAATATGAGCGACTTGTCGCTCGCGCCAAGCAGGTGCCGGCCGCGACGACGATTGTCGTTCATCCGTGCGAAGAAAATGCCCTGCGCGGCCCCATCGAGGCGGCGCAGGCGGGCATCATTGTTCCCATTCTGGTCGGCCCGGCCGGCAAGATCTCTGCCGTGGCGCGCGAGCACGGTATCGATATCGATCGCTTCGAGATCGTGGACGTTCCGCACAGCGAGGCGGCCGCGGCAAAGGGTGTCGAGCTGATCCACGAGGGGAAGGGCGAGCTCCTGATGAAGGGCAGCCTGCACACCGACGAGCTCATGCGCGAAGTGGCGTCGAGCAAGACCGGCCTGCGCACCGCGCGGCGGATCAGCCATGTCTTCATCATGGATGTGCCGACCCATTCCGAGACGCTGTTCATCACGGATGCCGCCATCAACATTTTTCCCGACCTCGATGCCAAGCGCGACATCGTACAGAACGCCATTGATCTGTTTACGCAGGTCGGCCTCGGCACGCCTCGCGTTGCCATCCTCTCCGCAGTCGAGACGGTCACCTCCAAGATTCCCTCCACCATCGACGCCGCCGCGCTCTGCAAGATGGCCGATCGCGGGCAGATCACCGGCGGCCTGCTAGACGGGCCGCTCGCCTTCGACAACGCGGTCGATCAGGAAGCGGCCAGGATCAAAGGTATTGAGTCTCCCGTCGCGGGCCGTGCCCAAATCCTGGTGGTGCCGGATCTCGAAGCCGGAAACATGCTGGCCAAGAACCTCTCGTTTCTCGCCAAGGCAGACTCCGCGGGAATCGTCCTTGGCGCACGGGTGCCGATCATCCTGACCTCGCGGGCGGATTCGGTGCGCTCGCGCATGGCTTCCTGCGCGGCCGCTGCGCTTTATGCGCATGCCCGCCGCGGCAAGGCCGCGCTGCCGGCGGCCTGAGCTGCGATGGACGGCATCCTGGTCGTCAACGCCGGCTCTTCCAGCGTCAAGTTTCAGGTGTTTGCAGTCGAGCCGTCAGGCGGGCTCGCGCGCAAGATCAAAGGCCAGATGGACGGTATCGGCGCGCGCCCGCGGCTGCGGGTGAGCGGAGAGGATGGCGCCGGGATCGTTGATCGCGCCTACGGCGCGGGGGAGGTTCCCGACGTGACGACGGCGCTGCAAGTCGCCGCCGGTTGGCTGCGCGACGAGCGGGACGTCCACCCGACCGCGATCGGTCACCGCGTCGTGCATGGCGGGCCCGATTACGACCGACCGGTGCTGGTAGATGCCGACGTGCTTTCACGTCTCGAGCGCCTGACGCCGCTCGCGCCGCTGCACCAGCCACACAATCTCGCACCTGTCCGCTCCGTTCTCGCGCGCTTTCCCGATCTCCCGCAGGTGGCCTGCTTCGACACCGCCTTCCACCGCGGCCATGCCGCGATTGTCGATCACTACGCAATTCCGGAGCGCTTCCATGCGCAGGGCGTGCGGCGCTACGGCTTCCACGGCCTGTCGTATGAATATATCGCAGGCCGGCTCCCGCAGGTTGCGCCGGCCATTGCATCGGGCCGGGTGATTGTCGCGCACCTGGGCAGCGGCGCCTCCATGTGCGCGCTCGCCGGCAGGCGCAGCGTCGAAAGCACCATGGGCTTTACCGCGCTTGACGGCCTGCCGATGGGCACGCGGCCTGGCCAGATCGATCCCGGCGTCCTGCTCTACCTAATGGAGCAGGAGGGGATGAACGCCGCGGCCATCCAGAAGCTCTGCTACCACGACTGCGGCTTGAAAGCCCTGTCCGGCATCAGCAATGACGTGCGCGAGCTCGAAGCGAGCGCGGACCCGCGGGCCGACTTCGCGCTCGACTATTTCGCCTACAGGGTCGGACTCTTCGCGGGCATGCTGGCGGCGGCGCTGGGCGGCCTGGATGCCTTCGTGTTCACGGCCGGCATCGGTGAGAACTCGGCCGGCGTGCGCGCACGCATTGCCGCAAGGCTGGCCTGGCTCGGCGCCGTGCTCGATCCGGCCGCCAATGTCGCGCGCACTGCGCTGATTTCCCGGCCACAGAGTCGCATTGCCCTTTATGTCGTCCCGACCGACGAGGAACTGATGATCGCGCGCCACACGCTGGCACTGCTGCCGCGTGGGATGGACCGCGGAATTGCGGAAAGAACGTAAGACTATCGATTTAGAGCATGTCCCGCAAAAGTGGGAACCGGTTTTGCGGAAAAGGACATGCTCAAACAAAGAGCTAGAGCAGGATGACGATTCGAAGAAAGGTCATCCTGCTCTAGGACGCTCAGCGCATCGATTGAAGCCGCTTGTAGCTGCTTCCGCGCAGGCCGGCGTTACCCGCCGGCATTAACCACAAAACCGAATGAGAGTCCCCTTCGTTGGCTCGCAGGGGTGACGCAGGGGTAATTTGAGAAGCGGGAGGCCCAGATGGAGAAGCTCATGCGAATTCTGTTGCTAACCTGCGCCACGGCGGCAACCGCGATTGCGGCCGCAACTCTTCTTGCCTCGTCTTCTGCGCAAGCCATGACCCTGGCCACACCGGCGCAGCTCGGCGTGGCCGGCCAGGATGCGAACGTCAAACAGGTCCAGTGCGGTTGTGGAGGGTACGCCTATTACCAGCCTTACGCCTACTATCGACCCTACGCGTACTACCGCCCCTACGCCTACGGCTACTATCCCGCTATGCCTACGGCTATTATCGCCCGTATGCTTACGGCGCCTATGCCTATGGCGGTTATGGCCCGCGGGTTTGGGTAGGATGGGGTCCGCGGCGGTGGTGGTGACGGGCGAGCGCTCGGCTGACCTCTCCATAACCCGCAAAACGCCGGCATCATGACGCGAAGAAAGCCCCGACAACCTTGGTTGCCGGGGCTTTCTCAGTCATGAGCAGCAGCCATTCCTTGCCAGGGTTGTGCTTCCGGTTTCGTGACATTGCCATGCATCGCGGAGTGCGGATGCGCCGCGGCCGGCCACCTTGGCGGCCCAGGCCGCAGCCGCCCGCCGGAATTCTCACGGTTGCGTGATGAAGGAATAATTGCGGTCCGACCCCGCTCTTTATCGTCATATCAACACGGAGGATTGCCATGAGCGACGTCACGGAAAACGGCGGAAACAACGGCGTAAGCCGGCGAAAACTCCTGGAATGCATGACCTGGGCCGGGACCGGCGTGCTGTGGACCGTGTCGGGGGGCGTCCCGCGTTCGCTCGGGATCATCGACGGGGCGCTCGCCGCCGAGCCGAGCAAGCTCAGCTTCCTGCAGATCAGCGACAGCCATGTCGGCTTCGACAAGCCGGCCAATCCCAATGTGATCGGCACGCTTGAAGAGGCTCTGGCAAAAGTCAAATCGCTCCCCGCCAAGCCCTCATTCATGATCCATACCGGGGACATTACGCATCTCTCCAAGCCGGCCGAGTTCGACAATGCCCAGGGGGTCATCTCCAAGGCCGCGCTTGACGTGCACTACGTTCCGGGCGAGCACGACCTTCTCGACGAGGACGCCAAGCTCTATCGCGAACGCTACGGCAAGAACGCCAAGGGTGCGGGCTGGTACAGCTTCGATGCGAACGGCGTGCATTTCGTCGGTCTCGTCAATGTCGTGAACCTCAAGGCCGGCGGGCTCGGCAACCTCGGCGAGGAGCAGCTCGCCTGGCTGGCCGACGATCTGAAAGGAAAGTCGGCGGAGACGCCGGTCGTAGTGTTCGCCCACATCCCGCTATGGACGGTCTATGAGAAATGGGGTTGGGGCACCGACGATGGGGCGCGCGCGCTCGAGCTCCTGAAGCGGTTCGGCTCGGTCACCGTTCTCAACGGTCACATTCATCAGGTGATGCAGAAGGTGGAAGGTAACGTCGCATTCCATACCGCGATGGCGACCGCATTCCCGCAGCCGGCGCCAGGATCCGCGCCCTCCCCCGGCCCGATGAAGGTTCCCGACGACAAGCTGCGCTCGCTGCTCGGAATCACCGAAGTGAATTTCGTGCGCGGGCAGCAACGGCTGGCCCTCATCGACAAGCCGCTGCAGAGCTGACGCGCGCGGCGGGGTGTGTCATGCAGCCATCCATTCTTCGCGGGCTTTGGCCGTCTGCCGCGGCGGCGGCGCTGGCCGGGCTCCTGACGGGAGCCGTCGCCTCGCATGCCGTGACCGAAGCGCCGGAAGCAAGCGCTACCATCGACAATTTTACTTTCGCGCCGGCGCAGCTCACGGTGAAGACGGGAACGACGGTGATCTGGCGTAACGAGGATGACATTCCCCACACCGTTTCCTCGTCCACGCGCCTGTTCAAATCGAAGGCGCTCGATACCGACGACAGCTTCTCCTTCACCTTCACCGCGCCGGGAACCTACGAGTATTTCTGCTCGCTGCACCCGCGCATGACCGGGACGGTGGTGGTCGAGCCGTAGCTTGAAGTGGCGTGGGGCGAGGCATCGCTCGTCGGAAGGTGCGCATAGACGCCGATGCCTCGTCCTTGGCGTTTTCACTCGGCGCGCGTCGCCTCACGGACAACGGTCGCAGGACGAACGCTGCTCGGCACCGCGAGCCCGCTATGCTTTCGCGCCACCGGTCACCTATCTCTACATGGAGAGGTTCAACGAGTGGGCATCCCACAGGATCACCCGCCTATGGCGTCGCAGGAGTAAATCGGCAGCGGCCGCATGATCAGCTCTTCCCGAGAATTGCCGGCAGATCGTAGTCGAGCAGATCGGCAATCGCGGCAAGCTCGATGTCCGCGGGCGGATATTGGGCCAATGTGCCGGGGTCGAGCGCATAATGACCCTGCCTCGGAAACACGGTCGTGACGCGTTTGCCCCATATGCCCTTCACCGCGGCAAGGATGCGCAGCTTGTCGTCGATGAGAACGTAGCGGTCGGCCGGGTAAAGGCGCGCCACGGTATCGAGCTCTTGCTCCTTGTGAATATAGATGAGGACACGATCGTCGAACGCCCGCCACAGACCCGAGCGCTCGACCTTGCGCGGTTGGAACACGGCGTCGCCGTCGGAGAGGATGACCGCGGTCCCCAACCGCTGAGCGTGCTGCACCGCGTCGAGCGCACCGGGATAAAGGCGCTCCGCGAAGGGATAGTCGACCAGCCAGCTCGATATCCGCAGCACCTCCGGACGATGGATCGCCTCGACGCGGTAGCGCTCCAGGGCACCCAGGTAGTCGGCGTACCCGAGCTCCCTTCGCAGCTCCTCGAAGATCTCCCAGTACCTGTCCCGGGTCGCCGCCCCGTATGTCTGCTCCAGGTGCTCGCTCAGATGGGCCTGCACCCGGTCATTGTCGATAAGCGTGTTGTCGACATCGAAGAGGAAGACAACGTGCGCCATTTCAGTCACCGGCCGGAGCATGCCTTTTCGTTACCCTCGATGCCCAGATAGCGCAGCACCGGCGTGACCAGCCGCCAGGCGGATTCGAGCAAGAGGATCAGCACCACCCAGGACACGGCCGATGCCAGAAGACCGATGGCCAGCTGATGGTAGCTCGTCCCGAAGCTCAGCAAAAAAAAGAGCAGGGCTACGCCGGTGAGGACGAGCGCCAGGAAAAAGTCGGGAAAAGCGCGTTTGAGCCAGGCGATCATTTTTCCGGTCCTGCTCGACAGGCTGGGATGGTCCCAAGGAGCGCACACAGTATGCGACCGACAGGGCGCCGGGGAAGGCCCCGCCCCGGCAAACAGGCAAACCAAACGGCGAGAGCGCCGCGGAAACATTCATTCCCGCCACGCTCTCCGCGCACCGCCCGGAGAAACAACCGCCTGCGACTTATCGGGTTATCTGCTCATCCCGGAGGGCTGTTTTGCTCGCCCGTTCGTGCCTGCCTTGCCGCTTTGCGGGTTGCCGCCCTGCCCGGTGGTCGATCCCTGCCGCGACACTCCCAGTGCCGAAAGGGTGTTCTGGTCGAGCTGACCGGTCTGCTGCAGTTTCTGCTGCTGCTGGAACTTGTCCAGCGCCTGCTGAGCGCGCATGATCTCGTCCCGACTGAGCTGGTTCTTGTTTTGCTGCGCGCCAGCCGAGTTGTTTTGCTTTGCAACATGCTGGCCGTTAGCCGGTTGCTGCGCCGAATTCACCTGCGCGCTCGCGGGCAGGATCGCGAGGGAAAGCAGAGCGACTCCGGTGAGGAGAGCTTTTTTCATGATCTTCTCCATGTTGGTTACTGTGAGCCAACGCGTGGCAGGATGCATTTGTTTCCTGAATTCGCCGTAAGGTGCGCGGCGAGAGCCGTTCGCGAGAGCAGGCTCGCTTCGCTGCGCCTTCCGCTTCAGACTGCAGCCAATCTCGGAAAGTGGTAAGCTTCGGTCAGCAGGCCACGCAACGACTTGAAACGACTTGGCGGATCGAACGTTGAAAATTCACGAGGACGCAGATGTGAACACTACGCGTCGAGGCTTTTTGCATTGCGCCGGCTTTTGCCTGCTTGCGCGTGGGGGGTTGTTTTTCCCCTCCCCGGTCTGGGCGGCGGGGGAGCGTTGGCGCCAAGGAGTATCTCTTTTTGGGACGCTCAAATACCCCCCTGGCTTTACCGTCTTCGACTATGTCGATGCGACCGCTCCCACCGGGGGGGCCGTCCGTCAGAGCGCTCTCGGCACGTACGACAATTTCAACATGGTGGTGGCCGGCCTGAAAGGAAACCTCGGCGCCGGAATCGACCTCATCTACGACACGTTACTGCTGCCGTCTCTGGACGAAGCGTCCAGCGCTTATGGATTGCTTGTCGAGGAAGTCGCATACCCGGACGATTTTTCCTTTGTACGCTACCGCTTGCGCACCGGCGCCAGATGGCATGACGGCGCCCCCGTCACACCCGAGGACGTCGTCTTTTCCTTCAACGCATTCAAGAAGAACAGCCCGCAGCTTTCCTCCTACTACCGGCATGTCAGCAAGGCCGAGGCAACGGCAAAACGCGAAGTCACGTTCGTATTCGAGTCACCGGGCAAGCGGGAGCTGCCGCAGATTGTGGGGGAGCTCAAGGTGCTGCCTAGGCACTGGTGGCAAGCAAAGGAGCAGTCTGGAGCGGCACGCGACGTCGGCGCCACCACGCTTGAGCCCCCGCTTGGTTCGGGCCCCTACCGCATCAAGTCGTTCGTTCCCGGCCGATCCATCGTGTACGAGCGGGTGAAGGACTATTGGGGCAAGGAGCTCAATATACGGCGCGGCTGCAACAATTTCGACGAGCTGCGGTTTGACTACTTTCGCGATCCGGCGGTCGCCTTCGAGGCTTTCAAGGCGGGCTACCTGGACTGGCATGAGGAGTACAGCGCAAAGCACTGGGTGACCGGATACGACTTTCCCGCGCTCACCGAAGGCCGCGTCGTGCGCGAGGAGTTTCCCATTCGCAATGTCGGAGTGATGCAGGGCTTTGCATTCAACACCCGGCGCGACAAGTTCAAGGATGCAAGGGTCCGGCGCGCTTTCAATTTCGCCTTCGATTTCGAGACGATCAATAAGGAGATTTTTTTCGGGCAGTATCAGCGCATCTCCAGCTATTTCCAGGGCACTGAGCTTGCCTCCTCGGGCCTGCCGCAGGGCAAGGAGCTCGCGCTTCTCGAGATGCTGCGCGAGCAGGTTCCGGCGGAAGTCTTCACAACCGCGTATTCAAACCCGGTTGCCGGCAGCATGCACGCAGCCAGGAAGAACCTTCTGCATGCCATGAAGCTCCTGAACGATGCCGGATACGTCGTACACGACATGCAGCTTATGGATCCCGCCACGCGCGAGCCGATGGAGGTCGAGTTCCTGATTGCCAATCCGGGCTTCGAGCCGCCCATACTGATCTACAAGGCTTCATTGGAGCGGTTGGGCATCGCCGTGACGGTCCGCCTCGTCGATCCCGTCCAATATGCGAACCGATTGCGCGGCTGGGATTTCGATATCATCGTCGATTTCTGGACCGAAACGCTGACGCCCGGCAACGAGCAGCGCGATTACTGGGGCTCGCGGGCAGCCGACAGGCCCGGCTCGCGCAACACCGCCGGCATCAAAAATCCCGCGGTCGATGCCCTGATCGACCGTATCGTCATGGCGGCCGACCGCGCCGAGCTCACCGCCGCAACGCAAGCCCTCGACCGCGTCCTGCTGTGGAACCACTACGTCGTGCCGCAGTGGAGCTATGACAAGCTCCGCACCGCTCGCTGGGACAAGTTTGGACGTCCCGAGCTGATGCCGAAATACGGCATATCCGCATTTCCGACAATCTGGTGGTGGGATGCACGACGCGTGGCCAAGCTTGGATGAGTCTGCACGGAAGGAGCATTTACCGTCGCGGCGCGATGGCGATAACAACGGCGACGGCTTCACCCGGCGGCAAAATACTCGGCGCGGCGCGCGATTTAACGACCGATGGCATAAAGCGCGGCCCGCTCGGAAATAAATTACCGGCACATTACCAAATGTTCACGAGCTTCCGAGGACGGCCGGGAGTAGCCTCGTCCCAACTCATCGCCGATATGCGCGAGCGCAGGGCGACCCGCCCGCAGCGTCGGCGTTTTGCTGCAACATCGAGAAGAGGCAGCGATGAGCACGACAATCAACTCCGGCATCCTTGTCGATGGCCTCCCGCACGACAGGCTCTTGCGCAAAATCTTCCGGCGCCTGATCTGGTTTCTCTTCATCCTGCTTGTCGTCTCGTTCATGGATCGCATCAACATCGCGTTTGCGGCGTTGACCATGAACAAGGAGCTGGGCCTGAGCGCGGCCGCTTACGGCATGTCGGTGACCGTCTTTTATCTCGGCTACACCTTGTTCGAGATTCCCAGCAATCTGGTGCTGGCCAAGGTCGGCGCCAGGTTGTGGATCGCACGCATCATGATCACGTGGGGCATTGCCTCCGCGGCCACCATGTTTGCAGTCGGGATATGGAGCCTCTACGGCATCCGCGCCCTGGTCGGCGTGGCCGAAGCGGGGTTTTTTCCCGGCATTCTCCTCTATCTCACCTTCTGGTTTCCGCGCAGCTGCCGCGCCCGCGCCAATGCGCTGTTCATCATGGGCATTCCGGTCACCATCGCCATCGCGTCGATCATCTCCGGCTTCATTCTGCAGATGAACGGATTCCTTGGGCTTGCAGGCTGGCGCTGGCTGTTCCTGCTGGAGGGCCTGCCGGCTGTCATTCTCGGCGTTGCATGCCTCTTCTATCTCGATGATGGTCCCGCCCGCGCCAAGTGGCTGAGCGAGGAGGAGAAGCGCGAGATCGCATCCCGGCTGGAGCGCGACCGCGCGCTCGAGCAAACCGCTGCCACACAGCGCGGAATTCTCAGCCAGCTCGGAAGCCGAAACGTGGTTCTGTTGTCGGCTGCATATTTCGGCCTGGTGACATCTCTGAACGCGAATTCAACCTGGGTGCCGCAGATTGTGCACAGCCTTGTTCACGGCGCGAGCTTCATCGTCGTAGGCCTGCTCACCGCGTTCCCGGCAATCCTCACGGTAGCGATGATGCCGTTATGGGGCGCCAGCTCCGATCGCCGTGATGAGCGTGATTGGTATTTTCGCATCGCCATGCTGCTCGCGATCGCCGGTTGGGTGCTCGTCATCCTCTTCCATCAGGCGGAGCTGCGCTATCTGGGATTGATCCTCGTCTCGGTAGGATCGTTCTGCGCTTTGCTCACCTTCTGGACGTTTCCTGCCTCGAACACGATCCTCTCCGCGGAGGCACGACCCGCGGGGATTGCGCTCATCAACTGCGCCGGGATCGGCGGCGGATCGGCGATCGGTCCGCTCGTCGTCGGCTATCTCAAGGATATGACTGGGAGCTTTTCTGCCGGGCTCGCTTATGTCGTGGCAATGCTGATCATGAGCGTCATCTGCATTGCGGTGGTGGCTACGCGCACACGTGTCGCAACGCCGATGCCGAGCACCGCATGAAGCTTGCTTGTTAGAGCATGTCCCGCAAAAGTGGGAACCGGTTTTGCGAAAAAGGACATGCTCAAACAAAGAGCTAGAGCAGGATGACAATTCGAAGAAAAGTCATCCTGCTCTAGCCTACTCGCTCTGGCGTTGCCGCCATTGCGACGGCGACATGAAGCTTCCCGCCCAAATCCCGCGCCTGGACTTCTCGGCTTCCGCTTGCTCGGATTCGTAGATCCTGGCAAAGCCGTAGTCCACGGCCCAGCCTTGCTGCACCATCCAAGCATTGATATCGGAGCCGTCCGGCAGCGCGCATACCGCAAGCACCCGCTTGTAGCGGTCGAAAGCCCTGGCATTGCAGGTAAGCTCACGACCGCGAACATGCGCTTTGAGCTCGCTGGTCGCTGCTCTCCCGCAGGGCCACGGCTTTCCTTGCGCATCAGTGCAAGTCTGATCCCACTCGGGCGCGTCGATACCCTCCAGCCGGATGCGGGTGCCGGCGATCTCGATGGTGTCGCCGTCGATCACCCAGGCTTTGCCGACGATGGCTGTCGGCGCAGGAGCATTCCAGCGCTGATAGGCGTAGAATGCCACCAGGGACGCTGCCAGGATGAGGCCGATGAGAAATCGAACCGATTGGGTGCTTGCGCGCGACGTTCGAGCCCCGGCCCGAGCAGGCCCGTATCTTCGCGCTCGTCTGTCTTCCCATCTCGCCATGGAGCAGAGAGTCTACAACCAGTCGCGCAAAAATGCCTTGCCTCGGGCTTGACCCGAGGGCAGCAGCCGGTCGTGCGAAGAGCGACATGCTCAAACAAAGAGGTGGAGCAGGATGACGATTCGAAGAGGGTCATCCCGGCCAGCACGGTCGCCGCCCGCCCGGCAACGCCGTTTCTTGGCTAGGCCGACAGCCGCGCCGGCAGGCTCGCCGTGCTGGTGCGTTGCGCGATCCAGTCCCATAGAGCAGCCACCTCAGAGGCAGCTTTGCCGGCGGGCTCAGTCTCCTGCGCGCATCTGCCCCCGGCGAGCGCATGGCCGAACACGGCACGCTGGTGAACAGTCACAGGACAGACCTCCACGCCGCAGCCCGCGCCGGCGTCCTTGCCCGCTGCAACCGCCTGCCCGTCACGCACAGGCGCCGCGTTGATGACCAGCGCCACCGGCTTGCCGGCCAGTCGCGCGATCTGCATGTTGATATCGATCGAGCGCAGATCGAGGATACCGGGCCGCGACACGATCAGGCAGAAGTCGGCCGCCCGCACCGCGGCCAGCGCGGAGCTCTCGATTGCAGGCGCTGTATCGATGAACGCGACATGAGCCCCGCCCTGCCTGGCTGCATGCAGCGACACCGGCAGCCGGACCGCGGGACAGGTGACGACCGCCGGTTGCTTTGCCCCGCGGTCGTCGGACCATTGCGCCGCGCTGGCCTGCGGGTCCGTGTCAATGATAACCACCTGGCCGGTCTTGGCGGCCTCGACGGCGAGATGGATCGTCAGTGTCGTTTTCCCGACGCCGCCCTTTCGCGCAATGACTGCGACCGTCAGCATGCCGGGCCTCCGCAATGTGGAGCGTCCGCAATGCTGTTAAATGATTCGGGCGTCGGCGGCTACCTTCCGAATCAAGCCCGATAGCGCGGCATCAGCCGCACGGCGTTATCGCGCTCGATGGCGCGCAGAGCGCCGGCGTCGAACAGGCCGGTTTGGCGCAGATCAGCCGCGGTGCCGACGGCCGTGAGAAAGGGAAAATCGGTGCCGAACAGGATCTGGGTCGGCGGCACCAGCCTGGTGAGCGAGACCAGCGGATTGATGGTGGAAGCGCTGGCAGTGTCGTAATAGAAATGCTGCATGTAAAACGCCGGGCCCTGCGGCATGCGCGGCTGCAGATCCTTCCTGACATTGAACAAAAAGGTGAACCGCTGCATCAGATAGGGCGCGGTGCCGCCGGCGTGCGAGAAGATAAACTTGATGTCGGGAAATTTCGCCGCCGTGCCGCTGAACATGAGGCTGGCAATGGTCCGCGTCGTGTCGGTTCCAAGCTCAATGATCGGCTCGAACACGTCGGGCACCAGGTTGCGGCAGCAGTCGTTGCGGAACGGGTGCGTGTACACGATCGCTCCGCGGCGGTTGAGCTCCTCCATCACCGGCCCGAACGACGGATCGCCGAGGAACTTGCCGCGATAGTCGGTCATCATGCAGATGCCGTCGAGCCTGAGCGTGTCGAGCGCATACGCGATCTCGCGGAGGCTGCCCTCCACGTCGGGCAGCGGCACGGTGGCATACATCCCGAAGCGGCCGGGATGATCGGCGATCAGTCGCGCGCCATATTCGTTGGTCTCCCGGGCCAGCGCGCGCGCCGCGGCATCATCGCCGAAGTTCACGCTCGGCTCGCTGATCGAAAGCATCGCGGTTGCGACCGCTCCTTTGTCCATGTCCTCGAGTGACTTCGCAGGTGTCCAGTTCTCGAGCGGGATCTGGCCGGTCTTGCGCGACCTGATCGCCTCGACGAAGCCGGGCGAGGAAAGATGGTGATGCACGTCGATGCGGAACGGCTTGTCGGCGCTGGGACTCGCGGGTTGCGCCGACGCGTTGCGCCTGGATGTCAGCGTGGCAAGCGCCGCGGCGCTCGCGCCTTTGACGAACGCGCGGCGATGGCAGCAGGCGCAGTCCGCGCCGTTCTTCGCGTACGTCCTGCTGCTTGCCTCGGCGCCGTGCAGCGTCATCGCGGCCTCCCTTGTGACCCCGGGTTTACCCGGGCCCGGTACTATTAGACTATCCGGCTTCGACCGCAGCAAGCAGGAGCGAGAGGAGCCCGACCGTGAAGCTCGGCATCTATCTTAACTCGCAACATCCGGCGAGCGACGATCCGAAGCGCCGCCTTGCCGAGACTCTGGAGCAGGTGCGGCTCATTCGCGCCCTCGGCTTCGACTCGATCTGGGCCGGCGAGCACCACATCACTCCCGGCTTCCACTTCTTTCCGCAGTTCGCGTTGCTGGCGCGCATTGCGCCGGAGGCCGATGGCCTGTGCATCGGCACCAACGTGACATTGCTGCCGCTGCACAACCCGGTCGAGCTGGCCGAGGTCGGCGCCTTCATGGACGTGATGACCGGAGGCCGGTTTCTGCTCGGCGTGGGGCTCGGCTATCGGCCGGAGGAATATGCCATGTACGGCGTACCCATGTCACAGCGTGCGAGCCGCCTTGCCGAGGGCGTCGAGATCATACGCCGGCTGTGGAGCGAAGATCGCGTCACCCACCAAGGCCGCCATTGGCAGTTTCGCGACGCCGCCATCGCGCCGCGTCCGCTGCAAGCGCCGCGCCCGCCCATCATTGTTGGCGGGCAGGTGGAAGCCGCGATCAGGCGCGCCGCCACGATCGGCGACGGCTGGCTGCTGGTACCCATCCCCACGCTCGATGAGCTTGCGCCGCAGATGTCGCTGTTCAAGTCGGCACGGTCGGCCGCGGGGCTGCCGCCGAGCGAGCACGTCTGCAGGTTGTTCGAAGTGGGCTGCGCGGCAGACGAGGACGCGGCGTTTCGGCGCGTGGCTCCGTTCCTGATGGAGAAATACAAGTCTTATCTCTCCTGGGGATTGCAGGGGGTCGCGCTCGATGCCGACGCCGCGCCGGAGACGCAGCTGCGCAGCCTCGCCGCCCAGCGCTTCGCCGTCGGGGCGCCCGCGCAGGTGGCGGACGCGCTGGTCGCCCAGCATCGAGCCGGCATTACCCACCTTGCCATGCGGGTTGCCTGGCCGGGCATGGGCCACGACGACGTCATGTCCGGAATCGAGCTGCTAGGGCGCGAGGTGCTGCCGCAAGTGCGCCGCAGAACGTCGTAGCGGATTGACCGCCGCGCGCCCCGTCAGGCGCGCGCAATGCCGCAGACGCGGGCGAGCACGACGGCAAGATCAAGCAGCGCCTCGTCGCCGCCCGCCCAGGCGATTAGCGACAGTCCCGCCGGGCAGCCGTCAACGGTGCCGACGGGCAGATTCATCTGCGGCAGCGCGCCCAGTCCCGCCATGCAGGTGAGCCGCATCACCCGCACGCGGAAGGATTCCATCTCCTCGCCGCTCGAACCGGTCGGCGGAGCAATCGACGGGGCAGTCGGCAACGCCAGCAGGGTGCCGGGCACCAGCAGCGAGCGCAGCTGCGCGCGCGCCGCCGCCACGGTTTTTCGTGCGCTCGCCGCCTGCTCCGCCGTTACGGTCGCAGCAAACGCCATGCGCTCCTTGATGCCGGCTCCGAGCCTGGGCTTCGCGCGCGTGATGAAATCGCCATAGGTTTCCCATACTTCCGCCGCCTGCAGGATCCGGAACGCTTCGCGCCACTCGTCGAAGCCGTTCGGCGCCACGGCAAGCTCGGTCCGGTGGGGGAGCGCCGCGCCCGCGCGTGCAAGAAACTCGCGGCCGAGCGCGGCGACTTCGGCATCGGCCTGCGCGAATGCGTCAGTTGCAACAATCAGCCGGGCGGGGCGCGCCGCGACTGCCTCCGCACCCAATAAGATCGCGCCGACGCGGCGGAAGATGCCGGGGGAGTTTGAGAACCAGCCCACGACATCGAACGTCGGCGCCATCGCCATCGCGCCCGTGATGTCGACGCGGCCATGGGTGGGGCGCAGGCCGTAAAGGCCGTTGAACGAGGCCGGGATGCGCACCGATCCTCCCGTGTCGCTGCCAAGCGCGAAGTCGCAGGCATTTGCGCCGCACGCCGCCGCCGACCCGCTCGAAGAGCCGCCCGGCAACCGACCCGGCGCGCGCAGATTCGCAGGCGTGCCGTAATGGGCGTTGACGCCGGCGACGCTGTAGAAGAACTCATCGCAGATGGTCTTGCCGGTGATCGTCGCTCCTGCCGCGAGAATTTGCCCGACCGCAGCAGCATGACGCGCTGCGGGCCGTTGCGCCGCGAGCCAGTCGGGGTTGCCGCCGCCGGTACGGCTGCCGGCAATATCGTACATGTCCTTGACCACGGCCGTGAGCCCCGCAAGCGGGCCCGTCGCCGCCCCGCGTACCGGCGCGTCCAGATCATGGGGAACGAAGAACGATCCGGTCACGGAAGGGCCGGTTCGTCCTCGAACCGGAAACCGATCTTTTGCAGGCCTTCCAGCGCGGTCTTGCCATACTCGTTCTCAATTTCCCTGGCGAGACGCGGCGCAAATGAGACGGGATCAACCTGCGCGTCCGTTTCCGGCACGATCATGACCAGGAGGCGCCCGATCTCGTCGGAGACATTGCGGAAGCTTCGGTTCTCCCCGCGCGGAACCGAGATCATGTCGAGCGGATCGAGCACGATCCTGTGCTCGCCGTCGTCGCCCCAGGCGATCTCGAAACGTCCGCAAAGGCAGAGGAAGTTCTCGACCGTGTTGTGATGGCGGTGCAGGCCGGGTCCGTTGCCCGGCTCGCACTCGGCGATGCTGACAATGAGGCCGCGCGGCCCCTTGACCGGCGCGCCGGCGCTGCGGCCCTCGTAATCGGCGGGGGCCATCACCGGATAGACGCGCCGCGCCGCGACCTTTTCCACCGCACCCGGCGGAATGCCGTGTACCTCGAAATTCTGGTTCTGGTAGGTCGCGAGCTTGCTGAAGCGGGCAATGCGCGCCTGCATCTGCTCGGGTCCCAGCGATTGCGTTCTCATGGGCCGCTCCTTTTCCATCAGCAAGCCTGTGCCATTTGAAGAAGTCGAGCTGGTCGCCGTAAACCGGCGCAACTCCCCTGCCCGCTTCATGCGACGAACTTGTAGCTGTCGGCGGAGCGCCGCACGCGCGCAGTCGAGGGTACGGGGAAATGCGCGAGGCACATGAGCGTTGTTTCTTCGCAAAAGCGGTCGAATATCCTGCGCCGCGTCTGCCCTGCCTGAGGGGAGTCGTAATCCGCCCGCATGCCGAGCTCGGGATATTTTCCCTGGATCGGCGAATGGATCATGTCGCCGGTGATCAGGGCGTCGGCGCCGGGACGGCCGACCAGAACCGAGTAGTGGTCGATGGTGTGGCCGGGGGTGGGAATGAACTGCACCGTCTCGCTGAACGCAAAATCGCTCTTGACGATCTGCTCGCGCCGGGCGGCGACAATCGGCAGTACCGAGTCGGTGATCCAGGGAACGCCCGCCGGGTCTTCCTTCTCCTTCTGCGTCCAGTATGCGAGCTCGCGGTCGGCCATGATGTATTTGGCGTTCGGGAAGGTCGGTACCCAGCGACCGTTCTCGAGCCGCGTGTTCCAGCCCACATGGTCGACGTGCAGATGCGTGCACATCACGTAGTCGATGTCGTTTACCGTGACGCCGGCGGCCGCGAGGCCTTTCTCGAAGCGGTCGCTCTTGAGCATGTTCCAGAACGGCCGCGCCGCACGCGGCTTGTTGTTGCCGACGCAAGAATCGACCAGGATGGTGTGGTGCGGCGTCCTTATGACAAAGCTCTGTATGCACAGCACCAGCCGGCCGCTGGCCGGATCGATGAAGGTCGGCTGCAGCCAGGAGAGATTCTCCTCAAGCAGCTCCCGGGTGAGCGTCGGGAAGAATTCCATTACGTCGAAGAACGGCCCCTGCTGCTCGACCACCGGAATGATGGTAATGTCCTTGAGCGCGATTGCTGTCGTCATGGTGGGTACCTTCGTGAAGAGGTGGCCGGACCTCAGATTAACGCATTTTCCCAAAAAAGGCCTGCTCACTTGATCGGGGATGAAGGCCGCCCGGTCTTGCGGCGGTGGTCTTCGGTCTGGTGCGGCATACGACGGGATTGTCTTTTTCGCGGTGCTGATCCATTCACCAAAGCTGGGCCCATCAAAGTCCCTGCAAATCGAGAAACCCTATGCAACTTCATCGGACTGTGGGCGCGGCGATCGTCATTGGCATCCTGTTTGTCCCGTCCATGACGTGGGCGCAGGACCCTATTGCGCGCGCGAGGCCGGAGGAAGTGGGCATGTCCTCCGAGCGGCTCGCCCTCATCGGCAAAGCCGTTAATGCAGAGATCGCCCGCGAGCAGCTGCCCGGCGCCGTGCTGGCAATTTCGCGACGCGGCAAGCTCGTCTTCTTTGAAGCATTCGGCCACCAGGACAAGGCAGCCGGCGTACCGATGACCACCGACAGTATCTTCAGCGTTGCGTCCATGACCAAGCCGATGGTCGCGGTCGCGGCGCTCACGCTTTACGAGCAGGGCCGGCTGCTCATGGATGACCCGCTGTCGAAATATTTTTCGAAATTTGCCGACATGAAAGTCGCGGTGATGGACGCGAAGAAGGAGAATATCGTCGACAAGGTGCCGGCTGCGCGGGCAATCACGATCCAGGATCTGTTCCGGCACACTTCCGGTCTGATCTACGGCGGCCGCGGCACGACTGCGGTGCACAAGCTCTATCCGTCATCAAGCTCTGCAGCCGCCACAACCATGTCCGGTGCCGAGTTTCTCGACCGATTGAGCACAATGCCGTTGCTCCATCAGCCGGGCATGGTCTGGGATTACGGATTTGGTCTCGACGTGCTTGCATTGGTCGTCGAGTCCATGACCGAGCAAACCATGGGTCGATACCTCGAGCAGCAAGTTTGGAAGCCTCTGGGAATGGTGGACACGGCGTTTACGCTGCCCGCCGACAAGATGAGCCGCTACGCCAAGCCGCTTCCTGCCGATCCGGTCACCGGGCTCCCACAGGCAGCGCCACCCCTGCAATTCAGGTTCGATTGTGGCGGCGGCTGCGCCGTCTCCACGGCAGCCGACTACCTGCGCTTCGCGCAAATGCTCATGAACAAGGGCGCGTATGGTCGCGCCCGCATCCTGGGTCGCAAGACCGTCGAATACATGCTGTCGAACCAGCTCGCGCCCGACGCCAAGAACCTCATCGCGAATGCAGATCCAACGCGCGCCGACTACGGCTTTGGCCTTGGGTTGGCGGTTCGTACCACGGCCGGCATCGTGCGCATGCTGGGCTCGGTCGGAGATTTCTCCTGGCCGGGCGCAACCGGCACCAATTGGTGGGCTGATCCGCGCGAGGAGCTGGCGGTGGTGTGGATGGCGCAGACGCCGGGCCCGATTCGCTGGAAGTATCGGCAGATGATCAACGCGCTCGTTTATCAGGCGATCATCGATTGAGGGAACGACAGACGCGTCATCTCCGATGAGCCGTCCTGCGGCGCAGGTTCAGCAAACAGCAGGGTAACCGCCACGGCGGGCTCTTGCGCGGCCAGAACTGCCGTTCGAACTGCAACCTCGGCCGCTTTCCTGCGGGCGCAAATCAGAATGCAATCACCGCGCGAGGCTATCACCCAGCCCTTCGCGCTCTTTTCGATCACGTAATCTTCGGTTTGCATGCGCGTCCTCCGCAGGATTTGCCGCATGACCAATTCGATCCGCAGTTCCACGTTCCGAGTTTGAATCGACAAGAGTAAATTCTCTTTGCTGCCGATGCTGGAAACCCGCCGGTAGGATGTGGCCACAAACGAGCGCTGCGCCGGCTTGCTCGATCGCCGACGTTTTGGAATCTCAGCTCGAAGAAAATATCATCCGGCACCGGGATACCCGGTGCCGCACCGTGATACCCGCGCCGCAATCAGGTTCAGGAAAGGATTACAGGCGATGAGGCCAATGTCAGTCCTGCTGCTCGGTGCATCCCTCGCGATGAGCGTGCTGGCGCGGGCGCAAGCGCAGCAATCAATTCTCGGTTATCACGGGGACCCCGCGCGCAGCGGCCATTTCCTGGTCCCATCCCTCACTTTTGACCGGGCGCGCTCGTTGCGCCTGGACGAGAGTTTTCGCGCGCAGATGTCCGGCCACGTCTACAGCCAGCCTTTGTATTGGCGCGCACCTGGATCGAATTCGGGAATATTGATTGTTGCGACCGAAGACAATGTGGTTGTGGCAATCGATGCGGCAAGCGGCAAGGAGCTCTGGAACCGCTCGCTCGGCAAGCCTGTGCCCCGCTCATCGCTCGCTTGCGGCAACATCTCCCCGCTGGGGGTAACCGGCACGCCGGTCATCGATGAGGCTGCCGAGACCATCTATCTCGATGCCGCCGTCGAGCGGCCCTCCGGGCCGCGCCATCTGGTTTTTGCACTGTCGCTCAAGGACGGCGTGCCGCGGCCTGGCTGGCCGGTCGATGTGATGGACGCCATCGGTGGAGCGAGCCCGAGCTTCGTTGCGCGCGACCAGAACCAGCGCGGCGCCCTGGTGATGCTCGCCGGCAGCGTGTCTGTGCCGTACGGCGGCCATTTCGGGGACTGCGGCCAATACCATGGCTTCATCGTCGGCATTTCTGTTTCCGATCCGCGCACGGTGCGGTCGTGGGCGACCCGCGCGCGTGGCGGCGGCATCTGGGCGCCCGGCGGAATCAGCAGCGATGGAAAATCGATGTTCGTCACAACCGGCAACACCTTCGCCGCGACGACCTGGAGCGATGGCGAAGCAGTGGTGCGTCTTTCCCCGGATCTGCACCGCTCCAATGACCCCCGGGATTTCTTCGCGCCGTCGGATTGGCAGACCCTCGACGCGCGTGATGCCGACCTCAGCGGCACCAACCCGCTTCCGTTGGACTTCTCCGACGGCAGCCGCGGCCTGATCCTGGCGCTCGGCAAGGATCGCAAGGCCTATCTTCTCGACCGCGGCAATCTCGGCGGCATCGGCGGGCAACTCGCGGTCGCCACCGTGTCCGAACGCGCCGTCATCACCGCGCCTGCAACCTATCCGGCAGCGGACGGCGTCTTCGTTGCCTTTGAGGCGCAAGGAACCTCATGCCCGACGCAGGCACGCGGCCAGGGTGTTGTTGCGTTGAAGATCCGCGCCGGCCCTCCACCCGCCATGAGCACGGCCTGGTGCGCGCCGTTGCGTGGAAGGGGCTCGCCGATCGTGACCACGACCGATGGACACGCAAATCCGATCGTGTGGATTGTCGGCGCCGAAGGCGACAACCAGCTGCACGGGTTGCGCGGAGATACCGGCGAGTCCCTTGTGACCGCGCCGCTGCAGGCCATGACCGGCCTGCGTCATTTCCAGACGCTGATTGCAACCGAGGACCGGCTCTATGTGGCGGCGGACGAGACCGTGTACGCCTTTGCGTTCTGAGGATCAAAGCGACAGGTAGGGATCGTTCATGCGCTTGTCGTTGCGCCGCCGCTGCTTCATCACATCGCCGGTCAACCAGTATTCGCTGCGCGCGGCACGCTCGGCCTCGATCCTGAACTCGTCCGGCCACTGGCCGAGCGAATAGCCGAACCAGGGCGCCTGCGGCTTGAGCGGCGGCAGGCCGAGCTCCTGCCAGATGCTCCTGGCGTTCTCCATGTATTCCCTGGCCGGCAGCGAGATCGGCGGGTATGGGCGCTTGAGCATGGCGTTTATCAGCATCGCCGAATCGTTCGCCTCGTAGTGGTTGTCGTCCGCGCCAGCGCGCGGCCCGTGCCCCATGTCCTTGTGGTCGAGGATGCGCAGGTCCTGATGCGGGCGCATGCGGTAGGCCATCGCCCAGAACAGCATGTCCAGGTTCTCGGGCTCGATGTCCTCGTTGACCGCGACGATCATCTTGCCCACCGCCGACGAGAACGCGGAGGCGCCGTAGAGCGCGCGCCAGATTTCCGCATCGCGCGTATCGGACTTCATCTGGATGACGATCAGCTTGCGCAGATTGGTCAGCGGCTCGTGCATGAACACGCGGGTCACGCCGCTGATGTTGAGGTGATGGCGCAGATGATGCAGGAAGGCCGGTTCATAAGCCACCCGCTTGATCAGGCTGCTCTCGCTCGGCGTGACCTGGCTGATGATGGACACCAGCATCGCATTCCTGCGCCGCGTGATCGCGGTCACGTCCATGAAGGCGTTGTATTCCTTGAGATTCATGTAGCCGTGGGATTCGCCGAAGCTGCCTTCCGGCTCCAGCCATTCCGTGTCGATGAACCCCTCGATCACGATCTCGGCTTCCGCCGGCACGATCAGATCCACCGTGCGCGCCTTGCAGACGCGGATCGGGCAGCCGATTAGCCCGCCCGCCACCGCGAGCTCATCGAGATGCTTGGGCAGCTTGTGCACCGAGGCAAACGTAACCGCGGGCGGCGCGCCCAGCATCAGCGCCGCCGGCATCTTCTTCTCGCCGCGCGCCCTGTATTTGAGCCAATGCTCGTGGATGCCCTGGTTGAGCTCGATCTCGGGGTTCATCCCCATGCGGGTCGGGCTCTTCACCATGGCCCGGTAATTGCCGATGTTCTGGCAGCCCGTATCGGGGTCCCTGGTGATGAACATCGAGCATGATGCATAGGGGGCGTTGTCGAAGCCGGGGGTCGAGATCGGGATCGGCAGCATGTCCACCCCGTTGCCGGGCTCTTTCAGCGCTGCGCCCTCGATCACGATCTCCTGGCAGACCGGATCCTCGATCAGCGCCGGCTCGATCTGATGCTGCTCGGCGTAATCCCAGTTCTTCTTGATGTCCTCGACCTTGCAGCCGATACCGATGCTGTAGATTTCGCGGTTGGAGGCCAGGATGCCCACCGCGACCGGGATGTCGTACCTGCGGCCGGCGCTGTCGACGACGTTTTCGAACAGAAATCCCTTGCGCTCCGATTCCGGGATGCCGCCGCGGAATTGCCAGCGCACGAGCGGATGCATCTCGGTGTCTTTGTTGATCGGCCGCTGCACGCGGATCAGCAGCCCCTGCCGCTCGAGCGCAGCGACATGCGCATGCAGGTCCGGATACCCAGGGTTTTTCATTTTTTCACCGATTGTGCTTGGCGGGTTGGCGACGGATGACGGCGTGGCTTTCGGCGCCGGCTGTGTCCATGCAAGCGGTCAAGGATAGGTCGCCCGGCGACGGCCGATCAACCCGGCCCCGATCTCGCAGGCTGCTCTAGGGGAGCTCGCGCACCACGCGAAAACCGTTTGCGGGATATCTGACGTCGGAATCGTAGCGGAAACGCGCCGTGGAACGCGCGGATTTGGCCTGGCTGTCGTAGGCGCCGCCGCGCAATACCCGCAGCCGGCACGCCCCCGCAGTCCATGCCGAGCCGTCCTTCGGGGCACCGCGGTAATTGTCGTTCCAGCAGTCTTCCACCCACTCCGCGGCGTTGCCGGCAGTATCGTAGAGGCCGAACGCATTGGATTTGTATGAACCAACCGGGGATGTTTGCTGGCCCGAGCCGGTGTTGCATTCCCGGCAGTTGGCCTGGCGCGAGCCGACGTCCCGTCCCCACCAGTATGGCGTGGTCGTTCCGGCCCGCGCGGCATATTCCCATTCGGCTTCGGAAGGAAGCCGGTAGGTTTGCCCGCTCTTCTCCGAAAGCCAGGCGGTGAACGCCTTCGCCTCGTCCCAGGTCACGTTAATCACCGGATGGTCGCCGCGTCCCCATCCGCGATCGTCGGGCTGCGGCTTGCAGCCCTGATCCTCCACGCAACGATCCCACTCGTCGAATGTCACTTCGTGCCGGCCGATCGCGAATTGCCTGGCGAAGCTCACCCGATGCACCGGGCTTTCGTAGTCCGCGTTGGAGCCCATGTCGAAGGAACCGGCGGGGACGATCACCATCTCCGGGCACCCCTCACAATCGCGAAAGGCGTTCCCGGGCCTGGTGTCGCTGCGCACAGGCTCGGCGGGAGTCGCGGCCGATGGCGCCGGTGTCCGGGTTGATGCAACGGGGGATCTCGCTGCGGGAGCCGGTCCGGGCGATGGGGCGGGCGGCGGAGCCGCAGCCGGGCCGGCGCCCGCCGGCGGCGATGCGCCGAAATAGAATTCGTCGGAGAGAGAGGAGGCGACCCACGGAACCTGCTGGTTGTTGGATGCGCGCGAGACGGCAACACGGGTGCGATTGAAGACGGCCTCGGCAGTCAAGCCCGGCACCCGGAGCTGATTGATCAGCTCGCTCATGAAAACGCTGCTCGTGCCGCTGCCGTCATAGATCAGCTTGCCGGGGACCGTGGAGAAAATCGCCAGCGTCCCTTCGGGCGCGTCCAGCGCGGTAAGGCCCGCGGGGGAAACTCGAAAGCGGCGCTCGAACGGATTTTGCCGGGCGGCATCGATGATGACGATCTTCACCATGGCGCCCCTGCGGCTCATATCCGCCACCAGCTGCTCGAGGCCGAAGCCCTCCCGCCGCAGATCGGTTTCGCTCCAGACCTGCGAGTTGACAGGAAAAAGATAGGTCTCTCCCCCCGCCTCGCTGCCGTAACCGCTGAAATAAAAGAGCGCGACCATGTCCTTGCGGATTTTTCCCAGGAAGGCATCGATTGCGCGCCGCATCTCCTCCTTGCCGAGGTTCTCCTTGATGTCGACGTCGAAACTGCTGCGACGCAGCTCATCGGCCAGGCTGCGCGCGTCCCTGATGGTGCTGGAGAGCGGCGTGCCGGCATTGGGATAGGCCGCATTTCCGATGACCAGCGCCACACGCGCGCCCGGCTGCTGCGCTTGCGCGAAGAAGAGCATCGACATCGCGAACGCAGCTATGACGCACAGCCAAAGCAGGAGCCGCATGTTCATGGCATGACAACAATTGCGCAGGCGCCGAGTGGGCAGTCGACCGGCTCAGTTTGCCACAGGAATGGTCGCGCCCACAATTCTGCGTGCGATTCTCGCGCTTGATCGGCCGCGCCGCTTGAGTCTATCGCGGCCCCTCGTCTGCGAATTCAGGGTATCGTGCTACTTCGCCTCCGGGGCGTTGACCGGCTCCCAGTCCGGACCCGGGGGCTTGCGTGCGAGCTCTTGCACGCGCTCAAGGAACAGCGCCGAGGGCGGATCGTCGCCCGCCGCAAGCGCAAATTGCTGCGCTGCGCCGGCAAAATCGCGCGCACGATAATGCTTGAGGCCCTCTCCATAGGCGCGCGCGCTGTTGCGCAGCTTCGGCGCGACATGGCCGGCCGCGCCGAGCGGCTCGAAAATCGGCACCGCCTGCATGCGGCCCTTGACCCGGATGGTGTCGAGCTCGCGCCAGACGAATGCCGCTCCGGTCAGCGCGACGGTCGTCTGCGAAGCGATGACGGTGGTGCCGTAAAGCTTGTTCGATCCTTCCAGCCGCGAGGCGAGGTTCACCATGTCACCCATCACCGTGTAGTTGAAGCGGCGCCGCGAGCCGATATTGCCGACCAGCGCTTCCCCGGAATTGAGCCCGATGCGCTGGCGCAGCGCACCGCCGAACCGGCGGCTCACGCCCGCAAGCATGCCCAGGCGGGTGCAACATTCCAGCGCCGCGCGCACCGCATTGGCGGCGTGCTCCGGGTCCGCGAGCGGCGCGCCGAAGACCGTCACGATGGCATCACCGATATACTTGTCGACGAAGCCGCCATGCCGCTCGATGATGTCGGTCATTTCCGAGAAATATTCGTTCATCGCCGCCACCAGCTCAGCCGGCGGGATGTTCTCGGCGAGCGAGGAGAACTCGGCAATGTCGGAGAAATAGACGGTGACGTTGCGCATTTCGCCGCCGAGCGCCGGCGGCTTGTTGGACGACAGCATTCTTTCGATGACCGCCGGCGCCAGATAGAGCGCGAAGCTCTGGCGCAGGAGCCGCTTGCTGCTGTCCGCGATCACAAAGCGGTAGCCGATGGTTGCACCCAGCGCCGCGATACCGGCGATGAGAGGTTCGACGAGGGGCAGCGTCAGTGAATGCCGGAAGGCCACGGTCGCGGCCGCAACCCAGGCGATGGCGAGACCGGCGCTCGCCAGAGCTGCCGCGACGGGCCCGAAGGCAAGCGCCGCCGCGGCGACAAGAGCCGCGAGCGCGAATGCGCACATCGCAATGCCGATGCGGCCAAATTCGATCAGACCATCGCCTCGAAGCAGGTTGTTCACCCCCGTTGCATGGATATAGACGCCCGCAATCGAGCCGCGGGCGAATTTCTGGCTCGCAACCGGCGCAAGCGCACAGCGCTCCGCGCGCGCGCCTTCAGGCGCGGTGGCAAAGCGCTTGGACGTGATCTGACGGTCTTCCACATCCAGCAACACGCCGATC